>OCTW011519354.1_pt1 | contig 11155 bp, 12 predicted proteins | sample 1539671 | NCBI WGS metagenome assembly OCTW01 (sample SAMN02144230, study PRJEB22623) | gut metagenome | biome: sheep rumen | host: Ovis aries | place: New Zealand | reverse complement strand
ATTCAAATCGTGAACAAGCAAAAACGTTAGTAAAACATTAAATATTAATAAGTTATAAAATCATGATGCGGATTTATCGCATCGCTAGTACTCTTGATAGATGATATAGTCGGTTACTATGTAATATCTATTCTTTGATATTAAGAGTATTTTGTTAAAAGATTTTTTGATAAAAAAACATTGAAATAGTAATGAATAATGTACTTGTAGTTATTGCGGACAATTTAAAAAAGAATTCTTCTGCATGTATGGCCAATGCGGCATATATAAAGGGCTTTCTAGAAAATGGGTATGATGTTACGGTAATTATGCCAGAGTGCGATGAGGCTGATAAAGATCCAGGTATTAGTTTGCCAACTAGTATTAGGTATTGTACATTTCAGGAGAAAGGTGCTTTTACAAAAGGAATAGCAAAGGCTGTTAAGCCAACGGCCTTTACTAAAACAAAACCTAGCACACTTACAAGAATCAAAAGTATAATAAGAGTACAACTTTCAAAATTCCGTCAGTTGTTAGTAAGGGGCTTTAGTAATTCATTATTCTATAATAGTAAGTACTATATATCTCAGGTAATAAAGAATTTTGCCATTTACTGTGATAGGGAGTATGAATTAATCATTTCATTATCTTCGCCTGTTGCTGCACATTATTTAGCTGAGCAAATAATAGAGAGAACTCCCTTAAATGCTAAAAAGTGGTGTCAGATATGGGAAGATCCTTGGTATTATGATTTATATACAGATAAAACAAAGAGTATCTATCATGAAGAGTATAGGCTTCTTTCAAAAGCGGATGTGATTGAATATGTTACGCCACTAACCTGTTTTTACCAAAAAAAATACTTCCCGGAATATGCCGGCAAAATGTTTTGGTCTTTTTTGCCGTATAACAATGAAATATTTACCAATGAAAGTGATTTGCGAATTAATGATGCTTCTGTTTCGAAGTTGGGCTATTTTGGTGAATATGTCTCAAAAGTCCGTAATATTATGCCTCTTGTAGAGGCGGTATCGGAATTAAACGATTATAAATTAGTGATTTGCGGTAATTCGGACTTAGACCTGACTCATTTCAACAATGTGCTTCCTCAAGGAAGAGTAAGTGTTGAAAAGGTTCGCGAGTTGCAAGACGAGTGTGGTATTTTAGTCAACATCTCTAATCTAAAGGGAGGGCAGATCCCCGGTAAAATATATCAATATGCAGCAACTAAGAAGCAGATTCTTTTTGTACTAGATGGAACAGAGGAGGAAAAGAGTATAATTTTAGATACTTTTAGCAAGTATAATAGATTTATTTTCTGTGAGAATAATAAAGATGCATTAATAGCTTGTCTGAAAAATTTAGAAGAAGCTTGCCACCATATAAGTATAAAACCAATAAAAGATTTTACTTCTTATAGTATTGTAAATAAAATCATTTCACATATAATGAATTAAATATGCAAAAGCAAAGAGTACTAAACTTTGTGTCTGGTTTTTCAGGTGGAGGAATAGCGTCAGTTGTACTTAACTACTATTCTGTATTAAACAATACTTTTGTTTTTGACATAGTTGTTAATGATATAACGAACAGTTCGAGAGAACAAATCATTAAGGCCAATGGAGGACATGTTTATGAGGTGCCTCCCTTAAGGTATGGCTTTGTAAAATATATAAAATCTCTATGGTGTGTGCTTAAAAAAAATAGAGGATCAATTATTCATTGTCATTTAGGCGAGAAATCTTTGTTCCCTTTATTATTATCCTTTATCTTTGGTTATAAGAAACGTGTTCTTCATGTCCATCAAGCATACCCTCCGGAAACAACTTTTTCTAAGATAATCAGAATCATTCTTTCATCGTTATGTCGTCTTCTTGCGACGGACTATGTCGCTTGTGGAGAGGCGGCAGCCAAATGGTTCTATGGCGAAAAAAATGGGAATGTAGTTGTCCTAAGAAACGCCATTCATATAGGAGACTATCGCTTTTCTGAAGAGTTAAGAAAGCATTATAGAGAATTATTGGGCATAAATAATGAATTATTGATAGCAAATATTGGACGTCTATCTTATCCCAAGAATCATCCATTCCTGCTTTTAATTTTTAAAGAGCTGTTAAATCTTCACCCCCAAGCGAAATTGCTTTTAATTGGAGATGGAGAGTTGGAAGATGAAATAAAATCTAGGACCAAAGAATTAGGGTTAGAGGATAATGTTGTGTTATATGGTTTGTGTGAAAGAATCGAAGAAATAGTAAGTGCGATAGATATAATTGTTATGCCATCAATCTCAGAAGGCCTTCCAATGACAGCTGTTGAAGCTTTATCTAACGGGTTGCCATTAGTTTGTTCTGATGTTATTACCAGAGAGTTTGAAATTGAAGGTCGTGTTATATATCTGTCCTTAAAACAGGATGCTTCATATTGGGCACATATAATTAATTCTATTGATTATAAAAGGGTTGATGTGTCGAATAAATTGGAGAAACTCGGTTTTTCTATAGAGAAGGAAGCCGAGAATTTAAAACGGATTTATTTAGGCTAAATGCATATGAAGATAGTTTTAAATGCTATTATTTCTAGGCGTAATGGTGGCGGAGCAACGCAAATAGTTTTAAATTATCTTAAAGCCACATTGGACGACAGAGAAGTTGAATGGTATTATATTGTATCCGAAGAAATCGTAGATTTACTAAAGGGAATAGGCGGAATATTTTCATCCAAATGGCTTGTCCTGCCAAGACAACCACAAGTTAAATCGTATTTTAAGGCCAAAAAGGCAATACGGTTGTTCTTGGATGAGATAAAACCGGATATTGTTTACTCCATATTAGCACCATCATATTTCTCGTTTAAGTACACAGAAGTGATGAGATGCTGTAATGCGTGGGATGTCATAGATAAAAGCGACGAGGCATTTTCTTTTATTGATAGAAAGACAAGGCTCCGATTCGGTGCAAAAACACTATTGGTACGTCAAATGATGCGATGTTCCGATTACTTCATTACTCAAACGCAGGTTGCAAAGGATGGCATAGTTCGTGTTACAGGTAAAAGCGAGGATAGAGTTTCGGTCATCCCTAATGTGCTTCCTCGTTTCTACCAGTCCATTAAACCAGAAAGAAAAACCTCAAAAAGTATTGATATACTTTATGTGGCATCGCCAGCACCGCACAAAAATATCGAGATTGTACCCAGAGTGGCTCATATACTAAAACACGAGTATGGTCTTAAGGACTTTAGATTCTTGATTACGATACCACCGGAAGATTCCGGCGTTGCGTCTGTAATTACTAAGAGTGCTCAAGAATTGTCTGTTGAGAAAGAAGTGGTTAACATAGGAGGAAAAACTCAAAAAGAGCTTGTTGATTTATATGAATCTGCAACAATTGGTTTTTTCCCTTCAGTTTTAGAGACTTTCTCAGCTACTTTGCTCGAGTATATGTATTTCAGTTTGCCTATTGTATCGTCTGATAAGCCCTTCAATAAAGAAGTCCTAGAAGAAGCCGCATTGTTCTTTAATGCTAATGATGCAAAGGGGGCCGCAGAATCTATCTTTGCAGTAATTACAAATCAAGTTCTTAGAGATTCGTTAAAAGAAAGGGCAAAACAAAGAATCATGAAGTATTTGGATTATAGTGCCCACTATAGGAGTACAATAGAGTTCTTTAAATACATTGTTGAACGGGAGCGAAAGAAAAAGAGTTAAGTTAATATGTATATCCATTTTTTCAAAAGAATCATTGACCTGATTATTGCGTTGATAGCATTACCATTCGTATTGCTTATTATTATTATCGTTGCCCCCTTCATCTGGCTCGATGACCGTGGCCCAATTTTCTATGCCGGTAAACGCATAGGACTTCACGGCAAGCCCTTCGGTATGCTTAAATTCCGTAGCATGAAGGTGAATGCACCCGACATCCGACTGGAAGACGGCAGTACATACAACGGTGATGACGACCCGCGTGTCACTAAAGTAGGTAATTTTCTCCGTAAAACCAGTCTAGATGAAATACCTCAGTTCCTGAACGTGCTGGTAGGTCAGATGAGCCTTATTGGTATCCGTCCTGACCCATTGGATTGGTTGGAGAAGTATAATGAGAATGAGCGTGTAATACTTACGGTAAAGCCGGGTATCACTGGATATAACCAAGCTTACTTTAGGAATAGTGTAGATGGTCTCGTAAAATTGAAGAATGATGTGTATTATGCAGAACATATATCTTTCTGGCTTGATGTGAAGATTTTCTTTAAAACCATTAAGACCGTATTGTTCCGTGAGAACATCAACGTTGACGAAGATAGAAAATGAGAGAATACGGAAGTGAACATCCTTCAGTACAATTGCCGGATGACTATTTTGAAGGATTAAATAAATATGGTCGTGAGCTGACTTATCTGAGAACAGGTAGGGAGGCACTCATGTATGCATCGTGCAACTGTAAACCAGGGAAAGAAGCTGTAATACTTTGTCCTGCTTATTGCTGTTGGTCAATGACAGCCCCATTTGAGTTCACGGGTTGGACAATAGTGTACTATCGCCTGAACGAGGATTTGACCATTGATGAAGAATTTCTGGATACGTTGCTCCGAGGTTGCAGACCAGATGCTATCCTTACCATGAACTTTTATGGTAGTGCTGACACAAGAGCTGCTATTGCTAAAGTGAAAGCATTTAATGAAAAGATTACGGTCATAGAGGATTTCTCTCATTGCACGTTCTGCTTGGATAAGATTTTCAATGAGCTGGTGGATTTCTATGTGACAAGCATTAGGAAATCAATTGGAGTATGCGATGGGGCTTTGGTTTTGAGCAAACAGTCAACAAACCCCAAATATATTGAATCGGAGGCCCCTGATTTTGGCATGCTTCGTAGAGGGGCCCAAAAGATGAAAGGCAGATATGCTTTCTCTAAGTCTCTTGATGACAAAGATGTGTTCCTTTCAGAGTTGAGGCAAGGTGAAGAGATGATTGATAAATTGGATGGCGTCCATCCTATTTCTGAGGTCTCAGAAAAGATGGTTGCATCAATCAATGGAGAGGAAATTGCGTTTGCAAGACGGGAGAATATGAAGCATCTATGGTCTTTGCTGAATGGAAAGATAAAAATGATTCCTGGCCTTGAACGGTCTTTTGAAGGAGCTCCATTCTCTCTGCCCATTTTGGTGGAAAACCGTGATGTCGTTCAGAAACAGCTCGCTCAGAAGGGTGTGTACGCTCCAGTTTTGTGGCCTATTGATGAAAAGGCAAGGAAGATATGTGAGGTTTCCGCTTATGTTTCTGACCACATGCTATCTATTCCTATTGACCAAAGGTATAACTATGACGACATAGAGGATATTGCCTCTATTGTTCTTTCTACTTGTAAATAACGTGAAGAAATTAATGGTATTAGCTGCGGGTCTGTTACAGATCCCAGTAATCAAGAAAGCCCGAGAAATGGGCTACTATGTGATAGCAGTGGATGATGATCCTAATGCTCCCGGAATGGCGTTGGCTGATAAAGCCATTGTGCCAGGTGGATTGATGAACGAGGAGAAGTTGGTGGCTATTGCAAAGGAAGAGAATATAGATGGTGTGATTCATCCCTGTTCTGAAGTGGCAATGAATGTAATGGGGCGCATCAATGATGAGCTGCATCTCTGTGGTATATCCAAAGAAATAGCTATCAGAGCCACAAATAAACATCTGATGCGGGAGGCGTTTGAAGCTTATGGTGCCCCTAGTCCGAAATCTATATTGACGAAAGACGGAGAGGATGCCTGGAATACGTTCTGCAATGATTTTGAAACAAATGCCATTTTGAAACCTTCCCGTAACAGTGGCTCTCGTGGTATCGCAAAGGTAGAAAAGGGAATATCCAAGAAAGAGTTTGAGAGCCTTTATCAAAGGGCTTTAGACGAAAGTCGTGATCATCAAGTACTGATAGAACAGTTCATAGAAGGCCCTGAGTTCTCGGTTGAAGTAATTGTATGGCAAGGTGAACCACACGTCTTAGCAGTTACTGACAAAAAAACTACAGAGGCTCCTAATTTTGTGGAGTTAGGCCATAACCAACCTTCAGTATATCCTTTGGAGATTCAAAAGAAATTGAAGGATGGAGCAATTGCCGGCTGTAAGGCCTTAGGCTTAACCTATTGTGCTGCTCACTGTGAACTGAAGGTGCAGAATGGTGAAGCCTATTTGATGGAGATTGGTGCTCGTATGGGTGGTGACTTTATCTCTACAGAGCTGACTCATTTAAGTAGCGGCATTGATATGGTGGCTGCCACAATTAACGTTGTTCTTGGTGTAGAACCTAACCTTACACCAACTGAAGCAAAACAAGGTGTTTGTATCCGTTACATTACACCGAAACCAGGAAAACTTGTTTCCATCAAAAATGTTGAGGTCTTAAATGATTCCCATGTCTATGATGCAGAAATTTATCATCAAGTAGGTGATATGATTCCTGAAGTTAAATCAAGTTTGGACCGCTCAGGTCACGTGATTGTAACGGCAGACACAGTTAAAGATGCTATTACTCTTGCTGAGAGAATGATTGAAGAAGTTAAGTTAATAACTGTATGAGAGTATTAATACCTTTTTCATATTATCATCCAGAGCAGTGTGCCGGTCTTTTTGTCATAGATGACATGACAGAAGAGGCGGCAAAGCAAGGTATTGAAAGCCTGATAACCGTACCAACGCCCACTCGTAATGTGGAACCTGGAGCTAAGTGGAGCAGGAATGAAACACTTTGTGACGGTATGGTACAAGTACATCGTTTCCGTATGTATGGCGAGGGTAAGAATCCTGTGCTCAGAGCATTGAGATACTTGTTCAGCGAGATGGTTCAATTACACTACATGCTTTGGAAGAAGTATGATGTGGCGTTTATTGATAGCACACCCCCTATACAAGGATTGAAACTGCCCATTGTAAGACTGTTCAGAAAGAAGCCTGTAATTTACGATGCTCAAGATCTTTTTCCTGAGACCTTAAGCGGTACTGGTTTAGCCAAACAAGGAGGATTATTATGGAAGATTGGAATGTGGGTTTCTAATGTAACTTTTAGAAACTCTGATAGAATAATTGCTATCTCTCAGGATATTAAACGAAGCATGGTGGCACGTGGTGTCCCGGCAGATAAAATAGATGTTGTTTATAACTGGGTGGATGAAAAAGCCGTTCAACCAGTAGCTAAAGAAGACAATCCTCTATATGATGAGTTTGGGCTTTCCCGAGATATGTTTACCATAGTTTATGCGGGTAATCTTGGAAATGCCCAAAATATAGGAATAGTACTGGATGGTGCAAAAGAGTTGCCAGATGTACAGTTCGCATTGTTTGGCACTGGAGGTTTGGAAAAAGAGGTTCGTTCGAGGATTGAAAACGAAGGCTTAACAAACGTTCATCTGAATCCCTTGCAGCCGGTAGAGCGTGTCAGTCATGTGTACTCCCTTGGCGATGCATGTATTGTTTCCTGTAAAGAAGGATTAGGCGGTAGCGCTATGCCTTCTAAGAGCTGGTCAATTATGTCTTGTGGGAGACCTGTTGTGGCCAGTTTTGATGAAGGAGAATTAAAAGAGATCCTCGAAATTAATAGCTGTGGTGTTTTTACCCATGCAGGTAATGTACAGGAGTTTGTAGAGGGGATAAAACAATTGGCTTCTAATCCTCAAAGTTGCGAAGAAATGGGGAATAATGCCCGACAGTTTATCTTGAATAATCTCACTAAAGAGGTGGGGAGTAAAAAATATGTTGAAATAATTAAGTCTGTTGTCAAGAAATAACCATTATATATTATGAATACGAAATTAAGAAATGTTCCATTCTCTCCGCCTGATATGTCGGAGGCTGAGGCAAAATTGGCATCTGAGGCAATTTTAAGTGGTTGGATTACCACGGGCCCCAAAACCAAGGAGTTTGAGAAGAAGATAGCTTCATACGTTGGTACACAGAAGGCGGTCTGCCTGAATAGCGCTACAGCTGCTATGGAAATGGCACTACGTCTGATAGGTGTTGGTCCTGAAGATGAAGTTATAGTCCCTGCATACACCTATACTGCTACTGCTTCTGTAACCCAACATGTGGGTTGCAAGTTGGTGATGGTGGATAGCCAGAAGGACAATATTGAGATGGATTATGATAAGTTGGCCGAAGCAATCACTGAGCACACAAAGGTTATTTGCCCAGTGGATTTAGGTGGCGTGATGTGCGACTTTGATAAGATATTTGCCGCTATTGAGTCCAAGAAGCATTTGTTCCGTCCTTCTAACGAGATTCAGAAGAAGATAGGTCGTATTATCATAGCTGCTGATGATGCACATGCCTTTGGTGCACAATGGCATGGAAAGATGGCTGGTGCCATTGCCGACTTCAGCTCGTTCAGCTTCCATGCAGTGAAGAACTTGACGACAGCAGAGGGAGGAGCACTCGTATGGAACCTTCCGTTTGGAGAGGAGACGGTTAAGTATGATTCATGGTCAACAGTGCCTCATATTGAGGACGAGACCTGGAACGGTTATCTGTACCGTTTAAGTCAGCTCTATTCTCTGCATGGTCAGAATAAAGATGCACTTGCTAAAACACAACTTGGAGCGTGGGAATATGACGTGATTGGTCCTTGGTATAAGTGTAATATGACTGATATTATGGCTGGCATTGGTCTAGCTCAGTTGAGCCGCTATCAGGGCATGTTGGAGCGTAGAAAGCATATCATTAGTGTTTATGATAATGCTCTTAAAGACCTGCCTGTGGCTGTCTTGAATCATTATGGTAAAGACTTCGCAGGTAGCGGACATTTGTATATTACTCGTCTTCTTGGACGTACTGACCAAGAACGTCGCGATGTGATTGTGAAGATGGCAGAAAGGGGTATTGCATGTAATGTGCATTATAAACCTCTGCCCATGATGACGGCATACAAAGCTCTTGGATTTGATATTAAGAACTATCCGAATGCATATAACCTTTTTGTGAACGAGGTCACCTTGCCTTTGCATACAAGATTGACGGACGAAGATGTGGAATACGTAATTTCAAATTACGTGGATATTATTACGCACTAAACATGCGGCACCCTAATACTTATGCCTTTATTGAATTGTTAAGAGCCGGGCTATGGGAAAAAAATGCTCGTCTCTCTCGGTTTGTCAACATAGACTATAATGAAGTATACGGGCTTGCTGAAGAGCAGTCCGTTATTGGACTAGTGGCTGCCGGTATCGAGCATATGGAGGACGTAAAGATTCCGCAGGAATTTGCTTTACAGTGTGTGGGGCGCACTTTGCAAATAGAACAGCATAATAATGAAATGAATTGTTTCCTTAGGCGTCTTGTGGAAAGAATGCGTGAAGCCGGTATTTATACATTAGTTATAAAGGGACAAGGGGTAGCTCAATGTTATTCTCGACCAATATGGCGCGAGTGTGGCGATATAGATTTCTTCCTAAGTGGAGATAATTACTTAAAGGCAAAAAAGTACTTAGTGCAACTGGCAAATCATATTGATGAAGAAAAGGAGAGAAAGCATTTAGGTATGGTCATTGATTCATTTATTGTTGAGTTGCATGGAACATTATGGAGTGGTTTATGGAAAAATGTGGATGCCACTTTAGATGAAGTACAATATGATGTATTCTGTGGAGGAAATGTTCGATCATGGATGTGTGAAGGAACTCAGATTTTTTTGCCTAGAGCAGATGAAGATGTTTTTATCGTATTTTCACACATACTACAACATTTCTTTAGGGGTGGTATAGGATTACGTCAAGTCTGTGATTGGATAAGGCTATTGTGGATTTTTAAGGATGAACTAAACTCTTCCTTACTTGAAAAACGTATACAAAAAGCAGGAATAATGTCGGAATGGAAAGCATTTGCTGCTTTGGCGGTTGATTGGTTGGGAATGCCGAGTGATGCTATTCCTTTCTATTCTTCATCACATACATGGTCTAGAAAAGGAGAAAGAGTATTATCTTTTATTTTGGAAACTGGTAATTTTGGCCATAAAAGAATTTCAGAAAGAACAGAAAAACGAATATTTATTATCTCTAAATTGAACTCGTTACGGAATAATACTAGAGATAGTATAAAACATTTGTTTATTTTCCCATTAGACTCTATAAAAGTTTGGTTCCTGAGATTCATGTTAGGGATAAAGGTCGCCATAAGAGGTTGATTGGCTTTTACAATAAAACTAGGTTTATTTGAAATGACGTTTTCTGGGACTAAGAAATAATGAATAGTACGTTACATGTGAGTATTGGCTATAGATTCCCTTTTTCCCTCTAAAAATAATTTAGAATGAAGTAAAATCAGCTTTATGAGGAGAGTAAGTATGGATGAAATCGTTTCTCGCATACAGCAGTTTTTAGAAAGTGAAGCCCGAAGTTGTTCAATGGACTTTGGATGTGTTACACCTCAGTACGTTTATCGTATGTGGGGTGGAACGGTTGCGCTTGAAGATATTGAGGCAGGATTAAAGGAGACTCAGAATGGTTATAGATAATGAGATATTAGACGGGTTAACGGCCAAGGCAAAGGAGAATCCGAGGTTGCGTTGCAATTTGGATATGCGCAATTCCGCTGATGACCAGTCGCAACGGATGCTGAATGCCTTGGAGCCAGGGACTGTGATGCCTATACACAGGCATAAGGGCTCTTCTGAGACGTGTATATGCATTCGCGGGCACTTTGAGGAGTATTTCTATGACTCTGACGGGCGGCTGACGGATATCATAGATATGGTGCCGGGTGGAGTGGTGCTGAATATCGAGAAGGGGCAGTGGCATAGCTTGAAGTGTCTTGAGAGTGGGACAGTGCTGTTTGAGGCGAAGGATGGTCCCTATCATCCGCTGGAAGTGGGTGAAGTATGGAACGGGTAAAAGAGATCCTGAAAGGTATATGGGCTTTTTGTTCTTTTGTGTTTGTTCCGCAAAAAAGACCGAGGACTGAGAGCTGAAGTTTAAGAAGTTTAATAGTTTAAGATATATTCAATGAAGATTTTAGTGACTGGTGCTAAGGGGTTTGTAGGAAAGAATCTCTGTTGGGCACTGAAGAACATTAAGGAAGGTAAGGATAGGCGGTTCCCCGAACTGGCTATCGAAGCTGTTTATGAATACGATATTGACAATACTGCAGAAGAACTTGACAGGTGGTGTAGTGATTGTGATTTCGTATTCAATCTTG
>OCTW011592845.1_pt1 | contig 11158 bp, 11 predicted proteins | sample 1539671 | NCBI WGS metagenome assembly OCTW01 (sample SAMN02144230, study PRJEB22623) | gut metagenome | biome: sheep rumen | host: Ovis aries | place: New Zealand | reverse complement strand
TCCGTTTTCACCGGCTCCCCGTTGTCTGATGCTCCGATGATCACATTCCGGAGTTTGTCTCCTTTCCCTGCGTTCTCCGGAATTTTCACCGGATAGGTCACCTGCATTGTCACGCCAAATGGCAGATCATGATGGGTTTCCAGACGGAATCCGTTTCCCTCCTCATTCTTCCGGAACGAACAATCCCTTGTGATATCCTGGTCCTCCATGGTCACCCGGGCCTTGGACAGATCATAGACCCCGGCCTTCGAATCAAACTGGTCTGTAAAAGTCACATTCTTCGCCAGGACATTGTCCCGAATCTGCCGTAATTCCAGAGTGTACATTGCAGTATCTCCCGGATGGTAAATCCCTTTGTCACTGGATTTTTTGATTTTCAGCACCGGTCCTTTGATGCCTGCCGTATTTTCATCTGAATCGCCTCCGGACGGAATCTTGTCGTCATCACGAATGAGATCTCCGTTCGTGTTCAGGGTCGCCGGCACGGTGATCCGATTCTTCACCACATCTCCTCCCAGGTTCTCATCATCCACAACAACACTGTAGGACAGGGTGATTCGCCTCTTCAGCGCCAGGTTTTCGTAGTCCGTTTTCGTCCGGTAGGCAGCCGTCCGGCCCCTTGGATCTTCCGTGGCAGGAATCGTTCCGTTCGGGCCGCCCATATTCCGGTATTCTCCCAGGAATCGAACCGTGAAGCCCTTCAAAGCCCCTTCCTTGTCGTAATCGTACTTCAGTTCATAATCTTTTCCTTTTTCCATGGAGCGGCCGTTCTCATCCTCCGCCTCCACGGAACCTTTCTGCAGTGAAACACCTTTCGTTTCGATCGTATCCGCCGCACAGATATCCCGCATGAAACATCCCCCGTTGATCTGAGTGATCTCTGCAATATAGCTGATGGTATCACCGGTGGAATATTTCCCGGACGGATCCCCCGTCGTCTTGGATGCCTGCTTCGTCACATGCATCTTCGGGGAATTAATATATACCGTTTCCGAAGCAGTTTTCTCCGGAACACCCCACGCTCCCGCCGTCACGGTATTCTTCATCACTGTGCCGTTCAGCGTTCTGTCCGCTGTGCCTGTGAAGGTCATCGTTACGATCTCTCCGTACTTCAGATGATCTGCCCGGTATTCGAATCCGTTTCCGTTCTCTGTCACAGCGACTTCGTATTTTCCGGAAGCGCCGCTGACTGAAAGGCTCTCGGGGTCAATCCGGAATCCGTTCGGGAAATCCGTGTCTTTCACGCGTACCCGGTAGGCTTCCGCCTTCGGATTTTTCTGGGTGAAGGTCACCCGATACGGAATGTGGTCTCCAACCTGAAATTCATAGGGCTCTGCCGATTTTATCACCAGAATGCCCGGGTTCTTCGGACCATCTTCTGCACCGGGCAGCCCCACTTCCGTGACGGTCTCATTGGTGGTTTTCCGATACGTATGGCCGGTCCGGGTATGGACTTTCAGTTCTCCCTGGTCCAGCATCCTGAGGGTCAGACCATCCTCACTGAGAAGCGGTTTCTTCTCGCCGTAACGGCTGGTCAGAGTGCGCAGGGATTCCTGCGTCGGGTACTTGTCCGTGTTGATCTTCACTCGGATACGCAGTGTATACAGGTGATCATAGAAATCCGCATTGTCCAGTGCGCCATCCATCGCAGCCGCCGTTACCTTCTGACCGTCCACGGCAATCCGAAACCCGCTGGAATTCACCCCGTCCTGCAGAACCACTGCATCCACCGGCTGCAGGACATCCTCCAGTTCATCGGACAGAACATACTGATCGAAGTAGGTTGACGGCGCATAGCCTGCACCCACCTGATGACTGACATCAATGGTGTACACCTCATCCGGCCGCAGCAGCCGATTGCCGGTTACATTTTCTTCATCGCTGTCACTGACCCGCTTATACGGCTCATTCGGTTCCAGGTCCGCCATGCCGTAAGCATTGATGAAGTAATAGGACCAGTAACCGCTGCCGCCCCGGCTCGTGCCGAAGCGAAGCCGGAAGGCGGATTCGTCCTTGAAATAAAATCCGCAGGCATCCTTCGGATCGTTATCATGCTCTTCCCAATTTCTCGTTCCCTGACCGAAGGTTACGCTTTCTTCCGATGCTGCGAAATCCAGATTCGTGTCATGAGCAACGCAGAGATATGCCGGTGCTTTCGCTCCCCGGAAGGTGACCGTCTGACCGGCATCAATATCTCCGAACGTCAGATTCGAAGAAATGGGGTACTTCGTATCCGTGCCTGCCCGGAAGAATTCATATTTCAGATCCAGATCGCCGGTGCCGTAGACGAAGGTGTGCGGCATCGCATGACGGCTGATGAACACATACTTCATGCTGCGCTCCACATTCGGCTCCGTCCAGTTCATGATCGTGATCTTCATATCGATGTAATCGAATTTTTTCTCCCGGTTGTTGTAAATTTTCAGATTGCCGATCCGGACCCCGGCCTCTCCCTTCCGGATTTTCTCCAGGTTGAAGCCGACTATTTTCTCCGGACTGCGCCATACATAGGATGTGCGAACCCGCTGGTCCAGTTTTCCGTCCCTGGCATCCCCGGCAATCCGATCCAGTGCTCCATGGATTTTGTCCCCCTGGAACGATTCGCCAAAGGCGCTGTACGTGGGCGTTCTTCCATCCAGTTTCTTCGATGTCTGCTGAATACCATTAGCATATTCATTCGGCACCCAGAACGCCTTGTTCATGTGCTCCCATGTGGAATAATGTCCATGGGCACTGCGGTAATTCTCCGCCCGGGCACCGCCCCGGGCGGCATTTCCGGATCCTTCTGCGGCATAAACCTTCCCGGTACAGACCGAAGCAATTGCGATTAAGATCAATACAACCACAAACAGGGCCGGTGTCCGATCCCGTTTTCTCCATTTTTCCATACATCACTCCTTCCGAACGAAAACAACAGCGAAACGGCCGTAGGGCCGCGGTATATGATAAGCGCAGGTGGATAATGTCAGCGTCCGGGAAGACGCCGGCATTTTCCCCGCTCCCACCAGTCTCAGATAACGTTTCATGCCGGACCGGGTGTAAATCCCGCTGTAATCCAGATAGCAGGGCTGCTTCCTGGTATCGGCAAAAAAGGAACAGCACACGCGATAATATTCGCGTGTGCTGCTGCCATCCCGGTGAATCCGGTCGAACCAGAGCGCCGGATGCCGCCTGCGGCCTGCCCGGGATCCAAAATACTCCTCCAGCCTGCCGAACACAGCCCCGCTGCGCATGTGGTGCCCGTAGATCATGAGATTCCCGGTTCTGCATGGGTCCGACCGCCCTTCCAGAAACGGAACCCCTTCCGGAGATGCTTTTCCATAAAAATCACGATGCAGATATTTCGTATTATTTCCTTTCACGTACATAACAGGGTAGCTGATCCCGGTGCCCGGCACCCGGATCCAGCCTGCCAGATCCGCTCCGTTCCGGGAACGAATCAGTTCCCGATAGTCCCGCCCCGGCCCGCCGTTCTTCCCCGGGAGCCGGCAGGCCTTCCCCTCCCCTCCGGATGCGGAAGGCTCCGAAACACGGCTTTCCATCCGACGGAACGTCCGCTCCGAAGTCTGTAACGCGCTGCGGTATCGAAGCACCTCCCCTGCTTCCACACCGATCAGCAGCAGACAGACGACCCCTATGATCAACAGAACCGTTCCCACAGGGGAATGCGGCCGTTTACATGTCATTTTTTTGTCCCTCCTCCCGTTTCTCCCACGAAAAAAGAGAGACCTGAAGACAGATCTCTCCTCTGTTGGAACCGGTCACGGACCGATTACTATACATTAAACAGGAATGTGATAATATCGCCGTCCTTCACCACATATTCCTTTCCCTCGGAGCGCAGCAGTCCCAGTTCTTTCGCCCGGGTCATGCTGCCGCCGCACTGGTCGATGAAGGTGTCATATCCGATGGTCTCCGCCCGGATAAACCCGCGCTCGAAGTCTGTGTGAATCTTTCCGGCCGCCTGCGGCGCCTTGGTGCCTTCCGTGATCGTCCAGGCCCGGCATTCGTCCTCTCCCGCCGTCAGGAAGGAAATGAGGTTCAGCAGGCGGTAGGAGGCCTTTACCAGCTTATCCAGCCCGGACTCCTCAATGCCCAGTTCCTGCAGGTAATCCGCTTTCTCGTCATCGTCCAGCTCGGAGATTTCCTGTTCGATTTCCGCACAGATCGTCACCGCCTGGGCACCTTCCGAAGCGGCGAACTCCTTCACCTTCTGCACATAGCCGTTGGATTCGGCATCCGCCGCATCATCTTCACTCACATTCGCAACATAGATAATCGGCTTGTAGGAAAGCAGATTCAGCCCTTCTACAAAGTCGGCCTCCTCCTCGTCCAGGTCCGTCATGGCCCGGGCAGATTTTCCCTCCGCCAGGAAGGCGTTCACCTTCTCCAGAATGGCCAGTTCTCTGGCCGCTTCCTTGTCATTGCGTGCCACCTTGGCCACCTTGCCGATGCGCTTCTCCAGCACCTCGATGTCCGCCAGAATCAGCTCCGTGTTGATGGTCTCGATATCCGCCAGAGGATCGATCTTGCCGGACACGTGGACGATATTCTCATCTTCAAAACATCTCACCACGTGCACGATCGCCGCCACGTCCCGGATATGACCCAAGAATTTATTTCCCAGACCTTCCCCCTGGGATGCGCCCTTCACCAGACCGGCGATGTCACAGAACTCAATTGTCGTATAGATCGTTCTCTTCGAATTATATATTTCGTGAAGCCGCCTGATCCTCGGATCCGGCACCGTCACGACCCCGACATTCGGCTCGATGGTGCAGAACGGATAGTTCGCCGCCTCTGCCCCCGCCTTGGTGATTGCGTTGAAAAGTGTGCTTTTCCCGACATTCGGGAGACCGATGATACCCAGCTTCATGATACTGACTCCTTCTTATGTTTCTCTCTTTTTTTCAGATATAGATACAGTCCGAAACAAAATGCGAACGCACAGACGCTCAGCACCTGTGCCTGCCGGAATGGCCCGATCATCAGACTGTCCGTACGCAGCCCTTCCACGAAAAAACGTTCGAAGGAATACAGCATACCGTACAGACAGGCGATCTGTCCACGGAACGACCTTCTCCGGTCCATCCAGAGCAGGAAGAAGAACAGTCCGAAGCACCAGATCGATTCATACAGGAAAGTGGGATGCACCTTCACGCCGTCCACCATAATACCCCAGGGAAGATTCGTCGGGCCGCCGTGGGCCTCCGAATTAAAAAAATTCCCCCATCGTCCGATGGACTGGGCCAGCGCCACCTGCGGAAACACCAGATCCGCCAGTTCCAGCAGATGAATGTGATAGTGCCGGCAGACCAATACCCCCACAACGGTACCCGCAATCAATCCGCCGTGAATGGCCAGCCCTCCCGCCCGGATGTCCAGTGCGGAAACCGGATTATCCCGGTACATATCCCAGCTGAAAATCACATAATAGAGTCTGGCGCCGATGATGGAAAACGGGATCATCCAGATGGCGAAATCCAGGATGTGCTCACTTTCAATGCCGTGTTTCGGCGCCCGGAAGTAGCTGATCAAAATCGCCAGAACGAAACCCGTGGCGATCAGAATTCCGTACCACCGTATCTGCAGACCCATAATGGTGAATGCAATCGGATCAGGTGCTGTCATATATTTCTCCTCTTCTCCCGTCCTGCAGGACAGAACTGTTAACCTGTATATGATAGCACAGCCGAAGATTTTTTGCGAATGCTATTGAATGCTATTCTCCGGAAATCGATGTCTCTTCCTCCTTTTCCCGGGACGATCCGATAGAAAACCGGCTCCGGCAGGGCAGGTTCCCTTCCATCCGGTATTCCGATACGATCCGAAGATCCTTTCGGGTCAGAATAATCTCCGCCCGGGGCGCCTTCCCCGGCTCCCGGGTAATCCGGGCTTTCATTCTGCCGGAAGCCATCTCTTCCGGAAATGCAGACCGCAGCAGAGATTCCCCCGCCGCCGGTCCCCCGAGCAGGGCCCCGCAGGCGGCGTTATCGGTTTCGGCGGCCATTCTCTGACGGAGCAGGAGGACTTCCTCCATCCGACTCTCCATCGTCAGAAGCGTGATTCCGAACAGCAGAATAGCTGTGGTCATGATGAGATTCCTCACGGTCTTTCCCTTCCTTCTCTTTTCTTTCTTCCTTCTTCTCCGGCAGATATTCACTGATGCAGGAGCGGTCCGCCCGGTACCGGAAGCGGTTCCGGTCCGAAGGAATCCCCCAGAAACCGGCCGCTCCCAGTGCAGGCTTCACCGGAAACAGCACCCGGAAGCGGATCCGCCCCGGCCGCTCCGTCCGTTCCCTGGTTCCGCCGATTTCCACCTCTTTCTCCCGGCATCCGGTGATTTTCACCAACTCCCGCCGCAGGGCGGTTTCCCGTTCTCCCGTCACGCAGCCCTCTGCCCGGACTTCCTGCCGAAAATTTTCGATGGCAGCCTCCGCCCGGATCACTTTCGAATACACGGCTTCCATCTGAACGAACTCCATCAGGATCGCCAGCAGAATCACGATGCAGGGCACCGCCGTAATCAGATTCTTCATGCTGTCATCCCTTCATATTGCCGGATCGCCTGCTCCAGAACATGTTTTGCCCCGATTCTCAGGCTGTCATGATCCCCCGCAATCATGCCGAACAGAATGCAGGCCAGCAGGATCATGCCCACAGTGATGATCATATCCTTCATGTTGCCTCCCGTTTACTCGAAAATGTTTCATTCCCCGAAAGCGCCGCCGATGGACTCTACGGCGCTGCTTCCCACCGCCACCATGTCCTCCGCAGCGCTCTTCAGGCTTCCTTCATCCCCCAGGATCATGGTATTCACAATGATTACCCCCAGCAGAATGGTTCCAATAATGATAATCAGGTTCTTCATTTTCCTCCTCCTTTCCGGCCCTGTCATTCCGCCTCCTCCGGCAGGACTCACATCCCGCTGATCTGTCCCAGCATGGCGAACATGTCCATGAACACCACCACAACGACAAAATTCATGAGTATGGCAAAAATCGCAGTCATAGCACAAACCGTGGTCAGCAGGGATTTCACATTCGTCCGGCGCATGGCCCGGGTGACCCGTTCCCCCCGGAATGTCTCTTCGAAGGACTCCATGGCCGTCACCAGTTCCGCCGGATTAATCTGCTCCAGTTTTCCAAGAATCATCGCAAAAGCTGAGGCGGACCGGGTATCGATCTGCTCCGTCATGGCATCGAAGGCGGCGCCTCCGGCTCCGCTCCGGAGCCGGAACAGAATTTCGTGATAAACCGGCTTCAGCAGATAACTGTTTTCCATCAGCTGCTCCAGCATATAGTCCCCGGACATGGGAATATTCTTCCGCACAATAGCCAGATTCTTCAAGAGGACGCAGCTGGAGAAAATCTCCTGTTCGGCCGCCCGCCGTTTCCAGCGCCGGATCCTCTGCCGGAACGCTTCCCTGCTGTCTTCGATCCGTTTCCTGACCCTTCCGTATCGCCGAAGTCTGCGAATGTACAGTACCGGTATTCTCCTTCTTCTCATCCCCTTCGCCTCCTGTCAGATATCCATCTTCTCCCGGGAAAGGACAGCTGAAACCGCCGTTCCCAGTACAAACGCCCCGGTCAGAATAATGAACCACTCCAGCCCCAGCTTCGTGCCGAACTGATAATGCAGGAACCGGGCCGGTGTGAATCCGAAGAACCGGCAGGCACAGAAAACGGACAGCAGATAGCATATTGGCGCCAGATACCGGAGCATCAGCACCGACTCACTGTTCTCCCGCTTCGCATGTTCCACCACCTCCCGGCTGCGGATCAGAGACACGGTGAGATCCTCCAGAGAATCCGTCACCCGGATGCCCCGGACCATGGCAAAGTAGATGATCTGGGTCAGCGCTCCGCCCCAGGCGGTGTCCAGAGAATAACGAAATACATCCAGCTCCCGGCGGATATCTTCTCTCGTATACGAACGGTTCAAACCGCCTGCCAGATCATACAGCAGCCGCTTCGCATGGGGTGCCCCCTCCAGACCGGCCGCTGCCGCTTCGATGGCCTCCTTCATGTTGCTGTCATGAATCTTATAGCAGCTGAGCAGTTCCCGGAGCATGGTATCTCCTTCCCGAGAACTGCCCACTCGTTTCTGATTCAGCTTCAGACGGAGTCCCATATAAGGAAGCAGGGCCGAAAATATCCCCGTTATGACGGCGAAAACCGGACCGGTGACCCAGTTAAGCGCTCCGGCGATGCCCGCACCCAGCAGGACGGATATTCGAACGAACACCTCCGGCCGTCCGAAAAGCCCGGACATGCCGGTACTCTCCGTCAGCTTGCAGATATGGGACAGAAACGGACCGTACGCCCGGTAACGGGCGGTCTCGGGCCGCCGGATCAGATCCGCCCGGATGCGCAGCCGGAACAGCAGCCCGTGCAGCGTACTCATGAGAAGCGGATACTGACTCAGCAGCACCCCGCCGAGAAACATTCCGTATATCAGTCCGTTCACGATCATTCTGCACCTCCGTGATAATACGCCGGATGCAGTACCGACGGCGCCGGGTCTGGCGACTGTTCTTCCAGTCCACGGAGAATCCGCTCCATTTCCGGAAGTCCATCGTCTCCGGCCACCTTCCGGGCCACATCGGGGCTGATCACGCCCCGCCAGAGCCAGATTCCCCGGGAAAAGTCGTAACGGCAGATCCGCACCGCACTCACCTGATCCCGCTCCGGATCATAACTCAGCTCCACGATTCCTTTCATGATTTTCTTCGAGCGGTTCACCGGGTCCTGACAAAGCTCGATGACATAGTCAAAATTCTGAAACACACTGGCGATCAGCGCATTCAGGTCTCCGCCGTACCGCTCCCGGATCTTCGATGCCATGCGGTAAGGAATGCTGACCGCATCATTGTCATGAATAGTGGCCTTGGACCGCATCGTTCCGGTGGAGGTGATGTCCAGAGCCAGCCGGAAAGCAGCCGCATCCCGCATTTCCTCCAGGAGAATATAATCATTGTCTCCCCTGAGCAGCGACTTCGTGATTTCTTCCAGGCGGGGACCGTCCGCCACCAGCTGCATCAGCGGCGCCTCCGGCATCAGCTCATGCCAGGGGGTCTCCGGGTCCGTGGCGATCGCCATTCCTTCCAGATCCCGGTTCTCATATTTCTGCCAGGTCTGCAGGAAGGTCGTCTTCCCGGACCGGACCTGACCGCCGAAGATCACATTGAACCCCAGACGGATCATCACCCGGAAAAGTGCCGGCGCCTCCGGCGGGATCGTTCCCAGCCGGACCATCGCTTCAAAGGACAGATCCCGCATCACATATTTCCGGAACACCATAACATCCTGCCCCGCCTTCGTTCGATCCCCGGAGTAAATGGTGATTCGAATGCCGTTCACCAGATAAAGTTCATGAAACCCGTACTCCATCCGCTCCGCCGGTGACGCCAGAAGCAGAGACCGCTTCAGCTGAATCCGCCGTTTCTCCGGAATCCTCTGGGGCTGCAGCTGGGAACGGCCGTCAATCAGACAATACAGACGGTCCCCGATCAGTTTCGCCGAAGATGACCGTCGGTACTTCTCCTGCATGTCATAAGCCCAGGGAGCCAGACCTGCCAGACCGTACAGCTCCGCAAATACCGCCTCCGTGAGCGAGGGATACCAGGGGGGAAACCGGCATTTCATCATGTGACGTTCCTGGAGAATCTCCTGTATCCGGGCCTTGTAATACTTCACCTCCCGGTCATACCCGATGATGGCCCGTTTCTCCCTCTCCAGCTTCATGTTCTTCGCCTGGTCATCGGTCCGTTCCCAGTCCAGATCAAACTGCCGGCTCACCATATCCAGCACGCCCCGGAAGATCTCCTCCTCCGTGCTGCCCGTCCCCCGGGATTCCGGCAGTTCCCGGTTCATATATTCCTGGAGATCAAATTTCCGATCCATCTCCGCTTCTCCTTTCTGCGTCCCGTCCGGCCTTCCTCCCTGCCGAACTGTGCCGCCAGCTGCCGGACGCCCCGGGCGTACCGGCCGTTTCCCATGAGGGTGCAGTGTTCCAACTCTGCCTGCCATCCGTAATTCACGAAAGGAATTACCCCTCCGACCGCATACCCCGTGAACCGGCTGATTTCCCCGGAAGAGGCCAGCGAAGCCGCTTTCTGATACTGATTCACAACCAGTTTTCCCGTCAATCCCAGAGGCTTCAGCACTTTCTCCGATGCACACCGGAACCGGTTCACTGTCTTCTCCTGCTGGGTCACAACGAAGTAGCGCTCTTCCGCCATGGTCAGGGCGGAAATGACCGTTCCCAGCCGGACATCACTTCCCGCATCGAACAAAACGTGATCGAAGTCCCCGGTCAGATGCCGGAGCGGATCCCAGCAGTTCTCCGGATAATACGCTGCAGCCACGGGATCTCTCACGTCCGGAAGAATCCAGTAGTCCTTCTCCTTCACCAGAACTTCCCTGAGTTCTTCCTCCTCCAGATTTCCGCTGATCAGATTCGCCCGCAGGTCATCGACGGACTTCTTCTCCCGGTTCTGGAAGAAATCATCGCCGAATTTCCCGGACGCACCGATCACCAGAACCTTCTTCTTCTGCGCCGTCAGAGCCTCTGCTGCCGCATGAACCAGCATCGAACAGCCCACCCGGCTGTCCCCGCCCAGAAATGTGATCATCTCCGCCATGTCCCCCTCCTTATCTGCTGCAGGAAATGACGAATTTCCCGCCTGTCTCCGCAAGCCTGCCCAGCCGGGCGGTCTGCTCCCGGCTCACCACCACCTCGAACGTCTTCCCCTGTTCATCTGTAGCTGCCACCGGTGCGGAAGTGATGCGGGTTCCTCCGGACCAGAATATCGCCCGGTCCCCCCGCCGGAGGGAAAACGGACTGCTCTCCACCCAGTTCTCCGGGATCTTCAATGTGTACCGGTCCAGAGTTCTTCCCGTAATATATTCATTCTTTTCGAAGTAAGGCCTGTACAGAGGTGCACGGCTGTGAACGAACTGGGAGGACGCTTTCCCGATCAGCCATTTCCGGTCCGCAGGTCCCAGCACTTCCCTGCCGGCATGCTCCATGCGCATGGTTGTCAGCATCCGCTCCGTGATGACGCTTCCCTTCTGCACGTTTTCCCGGAGCACCAGCACATCATCGTAGACGAACCGGCTGCGTCCCCACCGTTCCCAGGAAATCAGCAGCAGGA
>OCTW011389160.1_pt1 | contig 11161 bp, 8 predicted proteins | sample 1539671 | NCBI WGS metagenome assembly OCTW01 (sample SAMN02144230, study PRJEB22623) | gut metagenome | biome: sheep rumen | host: Ovis aries | place: New Zealand | reverse complement strand
AGAAGCTTTCCTTCCGAATAGTTTCGATGATATTTTGTTTTTTAATTTTACGTACCGAATAGCGCATAATTACTGCAATGAGAATAGCGACGGAAACAATTGAAATTATTATCGCTTTCCACGGAAAAATCCAACCAAAATCCGTATCCGCAGTGTCGAAGAATTTCGATATTCCGTATGACACTAATATTCCGATTGGGAGCCCAATTAAGAGTGCTCGCGTGGAATACATTGCACTTTCAAGACGAATCATGCGATTAAATTCTTTATCTGTCATACCTATGGATTTTAGAGTAGCAAACTCTCGCGCACGCAAGGCGACGTTAGTCGTAATGGTATTGAAAATATTTGTAATACCAATCAATGACACGATTACAATGAAGCCATAAGTTAGGATTTCGGCAAGAAGGATCGTACTCTTCAATACGCGCGTTTGTTTTTCCATGTCTTCGTAGTGGTAGGAACTACCATATTTTTCGCGTACGGATTCTTGCTCCAAATATTGCGAGATTTGCTCGCCTTTGCCGGAATCGGCAATATATAGGTTACTGGAATCAGAATCGACATAAATATTATCCATACGATAGTAGTCTTCAGAAATAAAAATAGTTGCAAACTGGAAGTAGCTACTATGGTATCCGAGTGGCGTAGCACCGTCAGAGATTGCGCTAATTGTAATTTTTTCACTTTTCTTCTTTATAGAAGGAGTACTCGTATTTCCGTTTTCCGTTAATTCATCGACTATCTTCGCAGTTTTAAGTTGCACCTCGTCGCCTACTTTGTATGACGTTATTCTACTAATACTCGCGCTGCCATCTGAATGATATTCCCGGATTCGATTGTATAAAATTGCACTGCGAGACAAGTCGGCATTTTTCAATCCAACCTCATTGGCGAGGCGCTCAAATTCCCCACGGGAGACGATAATTGCTTGGAAGGAGTTCTTTTTAGTAAGCGGTTCTTCTTCGTTTTCTTGTATAATAGGCAGCTCTTTATAGATGGCATATTCTTGAATACTAAACCTATCAACTATGTCCTCATACATTGCGTCAGTACCACCGCCTACGATATAATTGGCGCCCGTAAATACAACGATAAAGTCTACAATTTTGTGATTATAGTCCATAAAAGACATCACACTAATTAGCGCCACGACGCTTAGAACAATTGATATCACCGTCGTGCGATATTTTTGGCGACTACGTTTTAGATTTTTGCGAGCGATAACACCACCAATGCCTAAAATTTTGCGAGTAAGCTTAGATGTGCGAACTTTGCGTGCTTTAATTTTTATATCCTGATTGCTACGTAGGGCGTAGATTGGGCTATATCGGCTTGCAACAATTGCAGGCGATGCGGCGGATAAAAATACGATAATTAACCCCACAATGAAACTTACAACAACCGCCTGCCAAGGAATAAAGAAAACCATTTCTGCGCCTATAACTACCATAATGTCGACCAGCACGTTGTTTACGATTAACACTACGCACCATGTAAGTAATGCGCCAAGTAAAAGACCAAGCGGTATCGCCACTAAGCCGATTAATAGCGCTTCTTGATAAACCATGTGACGAATCTGTCGTGGCCGAGCCCCCACGCTGGATAGCATACCAAATTGGCGCACACGCTCCGTGATGGATATATTAAATGAATTACGGATAATGAATGCTGCAATAATTGCCATCACGCCCAGGACCAAGGTGCAAAGCGACCAAATTAGGATTCTGCCAGACTCCCCAAGATCCCCTTCAAGAGTTTGCACGATAATGTTGACGCGGATAGTTTCCGGATAACAGTCGGCGTCCGTTAATGCTCTAGTCTGGCGCTCTTCAATGCCTTTAGTTTTTTCGATATTCTTATATTTTAGAAAGACATTGTATTGGTGATTGCTGTCACGAATAATATCTTTCGCCTCTATCGTCTGATAACTTTCTTTCGGATACGGACCAATCCAGTACAGATGTTTTACACCATCCTCATCAATTACCGCATCTACGCGTTCAGAGTAATATGCCACATCGTAATATCGCGATTCCTCGAGAATATATAATTTGTCTCCTGGAATATCTTCATACATGATATGGTAGTCGCCATATTTATCACGTGCGTTCTCGATGACTGAGTACCAAATACTAGTAGCTACGCCGACGACTGTTAGAACCAGCATCACGGACAACGAAATGCCAATAATCGTCGTAATAGTACGGACACGGTTCTGTCTAAAGTTTGCAAAATTAAGACGCGTGAGAATTTTCATCTTCGGACTTTACCTCATGTCTTTTGCTTTCGGGGTCCTCATTCGATGCTGTTGTCGAAGTCGACATTTGACGCTGAAGCTGATCGGAAATTATCTTTCCATCTTCAAATGTAATTATGCGGTCAGCTTGCGCGGCAATATTTGGATCGTGCGTTACAAGGATTACGGTTTGGTGATACTTTCGATTAGCAGTTTTTAGAAGCGAGACAATCTCATCGCTAGCCTTTTTATCCAAATTACCGGTCGGCTCGTCCGCAAGAATAACTTTCGGATGACTAAAAAGTGCCCGTCCAATCGCAACACGTTGTTGTTGTCCGCCGGAAAGTTGATTTGGTAGATTTTTTTCGCATTTCGTAAGGCCAAGTATTTTGATTAGTTCTTTTAGATATTCTTGATCAATCTTCTTATTACCGAGATCGCACGGAAGCGTGATATTTTCGGAAACATTTAGCACAGGAATTAGATTATAGAACTGGTAGATGATGCCGACTTTTTCACGACGAAAAATAGCGAGCTTGTCCGAGTTATATTTAGATATGTTTTCACCATCAATAACAATGTCGCCTTTCGTAGGATTATCTACGCCACCAATCAAATGCAATAATGTGGACTTTCCGGATCCAGATGCGCCAATAATTGCAACAAACTGCCCTTCCGGTACCGAGAAAGTAACATCATCAACAGCCTTGACGAGATTATCGCCTTTGCCATAAGTCTTGACAAGATGACTGACCTCCAAAATGCTCATGACTATATTATACTACTCCGCTTACTCTGCTGAAAAATAATAAAGACTAGTTTTGGTTTTTTAGAATTTCGCGCAAGTCTTGATCAAAACAGTTCGGAATTTTGACTTCCGTTTTTTGATTTGTATGCGTATTAATAGCATTAACCGTGAAGATATCAAATTCTTGGTCGTAACTAACTTCGGCGCCAGTGAGGTCGAGCTTAATCGTAGCGGCCATTTCTTCGTGCTTCTTCGGATAGTAGGTGTAAGTGAAGTTTTTCTCTTCAATCTTGATATTATGGACGCTTTTAGCTCCGACTTCTTTGTAGCATTTACCGCGAAATACCGCCCAGACCGAAAAGCCAACCGAGCACCATGGGAATAGCCCCATGAGTCCTATAGTGTAATGCCCTATCTCGTCATATTCCCAAGGTCGCGTAGTACTCTCAAAACAAAGCGTCGTTAACCAATAAATGATTGGCATGCCAATAATCGTAATAATTAACGCAATGCGAGCTATTTTACCCGCCCGCATTTTACGGTAGGCGTTTTGTCCAATTTTTTTAAGTTTTTGCGTGTTCCCTTTTAGTTCCATAATTCTAATGTATTAATAATAAGCCAACCATGAGCGGGAGCGTAACGATAGAAAATAGTGTCGACATTGTAACGAGCTGCGATGATTCTTTTTCGTCGCCGCCGTATTTGGAGGCAAAGAGACCGAGGCTAGTAGCGGTCGGAAGAGCTTGAATTAACGTGCAAACCACAATTACTTCATCCGGGAAGAACATGCCAGCACCCTGGGCGACGTATTGAATAGCCGTCAAAAGCCAAAAAGTGGCAAGTGGGCCGATGATGAGCTGAATAAGCGCAGAGATTGCGAGCTTCCATTTTTTGAGTAACTCAGTAAACTTGGCTGTGCTGAGCATGTAGCCAACACAAATGATTGAAAGTGCCGTGGTGGCATTACCGGTAAATTTGACCGCATCGTTTACGAATGCTGGAACCTGGAAGCTACACAAGAATACCACTACGCCAAGAATGACGGCGATGATATTTGGATTAGTAATGACATTAAAGACAAGTTTGAGATCGATTTTACGCTTAAAGAGATAGACGCCATAAGAAAAGAGTGCGATATTGAAGGCGATAATAAAGCCACAATAAGCAATAACGGCCGTGCTTTGTGGGCCAAATGTACTTGAAATGATTGGGTAACCGAGGAAAGTGGCATTGTTGAAAATGAGAGCGAATTGCGATTCGTAGCGGAGCTTGCTCTTGCTGTACCATTTTTTATTAAAGATTAGGAGCGACAAAAAGATGAGAGCAATCATTACAATGAAGCCGCCGACAAGGCCAGCAATAAAGATTTCGGAAGTTTCGTCGCTATATGCGGTTGGGAAAGCCATAAAAAGCGAAGCTGGCATAAATACGGTCAAGAGGAGATTTACGAGATCCTTATTTGTCTTGGCGGAAATAAGCTTGAGCTTCCCCAATAAGAAACCTAAGGCTAAGATAATCGCAATGGTGCCAAGGCGAGAATAGAAATCCCACAAATTAATATCCATAGGTATCTTTATTTTAGCATGAGCATAATGAAAATTAAAAGCGGCCCGAAGGCCGCCTTGTCATGCGATGACGATTCCGTACTTGTTGCGGACATATAACTTGAACTGACGTTCGATCTCGAAGATGTCTGCATTATAGGTAGCGGTTTTGTCGGCGAGCTTCTGCTCTGCCTCGTGCTCGTAGCTTGAACCATCCTCGGCCTCGCCGTAGGCACTCAGCATCCTTTCGTAGGATGTCAGGATACCAGTGAGCTTGCCGCGCATACCTATCAGTATTGAATCGTTATTGAACTGGGCTTGCCAGTTATCTTTGATAATGTTCGTCATCACTTTGCCCTCCCCGCATTTATTATTTGTGACAGCCAAAATATGGCGTCACAGTGCGTGACTCTATAATTATAGCATAAGCACTCTTAGATGTCAAGATTTAGAAGGTTTTGAGCTGTTTTTAGCGGCATCTTTGACGAGTTCGGCGGTCTTTTTGCGGCCACCAACTTTTTTATAGATTTGCTCGTCGAGAGCGATGATTTTGTCGAGCTTATAGCGGACATTCTTATCGATCGCCATATCGTTGTCGACATTTTTGCGCATTTCATTGAGCTCGTGAACCATTTTTTCGACGCGGCGTGCCTCGTGATTTAGCTCAACTTCAGAATAAATTGCAACAGCAATGCTGACGCCCGAGACGAGCAAGATTACTACATCGTAAGCAGAGTCGGTAAGAGTTTTTGGCGACAATAAGACCATTATAAAACCGACAACAAAAACAACTGCCAGAATGACTGTAAGGATAAAGAGTGTTTTTCTATTACTACGCATATATATATTTTACATCATTTAAGTGTAACCTTCGGCCTGAAGTTCAAACATTTCCTTATAAATACCATTTTGTTTCACAAGCTCGTCATGGGTGCCCTGCTCTTTGATTCGACCGGCATCCAATACGATAATGTGCTCGGCTTTGCGAACGGTCGAAAAACGATGCGAAATAATAATCGTAGTTTTATGCTCTTGTTTTTTGATAATGTTACGGAAGATTTCGTACTCAGACTTAGCATCAACAGACGAAGTTGGCTCGTCGAGAATTAATACGTTTGGCGAGCGGAAGAATGCGCGCGCAATACCCAGGCGCTGCCACTGGCCGCCAGAAAGGTTAGTGGCGTTATCTGCGTCGATATCTTTTGAAAGAATTTGGTTTAGGCCATTCTTGTATTTTTCAACCAAGTCGCCGAGACCAGCATCTTGCAGGGCGGCAATAATGTCCTTGCGGCTATACGCGCGGTCGACATTACCGAACCAGACATTTTCTCCTAATGTGGCAAAATCGTAACGCGAATAGTCCTGAAAAAGTGCGCCAATCTGCGAAAGATAGGACTCTCGATCGATGCGCTCGATTGGCTGATCATTAATCAAGATTTCGCCTTTGGACGGACTATAAGCGCCAATTAGAAGCTTAATCAAAGTAGTTTTACCAGCGCCATTTTCGCCCACGATCGCTAAGCTATCGCCAGGATTTAGCGTAAAACTAACATCCTTGATAGCTTCAATTTCGGAGCGCGGATAAGTAAAACTAACGTTACGGAATTCAATTTTTGGAATGTCAGTAATTTTAATATCACCCGATTGCTGTGCCGGCGTCTCCATAAACTCCATAAAGTCAGTCGCATTAACGAGGCTAGTACTAATGTCGGTGATGCTAGAAAAGAGCGACGAAATACTGCTCGTAAGTTGATTGAGGAGCGTACGCGTGGATACGAAAGCACCAATCTCGAGACGGCCAAGGATAATCTCAATCGAAACGACGATTAGTACCGCATAACCAATGACGTCCTGGAAAACATTGGCGCCAAAGCGTGGCCAGAAGAACGCACGCTCATCATTGATATCTTGCTCTTGACTGCGGCGACGAGCCTTAATCATTTGCTGAACAAGTTGATGCGAGAGGCCATTTAATTCAATTTCAAGGGCAGAATCCGAGCTGGTAATTTTGCGTTCAATCATCCAAGCGATGCGGCGGTCCTTAGTAAACTCACGCCAGTTGCGACGGTTGCGTGCAGCAAGGCGTAGAGTAATAATCGACGACGGAATAGCAGCAATGATTACGATGATCGTAATAAGCGGACTAACAAACATCGTAGCCACAATGACGGAGATTAAGCCGATAGTAGAAGATGCAACCGTAATAGCGCTGCCCGAAACGGATTCTATTGAAAGACCAAACTCGCGGACGCGCTCAAATTTGTCGGCGAACTCGCGGCTCTCGCGCATGGCAAGTGGAATCTTGATATATTTACTGGCAATTAATTCACTGACATAAATATATGTTTCTTGACTAGTCGAAATTGAAAGCATACGGTAGACCGCACCAAGCACCACATCAACAAATTGGATTGAGAGCAATACTACAACGTAAAAAATGAAACCGCTGAAATCTTGCGTATTAATACCGCGCTGGATTTCGTCGACGACTTTACCTGCAAGAACGGCCGTGACGGACGGAACGATAGATGTTACGATGCGATAAATCCAGAAAAAGAAGCGGCGCAGGCCAACCGCCTTGCGATAAATACGCATACAAAAAAGAATGGATTTGAGATCAATGCGAGGGTATTCTGGACGCTCGCGCTCGGCAGCCTTACGTGCCTTTTTCTGGGCACGATGGGCTTGCCGTTCAGGATTCTTTAAAAAGCGCGAACGTTCTGACATACTACTCCACAGTTACCGACTTGGCCAAGTTGCGCGGCTGGTCAACATCATTACCGCGATCGACAGCAACGTAATATGCAAACAGCTGCTGAAGCGTATTAAGAAGGAGTGGAGTGAGGATTTTGATGCGACTTTCAATACGAACAATATCGTCGGCTTCGATTTCGGCTTTGCTATTAGTAAAGACAATTGCTTTACCGCCACGAGCGCGCACTTCATGAAGACCGCCGATGGATTTATCGAAGAGCCAGTTGTCTAGAATATCGAAGACTTCAAAGAAGGTTTCATCAACGAGTGCAATTGGACCGTGCTTGAGCTCACCAGAAGCGTAGCCTTCAGCATGAATGTAAGAGATCTCTTTGAGCTTGAGTGCACCTTCCAAAGCGATTGGATAGGCAGTGTCGCGACCAAGATAAAGTGCATCATTATATTTAGAATATTTCTTGGCAAGTGCCCTAATTTCATCGTGGTGGGTTTTGAGAGTTTTCTCGATTTCTTTCGGTAGAATAGATAATTCTTTAGTAATTTTTGCGATAAGTTCAGCATTACCGCCGTGGTATTCGGCAAGCATACCGGCAAACATCACCATCGTTACAACCTGCGCCGTAAAGGCCTTAGTGGAAGCGACGGAAATTTCTGGACCAGCATGGACATAAGTACCGCCATCAACTTCGCGAGCAATGGTTGAACCAATTACATTTACAATACCGAGAGTTTTGACACCGCGTTTCTTAATCTCACGCAAACATGCGAGCGTATCGGCAGTTTCGCCAGACTGAGAAACGATTAATGCGACAGAGTTCTTCGGTAAGTGGAAGGAGCGGTAGCGATATTCGGATGCGATTACAACTTCCGTAGTCAAATCCGGAACAAGTTGCTCCATATAATACGAAGCTAGCAAGCCTGCATAATATGCTGTGCCACAACCAACAATGACGACATGCTTAATATCGCGCATTTCTTTGGCGGTAAGGTTTGGGCCACCAAGATGCATTTTGCCCTGCTCTGGATTAATGCGGCCAGACAAAGTGTTATGTAGAGTAGTGGCCTGCTCCATGATTTCCTTGAGCAAGAAGTGATCGTAGCCACCTTTTTGAATCTGTTCAATATCGCCTTCGATAGTTTCTGGATTTGCGGTAAGATGCTTGAGGTTTAGGTTGAATACCTCTGCGCCCTTGTTAGTACAAACGGCGAGCTCGCCATCATTGAGATAAATGGCTTCACGAGTGTAACCGAGCAAAGCGGAGGCATCGGAAGCGATAATCGTTTCGTCTTGGCCGAGACCGATGATTAATGGCGAACCAAGGCGCGCTACGACAATTGTGCCAGGCTCTTTTGGCGAAAATACTGCAATGCCATAAGTACCGCGAACCTTCTTTACAGCCTTAGCAACCGCATCCTTAAGCGTGACGCCGTCTTTATAGAAGCTGTCGATGAGTCCGGCGAGGACTTCCGTATCAGTATCGGACTGAAATTCGTAACCAGAAAGAGATTCTTTGAGCTCTTTGTAGTTCTCGATAATGCCATTGTGGACAAGATAGATGTTACCAACATGATGTGGGTGAGCATTCGTAACAGTTACACCACCATGGGTGGCCCAACGAGTATGACCAATACCAAGATGACCTTCGTGAGGCTTGGCGGAAAGGACATTCTCGAGTTCGGCAATTTTACCAACCGAACGGGCAATGTGCGGTTTTCCCTGATCGTCGAGCGTGGCGATACCGGCTGAATCGTAACCGCGGTATTCTAGACGCCTAAGTCCATTAATGAGTACGTTTTGTGCCGTACGATTTCCTACATAGCCCACAATTCCACACATAATAAACCTCCAATTTGTTCTTGTGTTTAGTATATCTTTTAACCTGTTAACTGTCAAAAAGTAGCCACCAGAGTGGCTACTTAATGTGAGAAAAATATGTTTTATCGCTTAGCGGCGGCGTTTGATGCCGAAGAAGAGTCCGCCACCTACAAGGCTAGCAGCGATGACGCCAATGAAGGCACTAGAAGTAGCATCGAAGGTTTTCGGGTTAGCGATTTTGCGATAGCGATAAATGACAGTAACATCGCTTCCGCCAACCGTGCCCTTAGCATTCTTTGGCATAGCTACAAGTTCGTAACCTTTTGGAGCTTTCTGGAGTTTGCTGGTTACATAATCTGCGCCCTGTGGGTAATCTTCGCTCACTGATTTAGCGATTTCCTTGCCAGTTTTGTCGTCGACGTATTTAGTAGTAACTTTACGGATAATACCAGTCTCAACCGTATTAGAGTTAGCATCCTGACCAGTCTGGTCGCCAGCTGGAGTGTAAGTAGTCTTCGCAGTGTTTGCAACTGGCGAGATAGTCGCGTCGTCAGTAACGATTGTTTTAACACTAATCGTAAAGGTATGACCATAAAGACTCAAGGCAGTAGCATCTTTGGCGGTTACGGTGAGTTTTTGACCTTCGATTGCAACCGCAAAGTTTGCCGTTACATCATTACCCTTTTCGTCCTTAATGGTTACTTCGCCGGCAGTCGGCATCTTGAGACCGTCCTGGAAAGTGTCAGTAATAATGAATGAGCTATAGCCTTTATTGGCTGGAATGGAATCGTATTTGCTATAAAGATTCAAGAAAGTAACACTGTCCGCTTCGCCCGTATAGTTGAATGGTACTTCCTGAGAAATCGTATAGGTTACTTCGTCACCAATCTTTGCAGATTCTTTATCTACAGCTTTGACTGGGTCCGGCATTGCATATGGCACAGCAGATCCGAAAGTAAAGCCAATACCGCAGCCGGTACCGGAATAGCGATAGCTCCACTTACCACTTAAATTGGTTGCCGTAGCCAAGATGGAGTTACCAAACCATATACCATCGTAGTTTGCGCCATTATTGATGTTTTGGACAGAAAAGCCGTTATTTTCATTTGATAATTCGACCTCGGTGTCACTAATATTATTATTGCGATAAACTGTTACAGTGCCGTTTTGTGGAGCAATACCTTCATTGCCGTGGAAAATTTTATCGCCATAAGCTTCATACACATAAGAGCCGTTTTCTTTAATATATTTTCCGTCGTCGTCTTTTTTGCGATTAGCGTTCGGAACATCGAAGTCCCACATTGCAATCGAAAGCGCAGAGGTGTCCGCAGTCGTACATGAATCAGTAGAGGCGTTATATGTGCCCTTCTGACAGAATTCTACCGTAAAGATACTATCGGCACGACGAGTATCATTCCAGGCAACAATAGGATCGCCAGCCTTAGTAGTATTGACAGTCTTAGCTTCTTCATCATCCCTGCTTGGATGAACAGGTTTGCTAGAACCGGAGACATTTGCGTGGAAGCTCAAGCCTGCATAGGCATTCGGAGTCGTTACTCCCGTTTCTTCGTTAGTAGTAGTACCAGTTTCCCAAATATTGACATCAGAAACACGATAGAGAACGTCTACATCGTTCCCCTTACTATCCATAGCGGTGCTATTTTCGATCAAGACAGAGAGCGTTTCGTTAGGTTGTATATATGACATGGACATACTGCTAGTGCTACCCGTGGTCATCTTTTGACCAAGAGTCGCATTGCCGGCAGCTTTAACGACCGTGATTGTCGTATTTTCACGATAGTAGATTTTTGAGTGCGAATATGCACCGTTTAATGTATTGCGGTTGAGTGCACTAAAGTCTTGATAATTCATCGAGGCTGCAGCACTCGCATTAGAGACACCGATGATTGGCGATACAGCAAGAGCTGCTGCGGAAGCCAAAAAGGCGCCAGTGTGGAGTTTTTTCATATTTTTCTCTTTTTTGTGTTTTTATTTTGACCTTTTGTATTTCTATAATAGCATAAGCTTTTCAAAAATGCAAGAGGCAATTTAAGTGAGGATGCTTGACTTTTTAGCTATATCTTTGTACACTTAGATTACCT
>OCTW013374434.1_pt1 | contig 11163 bp, 7 predicted proteins | sample 1539671 | NCBI WGS metagenome assembly OCTW01 (sample SAMN02144230, study PRJEB22623) | gut metagenome | biome: sheep rumen | host: Ovis aries | place: New Zealand | reverse complement strand
ATGCTTACCAATCGCAATTTTCACAAGTGAATGTTTTTGGGTAAAGCATAACGCCACACGCTGTGCATTTTTGGGGATTGGTACACGATATATAAAGGTGTCTCCCCGTTTACCAAGAGGAATATCGGTCATCGTATAATTTTTCTGATGATGATTGTGAATCACCTGACAAGTCACTTTGGGATTAAGATTAACCGATGGTATTCGTCCAAACTTTGTGACATGAACGATCAGATTCTGGATGATTAATATTAACATAACACTGAAAAGAATCAGCTTATATTTTCTTTTTGTTTTCATAAAATCCCTACTTCCGCATGTCATTATATCACAGTTTTTATGATAAATGGCTATTATGTGTTACTTATGAAGATCTCTAAGCAGCTCATTTACTTTCCTGGCCGTTATCTTCCCTTTGATCTTACGGATATGTCGCTGCTCTTTACGATACTTTTTCGAGTTTTTAGTCAGATGGCGATCCTTCATTGTTTGCGGGGGCTCGTAGGGGTTATTTTTGCGAAAAGCATCATGGGAGATAATGTACTGCAAATATTCCAGAATACTCTCTTTATGAACATGCTGACGATGATAATCTTTGATCTTTGTGGCTTCATCAAAGTCTGTCGCAAATTCATTATGATGATAAAGACTCAGCTTACAATCACTGGCATAAAGTTTCCAGCGGCTATACCTTGTCATTACATCAATTGTGCCATCTTGATTATTAAAGTGAAAAGAGAGGTGATAATCATTGACAAAATTATCAATATTTTGACGATCCTGATGGTAATAAGCCATCACCGCTGCGCAATAAGGGCAGTAATGATAATGTTCTTTTAACGCTTCTGCTTCTAAAAAGAAAAACGTCTGATGATTGATTTCTTTGACCTTTTCACACTGTGACGTGTGAAAGATCTTTTTCTCTATGTCTCCGATATACATAAACTGCCCCCTTTTATTTATTGTACACCATAAAAAGCGCAAACCCGTAAAAAAACAGACACATCAAAAAAAGACTTATCAAGGCTAGTTAACAGCCTTGTATAAGTCTTGTGGATAATCATCTTCTACCTGATCTTTTTCTAAATACAATACCTCTTTGACATATTGGATCATTTGCTTAACATCTAAGACGCCATAGGCAAAACCTTTCTTGACGAGTTCATCAGGTAAATAGCGATCATATTTATCAAAGATGGGAACTTCTTTCTCATAGACCAAATCTAACGGATCAAATTCCTTGCAGGCCTCTTCATAGAGAATCTGATAAAATTCTTTCATTGAAACATCCATCGTAAAAGTTATAAAGTATGGCCGGGAAGAGGATAACTTACGTAAATGGAGACGCTCCCCGCATTTTAATTTGAGGAAACGCTCTAACGCTAAAAAGGCATAAGTGCCAAGCCATGGGAATAAACAGTACATCTTCTTACCCAATGGAATCAAGCTTTGAGCAAGTAATTCCCCATTACGCGCGGTTTCCCTCGCCTGTTTTAAACGGACGACCGCATTAGGACGCAAGTAACGATAAGAGGTATCTTCTAATAAGACCTGTTTCATTCTTAAAAGAATCCTAGTATGAATATCGCCAGGCACATCGCCAAAGTAAGCAGGAATCTTCCCTTTGACCACATGAACATAGACATGATGATGTTCATGATCCACATCATCGACGACCCAGACCCGGCCGGCAATGGCAATCTTTTCACCAATTGGCGGAGGTTTGACGATCGTTCCTAACTCTTTTGAATCAGCGTGGACGCTGTATTCAACATTTTCCTGAAAGACGGCATAAAACTTATAACTATTGACCACGCGTTCTCCCGTCAAGCCAACCATTAACTGCTTATGTTCATCCATTTCGATCATATCGGTCTCTAATAAGTGCCGTAATAATACTTTATAGTCTTCCTGACTGATATTATGAAACGGCGCTAAGGTTAAGATGCGTCTTGCTAAATCACGCGGGGTTAATGGGCCTGATGAAGCGAGTTCGCTCATTGTCTGATGGAAAAGCAAACTAAAAGGCATGCGATCGAGGCGTGGCGGTTCGACCCAGCGCTCTTCGATATAAAGCTGTACTAAAGCGATGCCTTGAATGAGCGTCCAGGGCACTTTTTCTGGCAGCATGGCCCGGGTTTCGGGATATTCTTCCTGCATCACAAACCACATTTCACTCGGGCTGCCGCGCCTTCCGGTACGGCCCATGCGCTGCAAAAAGCCAGAGACCGTAAAGGGGGCATCAATCTGAAAGGCGCGCTCTAAGCGACCAATATCAATGCCTAATTCAAGCGTCGCGGTGGCACAGGTGGTCATATAGGTATCTTCATCTTTCATCGCCTCTTCGGCGCTTTCGCGATAAGATGTCGATAAGTTGCCATGATGAATGAGAAAACGATCGGGTTCATGTTTGTATTCACAATACAAGCGTAAACTCTGACAAACGGCTTCGCACTCTTCGCGGCTATTAGTAAAGACCAAACACTTTTTCCCGCGGGTATGTTCAAAGATATAGGCCATCGCATCGTTAGCGTTGCGAGGCGCCTGATCGGTGGGCGCTTCAAGCGGTAAAGCTTCGACTTCTTGGCCTTTCGCCGCCTGATCCCCTTCTTTATAAAAATGTTCCATCGATAAACGCCAGCGGGTTTTCTCACCTTGGATTTTAGGAATCTGGGTTTTTCGATCAGTATTTTGCGCTAAGAAGGCCGCCGCTAATTCCGGCTGACCAATGGTCGCCGATAAGCCGATGCGGCGCGGATTGACACCAGCTAAACGGGATAAGCGTTCTAATAAACAAAACGTCTGACCGCCGCGATCACCGCGAAGCAAGCTATGAATTTCATCGATGACAATAAAGCGCAGATCCCCAAAAAGATGGGGAATCTCCATATGTTTCTTTAGCACTAACGCTTCTAAAGATTCCGGGGTGATCTGTAAGACTCCTGCTGGATGTTTAAGCAGTTTCCGCTTTTTACTCGATGAGGCATCCCCATGCCATTTGGTGACGGGAATATGGGCTTCCTCGCAAAGTTCATCTAATCGCTCAAACTGATCATTTATTAAGGCTTTTAAGGGGGCAATATAAAGCACGCCGACAGAAGATGGCGGATCTTCTTCCATTAAAGTTAAAATCGGAAAGAAAGCCGCTTCGGTTTTACCGGAAGCGGTGCCGGCACAAAGTAAGACATGATCATCAGTATTGAAGATGGCCTCCCCGGCCGCCACCTGAATGCCGCGTAAATTTTCCCAGTCATGGCTATAAATATAATCTTGAATAAAAGGCGCATAGCGCTCAAATACATTCATCGAAAGCCCCCTTATAAGGTAAATTCCGCAAAGTCATCATCCTCTTTTGCTTTGTCTTCATCGACAAATAAGGCATGTTCTTCAATAAGGCTTTGAAGGGTCATCTCAGGATGCTGATAAAGAATATCTAAAAGCTCAATAAAATCTCGAATCACTTCACGTGGGGTAATATTGGTATCGGCGCCAATGCGAGAATATTCTACCTGAATAAAAGCGGCTAAGTCTTTTTCATCAAGCTTGCATGTATATTTATAGAGACTTTCATGCATCGCTTTGAGTTTTTCCGTTAACACTAACATTTCTTCGGCTTTTAAAGGATCCAGATGAATGACCGGCGCTAACATATCACGCGCCCCTTCTTTCGAAAACTTACCCGCAGCCAAACGCGAACGCAGAGCTTCATAAGAATAAACACCGCGACGCTGATCTTCAATGGCCTGCGGGGTGCCGCACATAATAATGCCTAAATACTTGGCTTTCCCCTGCAAGGTATCATTATACATTGTCAGAATCTTTTCATAGTTATACTGACGGGTGATGCTATTAGGGATCTTATAAATATTGACGAGTTCATCGATCATCATCATGAGTCCGCTATAGCCTGCCTGTCTAAAGAAATAAGCGAATAACTTAATATATTCATACCAGTCATCATCAGTAATAATGATATTGACCCCTAATTCTCTTTTGGCCTGCGTTTTCGTTGTATATTCCCCGCGGAACCATTTGATCACTTTGCCTTTGGTGTCATCATCTCCATCGACAAAAGACTGATAATACATTGTTAGTAAACGCGCAAAATCAAAGCCATGAACGAGTTCATTTAAACTGTTAATGACTTCATGAATGCGTTTTTCGACTTCTTTAGAGAAATCAGGATGATCATAATCAATCCCGCTTTGGACGACTTCACTGCGGACATTGTTAATCCATTTATCTAGAATCAAGGTTAAGGCTCCGCCTTCGGGCCTTGTTTTAGTGGATAAGTTACGAATTAATTCTTTATAGGTGGCTAACCCTTGTCCTTTGGTCCCTTGCAATCGTCTTTCTGGTGATAAATCTCCATCGACAACGATAAAGCCGCGATCCATCACGTAGTTACGAATAGTCTGTAAAAGGAAGGACTTCCCGGCGCCATAGCGTCCTTCAATAAAGCGAAATGTTGCCCCGCCTTCAGAAATAATATCCACATCATGAAGCAGCGCTTCGATTTCCTGGCGGCGGCCAACAGCGATATAAGACAAGCCAATCCGCGGGACAACCCCGCCTTTTAGTGAATTGAGGACCGCCTGAGCGATTCTTTTGGGAATACGTTTTTCTGCCATGTACATCTTCCTTTCTTATGTATGCAAATAATCTTCAAGATCTTCTAAGTAATCTTCCACAACCATCGGCTGGTCATCTTCAAATGTGATGACATTATCACCAATCTCATCAAAGAGGCTTTCATTGATCTCTTCCGCTAAAACGGAAGCCATCAAATGATGGGTTTTTAAATAGTCAGAGGCATCCTGCCCTTTCATTAACATTGTCAGGAAAGTAAAAGCCTCTTTACTTAAATGTGTTGGATTATCAAATGATGCCTCATTTATCTCATCAGCTAGTAAATCTTCTTCATCTTCAATTGATAAGGCCCTCTCTTCTTCGGTTAACAGCTTTTCCGTTGTTATATGGGCATCTTCACGAATCTGCTCAAGCGCACTAAAATCAATGGCAATGGGCTTAGATTGAATGACTGCTTTGGTTTCCTCGGACGGTTTATAAGATGCTAATACCGCTTGAATCATAGAGATCAGCTTTGTTGGTAATTTGCCTTCTTTTAACGGTTTTCCGCGATGATAGATCTTACGTGCCTGATTGTCAATTTCTCTTATCACCGCTGATAGCTTACTTGCTTTTATCTTCTCTCTAACAAGGATGGCAAAGCCGTCGTCATTAAGCTCGTGGTAACACGCTTTTAATAAAGGATCAAGAACAATCTCATTCTCTTTGGCATAGTCCTGGGCAAAAAAGAGCGGTGTGAACGGGGCCCGTCGGCTATAAGTGATGGTGATATAAGATAAATACGCTTCCGATGCCTGCAGCTTTTTAAGGCAAGTAAAAAGCAGATCCTGATAAAGTGTATCATGCCCTTTAAAAGCAACGCTGGTGAGATGGGCAACGCCATGGTCTTTCAAACGTTGTAAGTAATCTTCTTTTGTATCTTCTTCATGAATATAATAGATCAAACTATCATCACCAGAAAAATAAGTTTGGCGAATGTAAGCACACAGCTTTTCACGATAGGGCTCGCCTAATTGATGATAGAGAATATAGTTCATCGCCAAATGATCAGATACTGTGGGATAGATCCGATATTTTATAATCAGCGGCTGAATCATCTCTATTTCCTGCATACGCTCTTCTAACGTAAACAAATCAAGATCATTGCAGATTTCGCTGATATACATAACCCCATAGCCATAGCTAAACAAACGTTCATCATGATGCTTACGAAAGGCATCACGTAAATAGTAATATGTTAACCACTGCGCATACGATAAATGCGCGATTTGCTGGGGATAAATAGAATCAGCTTCCAGCAGCTCCGGCTGATGATGAGGAACATAATCCACTAACGCTTTGCCCACAAATAAGAAACGTTGCGCTCTGCTCATCCCTTTGCTTAAACGCAAAGCTTCTTCTAAGATGCGCGGCACAAAGACCCGTGGCATGCGAAAAGTGCGATCTTCTAGCGGGTAAACAAACACATAATCTTCGCTCAGGAAATTATCAATCGCTAATGCAAGCGCGCCATGCAGCATCTGATGCGCATGATAAGAGCGTATATCTTCCTGAATCTCTTTGATACAGGTTGTGAGTTTTTCCTGGTTGAGTACAAAGTGTGTTATGAAACACTGACGACCCTTGATTTGATAGCTTGTATTATTTTCATAATACGTCTGATGATAGGGATGATTGATTGGCAAGTACAGACTGCCGGGAAAAAGCGTATACGCTTCTTCTTTCTCGGCAATACAGCTTTTCGCTAATGCTGGCTTGAGATACCAAAAGAGCATTTTATTATTGTTTAACACTTTCTTCGATAAGCCATATTTCACTAAGACGCCTTCATAAAGCTGATAGTCAGAGGTCTCTTTATAAAGGATCCCAAGATCCCCATCTAAGATTTGTAAAGACCCTACACGGCCTGGATTATAGACCATCTTATAATCATGCACCAGGCGAATAAAATATACATCTTTAAAAAAGTCTGCTAAGCTTTCTAAATGATCTAAAACATACATGTGATCTTTATTGATCAGACCATTGATGAGTTCACAGGCAAACAGCTTCGCATAATTAAGATCACGCTGATGATACATTTCTTTCATAAAATTTGAACGCAAACGATAGTAAGTATCAATCTCATCATCATTCATTTCCTGTAAGGATTTAAAAGCGGATAACGGCGCTGCGACCTGTCTTCTGGGGCGATAGCTTTTCATCGCTCTGGCTTGATCAACAAAGTTTCGCGCTTCTGATTTGGACGTGGAATACATTGCATGCATCTGACTAATACGGCGATTTTTCATCACCGGCAGCTTCACATCATGATAGCCATCGATGATGGTTTCTTGCATCGCCATCGGCATCCCGCTTTGATGTGAATAAGGCGCATAAGCCTGCTTGATCAAAGCAATGATTTGTGATGAATCAGCGCTCAAATCAATACCAACCCAATCCATGGAATGCATCTGATGGGGAGCAGTGCAAGGAGGCGTGCCAATGAGATGGCGCCCTTCTCCCTGGAGTTTGAGATCAAAGTATTCATGATTTCCGACCTTCATAAGTAAACCTAGCCAATGATGTTCTGGTGATAAAAAAACACCATAAGAAGGAAAACGAGGGAGTTCATAACTAATGGTGCCATGTAAGGTCTTTTCAATATATGTGATGATATGATCGATTGTCATAGGACCCCTCCTTCGTTTTTTTCATTATAGCACAAAAAAGAGGACCATTGAATGTCCTCTCTTAACGATCTGCGTAAGCCATTTCCTTCGCTTTCGCACGGGCTTTCTGTAAGTGTGACACAATGATCGCACAAGAAGCATCGCCAGTAATATTTAAAGTGGTACGACCCATATCGAAGATACGATCGACGCCAGCCACTAAGGCAATACCCGCTACTGGTAAGCCGACTGACTGTAAGACCATCGCTAACATGACCATCCCCGCGCCAGGTACCCCAGCCGTGCCAATAGAGGCTAGGGTCGCCGTTAAGACAATAGTGATCATCTGACCAAAGGTTAAGTTAATTCCGAAACATGAAGCGATGAAAACTGCACAGACACCCTGATAGATGGCTGTTCCATCCATATTAATGGTTGCCCCTAATGGTAAGACGAAAGATGTAACTTCTTTCGAAGCGCCTAACTTTTCTGCACATTCCATATTGAGCGGCAGCGTCCCTACGGAAGAAGCACTTGAGAAGGCAAATAACATTGCTGGCAGCATTCCTTTGAAAAATTGTAATGGGCTTAATCCGCCAGCGGCGCGGACAGCCATCGAGTAAACAACCACAGCATGAATCGCAAAACAAAGGTAAGCCACCAATAAGACTTTGGCTAAAGAGCCGATGACAACAGCGCCATTTTCCGCAATAACCGGACAAAGCAAACAGAAGACACCAATTGGTGATAAGTGTAAGATCATATCCATACACTTCATAAAGATTTCATTGAGCACATCAATCGCTTTGATAGCTGGCTCAGCTTTTTCCCCTACTAAGATAATCGCAAAGCCAATAATTAAAGCCATGACAATGACCTGTAACATGTTGTTGTTCGCCATTGGTGAGATAAAGTTATCTGGGAAGATATTGACGATTGTTGACATTAATGAAGGAGCTTTAGAAGCGGTATACGATAAATTGCCCGTCGCGAGTTTTGGGAAAAAGCCCTTCGCTAAATTGGCAATGACTAAACCGATGGTTGTCGCACAAGCGGTTGTTAAAGTGTAGTAAAGTACAGCGGTTCCCCCGATTTTGCCGACTTTACGAATATCCTTCATCGAAACAACCCCTGCCATAATCGAGAATAAAACGATTGGCACAACGATAAACTTCACTAAGTTTAAGAAGATCGTTCCAAAAGGTTTAATGTAGTTATTGGCGATCGCAGCCTGATTTTGCATGCACAGACCAACAATAATCGCCAGTACTAAGGCAATGAAAATTTGCCCTGCAAGTGGTAACTTTCTTAACTTTTTCATGTAAACTCTCCTTTAAATACTGTGCTATTATGGCATAGTTTGAAGTTATTTACAAGAAAATTATCATAAAAAGAAGGGTTTATTAAATTATGAAATCTTTTATTCACTTTTGTATTTAAAGAAAAATGAATCGATGAATTGTCTTAAGATCGTAAAAAGCCGAATCGCTTCGGCTTTTTACTGATATGACTCAATTGTGTTCGGCTAATCCAGCGCACTGAGCGAAGCACCGTTTCTGAAACGCGTAGGCTCACGACTCCCAGCCTCACTCAATGTACTGGGCATCTCTATGCTTTATAGTATAGAGCTTGCACCTGTATATGTCAATAATATTTTATCGCATTGATAATTATCTTACATTCCCATCATTCTTGAATCCTACCCCTAAAGACTTGGAATAGCTATTCATATGGTGAATGATCCGCGTTTTTTCGGCGCCTGAGACAATCGTTGGCTGATAATCATTTTTATAGGTGACAGATGATAAACGACATGGAATCATTTTTAACTGTTTGTCTTTTATCAGTTTGCCATCTTTAAAATGGAACGTCTTCTGTAAAATCATCGTTTCTTTATCTTTAGGATTGGTATTCCCGCCAAAGCAGAAGTTTCCTAAAGAATAAGCAATATAAGCCCCTTTATAGCGTTCTACCCCCTGTAAGACATGAGGATGATGACCAAGTACTAAACTGGCTCCCTGGTTGATCGCATAATGGCCTAAATCTTTCTGTAAAGATGTTAAGCTATGGGTCCCTTCAATCCCGCCATGCATGCTCACGACAATAGCATTGGTCTTTTGCGCCTTACATTTTTTAACCCCATCTCTGATCAAGCGTTTCGCATAAGGCATCGATCCAAATGGCATCGCCTGGTTAAAATCAACGGAGATAAAACCTAGCTTCACCCCTTTGACCTGATAAACACCCACATGTTCAAAAGAGGCATAAGTCATCTGATAGTCTTTAAATGCTTTTAAGGTATCGCTATAACTCTTTTGTCCATAATCCTTACAATGGTTATTCGCAAAGGAGGCAACATCAATATGACCTTTCTTTAAAATGTCCATATATTTAGCGGGTCCTTTAAAAGTAAAGGCTTTTTTCATTGGCGTCGCCACATTCGTTAAAGTGCCTTCAAAGTTAACCACACTGACATCATCTTTCGCAAAGACAGGGGCAACCTTTTTCAAGAAATAAGAAGAACCATAACGATCATAATAAGCTGGCAAAGTGCGACTGTAAGATTGTTTCGGATCTTTTCCTAAGGTGGTATCACCCGCTGCTGATAACGTAATATAGACATCCTTACTTGCTTTTTTCACTGTTTTTGCTTGACGCGTCACTGTTTTGACCTTTGTCGGCGTTTCTTTCGCCACCGTTTTTTGCTCATTTTGACAGCCTACAACGCCGCTGCATACTAACGCTAAGGCAACGCTTTTCATGGCTAATCCTTTGATCATTCCTGATCCCTTCTTTCTTCTTTTTCTGCTTCTTCATAACGTCGAATAATTCTCGCTACCACCGGATGACGCACGACATCAGTGGCTGACAGGAAGACAAATTTAATCCCTTTCACGCCTTTTAATAACGCCACCGCGCGACGAAGTCCGCTGCGCACGCCATGAGGTAAATCGATCTGCGTAATATCCCCCGTAACGATCATCTTCGAATTAAAACCTAAACGGGTTAAGAACATCTTCATCTGATTATCCGTCGTATTCTGCGCTTCATCTAAGATGACATAAGCATCTTCAAGAGTACGGCCACGCATATAAGCTAATGGGGCAATTTCGATAATGCCTTTTTCAATCATCCGCTCAGTTGTCTCCTGCCCTAACATATCATAGAGGGCATCATAGAGCGGTCTTAAATACGGATCGATCTTTTCTTTTAAATCCCCTGGTAAAAAGCCTAAAGATTCCCCGGCCTCTACCGCTGGTCTGGTTAAAATAATCTTTTTGACCTGATTATTCTTTAATGCCTGCACGGCAAAAACGACCGCCATATATGTTTTCCCGGTTCCAGCCGGACCAATCGCAAAGACCACATCATGGTCTTTTAAAGCATAGTAATACTCTTTCTGACCAATGGTTTTTGGGGTGATGACTTTGCCCGTGACGGTGCGGGCAATCTTCAGCGTATAGAGCTGATCCATCTCATCTAAGGATGATGTTTTCGATAACCCAATCGTATACATAATATCTTTCGTTGAGATACGCACATGTTTCTTGGTCATCTCTAATAAGCGATGAATGACCTTTTCCAACTGTTCATTACTTTCAGAAATATGCAGTTCATCCCCGCGGATGACTAAGTCAACATGAAATTCATCTTCCAGAAGGGCTAAATGTTCTTCATTAGGGCCGCTAAAGGTCTGAATTTCTTCCATAGTATAATCTTCTAATTTTATGATTTTTTCCATTAACACACTCACCTTTTCATATCTCTATTTTACAATGGTTCAAGGATGAACGTCAATTTCTTTCCAAAACAAAAGGAGCCCCGCAAGGCTCAATGTCATTAAGTTAATTTGAATGTTTTTACAATATTTACTATTAGAAGACATTTAATAATAAGTTAAGCTGGAGCGTCAAATCTGACA
>OCTW011612669.1_pt1 | contig 11165 bp, 12 predicted proteins | sample 1539671 | NCBI WGS metagenome assembly OCTW01 (sample SAMN02144230, study PRJEB22623) | gut metagenome | biome: sheep rumen | host: Ovis aries | place: New Zealand | reverse complement strand
TTGCAATGCGCTTTTAGCGGATTAAAAATCCTGATACTCAGAGCATCGGGATTACAAATCCCGATGAACAACGACAAATCCCGATGAACGGCGACAAATCCCGATGATCATAAGAAGGGAAAGTGGGGTGCTGAGTAATTACGAAGCTTAGGAGAAAATCAAGAAAATGTTAAACTTGACACAAATGTATATCTTACATTGAAGAACAACAATAATTTGTTGTACCTTTGTATAGGTTTAGACAGACGAGTCGGTATTTATATGAAGAACTATACAATTTCAGCCTTAACCATATTGGCGACAGTGTTTGTTGGCTGTAGATCAATCCGAATGACGGAACAGCAATTTTTCGAGAGAAGTGTCCTAAAGGCGTTTCCTTTTTCAGTTGATTCCATCAGTTGGCTTACCTCTGGCGACTTCCCTACATTCAATTTTGCCAATGCTGAATACACCTATGCCCGCCCTGATGCCGAAATCCATCCTAACGGCGATTATTGGGTGTGTAACATGTTTGATGCTGAACAACCCTTGCGTCAGAGCGAAGAAAACATCTGGCGCAACGTACTGGTTTCTCGCAAGAACCAGCGCGTTGTGTGCATCGACCGATACCTGCGAGGGGGAAGAACGGTAGGATACTGCTATGTGTTTCAGAGCGAAAGGAAAGAATATCCGACTTACGGCACCATACACTGGGACGTGAGCGATTCTCGTAACATCGAGATGGTGGGTGTGATGCTCGACGATTTGAAAGAGTTAGCCTTAAAACGTCATCAACTGAATAACGCAGCGTTGTCTTCCCCTGCCTCACAGGAAGATTACTGGAGTTTGATTTTTCATGCTGACTCGCTTTTTGACGCGCGACTCTACGATGAGGCACGCCATGTATACGATCTTGCTTTCTCTGATGACCGCTACACACTTCCAAGTCAACTTTCGACAACGGCAAACAAGATGACTACCATTGGCGACAACCAAGCGGCACTTTCCTATTTGTGTCATCGCATTGCAATGGAAAAAGACTTTTACGAAGCCCCGTCTGTTACATCTCACATCGAATTGAAAGACACTTTTGAGGTGCGGAGTCGTCAGTGGAATTATGACTTGGCGCTTAAAGAGACGCTGGAAAACATCTTCGAACGCGATCAGTACGACCGATTGTTATGGTCTCAAGCCGTGAAGAATAATCCTGGCGACACCGATCGAAACGAACGGTTAGCCCGTAGAGCACACATGACCGACAGTCTGAATCTTGTTCTTGTTGACGAGATACTATCACAATATGGTTTTCCACGTAAGGAGCAGGTAGGCGACTTTGGCAATCAGGCAGCTTGGCTTGTGTTCCAACATGCAGACCTGGACTACCAAAAGAGGTTTCTGCCGCAGATGGAAACCGCTGTATCACGTGGCGATATAGCCCCATTATACCTTGCATTGCTTCGCGACCGCATTGACGTGCGGGAAGGCAGGCCCCAGCGGTATGGCACACAAATCGACAAAAAAGGTAATCTTGCACCGCTGCTGGATGCCTCACGTGTGAATCAATGGAGACAAGAAGTAGGATTGCCGTCCATCGAACAGTTTGAAAACAGAAACAAATAAATTTCTCTAATTGAATATGAAAGTAAAGATACAGACCATGTTGGGCGACATCATTGTTCGCCTTTATGACGAGACCCCCATTCACCGTGACAACTTCATCAAACTGGTTAAGGAAGGTTATTATGACGGGACGTTGTTCCATCGAGTGATTAAGGACTTTATGATTCAGGGCGGCGACCCTGATTCGAAGGGGGCACCCGCTGGAAAGATGCTGGGCGTGGGAGGTCCTGACTACACCCTTGAGGCAGAAATCAAGGATGGGCTGTTGCATAAACGCGGGTCATTGGCCGCTGCCCGTCAGGGCGATGAAGTGAATCCTGAACGCAGAAGCAGCGGATCGCAGTTCTACATCGTATGGGGACAGGTCTATAGTGAAGGACAACTTCGGCAGTTCTCCAAACAGTTGAAAATGCAGAAAATACAGTCGACGTTCAATCAACTTGCTTCCGAACATCGGGCCGAAATCATGCAGATGCGGCGTGACAGAAATCGTGCTGGATTGCAAGAACTGCAGGACAAACTGGCTGCGGAAGCCGAGAAACTGTCATCGGACTTTGCCGGTCTGACTGAGGAACAAATGAAAATATACTCCACCATTGGAGGGACGCCCCATCTCGATGGCCAATACACGGTGTTCGGGGAAGTAGAGGAAGGCCTTGACGTGGTGGAAATGATTCAGGCAACTGCCACTGGTCGTGGTGACAGGCCAGTTGACGATTTGGAAATGAGAATCTCTGTCGTGGAATGATACTTGACTATAAGATAGTAACGCTCTGCGGGAGCACCCGTTTCAAGGAACAGTTCATGGAAACTCAGAAACGGTTGACGTTGGAAGGTTGCATCGTCATCAGCGTAGGTCTGTTCGGACATTCTGGTGACGATGATGTATGGAAACCAGGTGTGAAGGAGATGCTCGACGATATGCATCTGCGAAAGATTGACATGGCCGACGAGATATTCGTCATCAACGTTGGCGGTTATATCGGCGAGAGTACCAAGCGTGAAATAGCTTATGCCGAGAAAACAGGAAAAGCCATAAAATATCTGGAACCCCAATACGCAAGGAGGCCATAAAGGGCCCTACTCACGAATGGATTGTCTCGTATGGTTTGAAATAAAGAAGATAACGATATGGGACCATGGCTTGTGTGGCCCAAAGAACCATCGTCAACAACAATAATTCTTCAAAAGTGTCGGTTCCTATTTTTTAGATTTCAAAGGTATTGAGAAAAGAGCGGAACAGGCCAGTGACAGCAATGCTGCAAATGCGAATAATACTTTTTTCAAATTATTTCGTCATTGTATTTGTTGTCAATCTTTTTTTAAGAATCCATGAAGGACTCATCCTATTATCAAGGAGAAAACACGCTCCATTTTTGCATAAAAATGGGGAGATGAAGATCGTGTCTTTTTCCTTCATCATAGACACATCTGCAACCATACAGGATATCCTGGACATCGTTGTGCAGGGTCACGGGTATTCACCGAGTTTTTGGTGCTGTTTTCCGTAACTTTTCAGGAAAAAATCGAGGATGATGAAAAAAATAGTCTTGCGATTATAGATTTTCCCGAAAAGTGGTAATATACGAGTAGAAGGACATCAAGCGAATGGAAACAACTAAAGGCAACATACCACAGGCCAGAGAAGACGAGACGCTGCTCATCGGCCGCATTCTTGACGGACAGACCGCACTGTTCCGACAGCTTGCAGGCCGATATGCCGGGCAGGTGCTGAGGATGGTGGCCCGTCTGATTCCTTCGCCCGAAGAAGCCGAGGAGCTGACACAGGACACGCTGCTCTCTGCCTTCCAGAGTCTCAGCCGCTACGATGCCCGGCGGGCCAGCTTCCAGACATGGATCATGCGCATTGCCTATCATACGGCACTGAAGCATTACCGACGGCATCAACGAGCACTGTCTATGGTGGAAATGAGCCAGCAATGGCTCGATGCCCTTCCTGACGAAGAGACCGATGCCCTGCTCGACGACACAAACCGCGTGGCACTCATGGAAAGAGCCATCGAAATGCTGAAGCCCGACGACCAAATGCTACTCCACCTCTACTACTTTGACGACCGCCCCATGCGTGAAATAGCCATTATCACGGAACATGAGGAAAGCTATCTCCACTCACGGTTGCAATGGATACGAAAAAAACTGGCCATCACCATCAAAACACTTGAAAGCGATGAAAAACAAGGAAGAATATAAAGACAGGGGGCTGCGCCAAGCCTTGCAGCGCAGGAACGAGGCTGCCATGCGGATGACGCTCACGGAGGACTTCACCAACCGACTGATGGAGCAAATCGGAGGACAGGAGCAGAAGCCGAAGCCAAAGAGCCGTCGCTCGTGGATCCACGTCCTCGTCGGTGCCGCTGCTGCAAGCATTATACTGCTGCTTGTGTTACATCATCTATACAATCGTGAAGAGACAAAGGTAGAACAGCCGGTGGCGGTGACAAAGACGGTGCACCACGGAAATAAGCCTAAAGCCATGGAGAAGGAACCCATCCCGATAGCCAAAGAAGAAAAAGCTGTCGTGGCCAAGACAACAAAGGTCAGTAAGCGGCCAAAATCACCCGTCGCGGGCAACAAGACTTCAACAGCGGTTCCCGTGACTGACAGTCTGGATTATTATATCGACAAGATAGAACGCGAATTGGCCCATGTGGACGAGAGCCTCTACATAGAGCGGATGGAAAAGGTGATAAGTGCCGACGAGCGACTGCAGCGCATCGTCAACAGCTACATCCTGCACAACCTCGACAAGGAGGGCCGCCCACAAACAGCAGACAATATGTATAACGTAAAATCAGAACAAGATGAAGAATAGACATATCATGACGATGATGGCTGTGCTGTTGGCTGTCACAGCCGTCGCACAGACCTCTCATTCCCATATCCTGAGCGAAAAACTGAACGCCTTTGTGGAGTCAAAAGAGTACGGTGTGCACCGGATCAGTTTCTCCCGAGACGGACTCGATGCCTATCAGTTTGCACAGCAGTTTGCCATCGACGGTGATGCGGGCGGCAAATACTACGGGCCATTGTTCACACCCCGGATGTGGGACCTGGAGAAGGCTTTCAGGTCGGAGGCCATGAATGCCAAGACTGTCTATTTCCACGATGCGAGTGAGGGCGACTCCCCCCTGCCCGGCGTCAAGTTCCAGTTGATGACGGATTCACGCCAGCCCATAATCCACAGCGTATCGTTCGACCTCAACAAAAATGTCCGCCTGGTCAGCTTTGAAGAGCCCGATGGCAGAATCTATGCCCTGCTGCTGATGTGGGACCAGACCTTGGACCCAGACAAGAAACTCGGCGACACGTTTCTGATGGACGGCATGATTTACGAGGTCAGCGGATGGAAGATGGACGACAGACCTTTTATTGTCCGCTACAGCAAGAGCGTGAAGTCGGGCGTTGTCCCCACTGGCTTGCAGGATGACGAACCAGCAGATGTCATGCCTGTCGATGCGTTCATGGCCAAGGTGAAGCGAACGTGTGAGATATTCAAGCGAGAGACGCCACAGGGACAGATAGCAGCCGGGGTGGTGCTCAACAAGACGTGCAATGCCTTCAACGGCAAACTGACAAAGCAACAGTATTTCGACCTGTTAAGCCACATCCAGCCGTTGGTAGACAGTGAAAAGAATGAAAACCTGAAAAGCATCCTGGCCTATTCCTGCTACTTGATTTACAAGAAGAGCGATGTCTATGAGGGTGACCGGAATACGGATGTCACCTCTGCGCCGACAAGGTCATCTGTGACCACCACCGACCAAGTGTCGAAGTCGATTGTCTATAACAGCATGCTGATGAATGAGTCGGCAGAGAAGGATATGGTGGATTGCCAGATTTCCGGGACAGCCCCCTTGGAAGGCAACAAAGTGGATGTGAGGCGCAGCATCACTTCTGAACTATTGGCATCGTGCCCTGTCACTGGCGGCAAGTTCTCCTTCACCTGCAAGTTGCCGAGGAATGAGATCTGTAGGATGTTTCTCGATAACTGCGGTGAAGTGTATTTCTTCACCGACGGCCACCCTCTCACCGTGGACATGGAGAAACTGAGCGTCGTGAGCGACAAGTCGAGCCAGAGCATCAACGACTTCTTGCAGCTGGTGGAGCATGAACGACTCGCTGAGCTCCATGAGCCCGACAGTCTGAAGAAGGCTACTATCAACCTTCAGCGTGGTGAACGGTTGCTCAAAGCCGTCAGCGAGAATCGAGATAATATTATTTCAGCGTTCGCTCTCAGTAAGGTCTATACGGAAATGAGCTATGATGAACTGAAGCCATATCTAAGCGATGATTACGCATTCGCTCATCACATCCTCCTGTCGCCGATGCGCGAATACGTGGAGGGGCTGGAGAAGCGCAAGGCAGGTACTCCATACGTCAACCTGGAACTGGTGGACACGAAGGGTCGGCCACATCTGCTGAGCGAATATATCGGCAAGGGGTATGTCGTGCTGCATTTCTGGTATGGTCAGGGAGGTTATGGCGAGAGAATACCTCCAGCCTTGATAAACCTCTACACAACCTACCATCCACGCGGTGTGGAGTTCGTCAGCCTGGCTTTCAGTTTTGGAGTGGAAAGGTGGCGGAAGGAAGTAGGGCAACATTGTCTACCATGGCCTCAGCTGATGCCAGACCCCGACACCAGCCTGCAGGCAGCAGCTGCCGCCTACGGCATCCGCTCTTATCCTGAGTTGGTGGTCATAGACCCCCAAGGTACAATTGTGGCATGCCCCCACAATGCAGAAGAGCTTGGCTCTTTCCTTGAGAAAATAAAGTAAACATGATAGTTTTTTATACATAAGTACCCGGGACATGGCATGGAGCGCAGTGATGCACTCCATGCCCTTGGGCAATAGTGACATCAATGATAAAAATAGGTTAAAATACTTCAAATGTCAGGCCGTTGCCAGGGAGATTCCACGAAAATCAGGAAAAAGCCGCTAACTTTGCAGTACTAACAGAAAACACGGCATAAAAATGAATATGATCAAGCAAATCATCATCACCATCCTGCTCGCACTCATCACGGTAAACGGATTGGCACAAAAGGTTTGGAACAATCCAAGCTATCGTAACGTGCCGCATGGCTTTCAGTTTGATGTTAAAGAAGTGGAGTTTCGTGATGACGAAACCGTGCTGCATATCACCGTCAGAAACAATCCCAATTCCTGGTTTTCTTTCGGACGCAGCACAGTGCTTAAGACTGAAAACGGCCAGTCGTTCCCTATCGTCAACGCAAAGAAGACGCGCGAAGATGAGACAGACCTTGCGCTCGACACCCATATACCTATTCCCGAATCGGGCAAGGCTGAGGTGGCCCTTCACTTTCAGCCGTTGTCTCAAGATGTCAGGCAGTTTGATCTTGTAGAAGGCTATGCACGCAACTATTTCAAGATATGGGACATCACCGACCCAGCCTACAAAAACCAGTCGTTGCTATTCAATTCCAGTTGGCGAGATGCAGAAACAGGCGAGTGGATTCTCAGCCTCTTCAGTGATTATGCCGTATATGCCAGCAAAGTGTGGCTGTATGACAAGAAAACAGAGAAGAAAGTGGTGCTTGCCTCAGGAAACGAAAAACTCACCATCGGCATCGGCAAGGAGAAAGACGGCAAACGTCTTTTCAATATTGGAGGCAAGAAACAGACACTCTCAGCGATCACTACCAGCGCAATCACCGACTATCCGATAGCTGACGACACCCCTTTCAACACGGAGTTGAAGGAGGGCAAGGCTGTCGTGAGCGGATGGGTGCGATACCCCAAGGAACTCCTCAATGACAAGTTAACTATCGAGGCCAGATGCAGCAATGTGGCCACCGACGACGATACGCACGTCTCTACCCAGATTGACTCTCTCGGCCGTTTTGAGTTGCTTGTGCCGCTGGCAGGAACGCAAGAGACTTCTCTGCTCATACAAAACGGGCAAGATGACATCGTTGATGGTGTATCGCTGATACTGTCGCCAGGCGAACATTATTTCATGCTGAAAGACTACAAATCGTCGCAGTCGCTCTTTATGGGTGACGACTCCCGTCTGCAGAACGAGCTGCAAATAGAGACCCCCCGTTTGCCATATGCAGGATTCATCGAAAATGGGACGAGTGATGATTCTGTAAGGGTCGTAGCGAAGAAGTGGATTAGCAACTATGAGAGATGTGCTAAACAGAATAAAGACTTCATGGCTCTGCATCCCACTCTGAGTAAGCGTTTCGGTGACTATCTCCACGAGAGCCAACGAATCTATGTCTGCTCCAATATACTGATGATGCACTACAACACCTACGACCACTTATTACCTGCCGACATCATGCAGTGGGTGGAGGAGCATTCTACTGTTGACACATCGTTGCCAGTCAATCTCATTAGTGGCATGTCGTCGATGTTGAGATACAAGCGCGAGTGCTATGCTTATGCCGACCCACGCATAAATGTCTTATGGAGAAGACCCGCCATCCTGCCATGGCTGGAGTCGAAAGGAATGCTTCACCTAAACGAGAAGGAGCATCATGCCGTCAGCCAGGTGGAGAATATGAACAGGGAGCTTTTCACGCTCTATTCCGAGATAAGAGACCGAAAGACACTCAATGACTCTGTCGCGGCGGTGCTGGAGAAATATTCTGAGGCATCAAGTGCGGTAGCCACGATTCAACAAAGCGAAGACTATCGCAAAGCACTTGAGATGCTCTGTGCTGGTGGTGAACACGGCATCATGAACGCTATCATTGACTCCCTTTGCACCGACCCGCTCGTCAACAGCATCCATCATGCTCAGATACTCAATGAATACATCGACCACGAAAGATGCGCACTTCCAGAGGAATTGGAGCCATACATCGCACTCATCAAGGAGCCTTATTTCAGAAAAGTCATTGCTGACAAGAATGAGTTTTTCAAGAGGCTGATGAAGGAGAAGGAAGCGGCGGTGAATGCCGTAATCCATCCGTCATCTGATGTGGAGGGATTAACCGACGGCAAGGCGATTATCGACAAGATCATTGAGCCCTACCGCGGCAAGATCGTATATCTTGACATTTGGGGCACGTGGTGCGCGCCGTGCAAGCGAAAGTTGAGCGAGTCGAATAAGCTCAAGGCCGAACTTGGGGAATACGACATCGTGTACCTCTACCTGGCCAACAGGTCGCCGGAAAAGTCGTGGAAGAACGTCATCGCAGAGTATGACCTCACCGCACCCAACTGTGTCCACTATAACCTGCCAGATGATCAGCAGCACGCCGTTGAGCAATATGTTGGACTGACAGGTTACCCCACCTATCGCCTCTTCGACAAGCGTGGTGGCATGCATCACCTCAATTGGCTCGATGACGAAAACCTGCCTGAGTTTAAAAAGAAACTTGACAAGCTGAATGAATGATATACTGTGCCATGTTTGATGACTGTGATTCGGCAAGCACATTAACACACTCTGAGCTTGCGCTCACTTTGCAATGAGATAGGAATTGATATGAGAAAGGATAATAGTCAAACAACAATAATCACAGAGCAGCCATCACGCTATGAAAACTTGGAAAAGATGTCTGTGCCAGAGATCCTGAGACACATCAACGATGAGGATGCCATTGTGGCAGGAGCTGTCAGGGAAGTCATACCGCAGATCCAGAAGCTGGTGGAGGCCATCGAACCGAGGATGAGACGTGGCGGTCGCTTGTTCTATGTCGGTGCCGGTACCAGCGGACGGCTGGGCGTGCTGGATGCCAGTGAATTGCCTCCAACCTTCGGCATCCCGGAATCGAGTGTCATTGGAATCATAGCTGGAGGCGACCAGGCGCTCCGACATGCCGTGGAAAGGGCGGAGGATGTAGCGGAACAAGGATGGCACGACTTGCAGGCCTATCATCCAACGACAGATGACACTGTACTGGGCATTGCCGCATCAGGTACCACTCCTTATGTCGTAGGTGCCATCAGAATGGCCAGGCAGCATGGTTTGTTGACAGGTGGTATCACCAACAACCTTCACACTCCCCTATCAAAGGCTGCCGACTACGCCATCGAGACGATCGTGGGGCCGGAGTTCGTAACAGGTTCGACCCGAATGAAAAGCGGCACAGCCCAGAAGATGATATTGAATATGATTTCCACGTCGTTGATGATCCGCCTGGGGCGTGTCCTGGGCAATCGCATGGTCAACATGCAGCTTTCAAATGCCAAATTGATTGACCGCGGGACCCGCATACTCCAGGAGGAGCTTGGACTCAGTTACGAGGAAGCACAACATCTCCTACTGGAAGCTGGCAGTGTGGAGAGGGCGCTCCACCAACGTTCATCCTATATGCCATTGACGAAGAACTTGTCAAGCAAAGGATAAGACAGCCATATCACCTTGTGGTGGAGAAACTGCCCAAGAACTGAGGGAGAAATAACTATGCGACTGAGAGATCTTTTATTGGAAGTCGATGAGACCCAGTTTCACGACAACCCGCTCTTCCAACAACTCAGGAGAGTCGAGTCCGAATATGGTATCAACCTACGCATCCATGTCAGACGAAGCGGAGGACATGTCATTGTGACCAATGTTCACGTCGGCTCCCTTGGCGACATCCTGGCCGGTATTCTGGAGGTGGCACCAGATGTACATTTGTCCAACGAGCAACTGCTGCTGGAGATTCTGAAAGAGATGTCGCGCGAAGGATTCACGGAAACGGAGACGGCCGATTTCTGGGATGAGATGAAGGATATCAGCAAAGCCAAAATCATCAGGTGATGGAACTGTTTGACGAGGAGATCATCCACACCACACAGGCCGAGCGATGGGAAAACTACGGCACGCTGAATATTATGAAAGATATTGCTACTACGCCCTGCCACCATTTATCGGTGCACTGTTGTCTATCTTATTGTTAGGCGAACCCGTCACCATGATATTCATAATTGCCTCAATCCTAATGGCTGCTGGCTGTTGGATGTTTCTGGTGGCAGGCCGTGCAACATAGAGGATTTCATTCTGAGGAGAAGTCGATAGACTGTCCGTCATTCCATTACGACGCTGAACGCTGCCACTGAGCCGAGTTTAGGTGAAGAAACGGTGACGTTCACCGTGCCTCTTTCTTCTTGCGGTTGGATGATCAGGAGGGCCTGGCCACGGAAGGTCGTGGGCGTGAGCGAACGGTAGGAACGGAGATCGTAGGGATGAACCCCCACCATCATTCTCGTACTCACCGACATAGGATATGGCAACGAAATCTACGACGGTAGCATTGTGCTACAGACGATGATGTTGGCGGCACACGAAATCGGGCTTGGCACTTGCTGGATTCACAGGGAGAGGGAGATGTTTGACTCAGAGGAAGGAAAGCAACTGCTCCGTGACATGGGTATCGATGATGACCTGATGGGTATAGGTGCCCTGAGCATCGGTTATGAGGCGGAAGGCGGCAGTCACGCCCCGAAACACCGCAAGCCGGACTATTACAAGATTGTCAAATAATATGTGATATCACTACTGTCCAAAGAAATTTTCCCATAAAGTCAGCTGACCGAAATCGGAGTCATTCTGAGGACGTTTTGGTTTAACAAATAGCTCGC
>OCTW011568586.1_pt1 | contig 11170 bp, 10 predicted proteins | sample 1539671 | NCBI WGS metagenome assembly OCTW01 (sample SAMN02144230, study PRJEB22623) | gut metagenome | biome: sheep rumen | host: Ovis aries | place: New Zealand | reverse complement strand
GTAAAAGCTTTGCCAATAACGGCGGACAGATACATGTGATCACAGATGCGGATCTCGATATCTATGAAGGCGATTTTACCGTAATAATGGGAGCTTCGGGTTCCGGTAAATCAACCATGCTCTACGCACTCAGTGGAATGGACAGAGCAACCGCGGGAGAGGTTATCTTTAAAGGTGAAAATCTTGTGGAAATGAGCGAGAAGAAGCTGGCAAGGCTTCGCTGCACCGATTTCGGTTTTGTATTCCAGCAGATTCATCTGGTCAGTAATCTTACATTATTTGAAAATGTAGCGGTTCCCGGATATCTGGATAAAAGCCGTTCTGTGGAAGAGGTTAATTCTTTTGCGGACAGTCTTCTTGAAAAAATGAATATTACTGATATCAAAACTCATCTTCCGGCTCAGTGTTCGGGAGGAGAGCAGCAGAGATGCGCCATAGCAAGAGCACTCATAAACCATCCGGCACTGGTATTTGCGGATGAACCTACAGGGGCGCTCAATCGAAAGAACACAGTGGAGGTTCTTGATCTTCTGACAGAGTGTAATCGTGAAGGACAGAGTATCCTCATGGTTACTCATGATATACGTGCGGCTCTCAGGGCGACAAGAATTCTTTATATCGAAGACGGAAAGATCATCGGTGATATGATACTGCCTTCTTATAAACCGGAGGATGAGAAGAGCCGTGAAGCTCAGGTGAATGCATGGCTTTCTTCCATGTCATGGTAGGAGGCGTGCTATGGATATAATAAAGCTTATCAGAGCAAATATTCGTTATAAGAAGGGTTCCTTCAAGGGCATCCTGATACTTATGATGATCATTGCCCTTTCTGTATCGGTTATAGTCAGTCTTAAAAGAAATTTCCCGAATTCCATCGAGAGCGCATATGACAGTAAATATGATGCAAATATCACTCTGAATATCAGAAGTGAGTTTCTGACAGATGAAATGGTCAGGGAACTTGCAGATAATCCGCTGGTAGGAAAAGTAGATGTATGTGATGCACTGTGTCCCTATAAATGTACTTATTCCAATGGACAGAATGCATCCTTCAGTATAAGGCTTGTGGCGCAGAACGACACGGTTGATTCTCTCTGGAATGAAGATATGACAGGCCTCGATAAGGAAGTGCCGGAATTATCAAAAGGTGAGGTTTATCTTCCGAGAACGCTGAAGGATTACGATGATCTCATGATTGGGGACACTGTTACAGCTTATTTTGAAGGTGCGTCCTATGAATTTACCATAAAGGGATTTGTGGAAGAACCGGTATGCGGAAGCTCTTTTATGCCGCTAAAGGTACCGTTTATAAGCAAAGAAGATTTTGATCGGATCTGGGAAAACAGAAGTAAGGCCATTGCTGATGATCTAAGCCTCAGTGCGGACTTATATGAGATAGTTTATATTACCAAAGCGGATAATTGTAAGCTTACCGATAACAGGTTTGCGCAGGAAATAAATAAAACATCGGATATAGAAAGCTATGCATCGGGTGTTCTGACCAGGTCTGACAGCCTGTATTATCACGGACTTATGCCGGATATAATTCTGAACATTTTCCTGTCGTTTGTAATTATCCTGTCGGTTATAGTCTTTGCAGTAATGTCACACAGTATTTCCTCAAGTATAGAAATGAATTATACAGACCTTGGAATTCTGAAGGCTCAGGGTTTTGACAGCCGCAGGCTGAAACTGGTATTTCTCGGACAGTATATGCTGGCGGAAATAATCGGAACAGCTGCAGGCCTTATATTATCTGTTCCGGTTGTAATATATCTTCCGAGAGTATTTGAACCGATCGTGGGTATCAAGATAGTCGGAGGTGTTGCACTGGTTCAGAGTCTGCTGATCCTTCTGGGAATACTTATCGTCTCGGCGTTATACATAATGCTCATATCCCAAAAGGTGGGAACGATATCTCCTGTGAGAGCCGTATCCGGCGGAAGATGCGAAGTGTTCTTTGACAGCAGGCTGACACTTCCGATAAAGGGTAGAGCACTTTCTCCAAGCCTTGCCTTCAGGCAGTTTACCGCAGGTGGAAAACGCTATGTGGCATCAATACTGATCGCATCGCTTCTTGTATTTTTCCTTATGACAATGACCGGAATGACTGATGCGGTGTCGTCGGAAAATGCGCTGAGAGCTATGGGTGCTACATCTGAAAATATTACAGTATATCTGGACACGGAAGAATACAGTCCGGAAAATACAGAGTATGTGAGGCGTCAGTTTGAGAGTATCGAAGCTATTATAAGACAGTATACCGATATAGAAGAGCGTTACGGCTATGAGACTACATATATGGTATTGGACGGTGAAAAAATGTCCTGCCGTATGGCTGAGGATGAAGAGGTATTTACCGTTACCAAAGGACGTGCACCACGATATGAAAATGAAATTGTTGTGAGTCAGATATATGCGGAGGATATGGGATATAAAATCGGTGATGTGCTGGAAGTATCCTACAGGGGAAGGAAAAAAAGCTGTGTTATCTCCGGATTTATCACAGATGCCACAGCAGCTGTTTCGGATGCGGGAAGATTCTTCGGAATGACCGGCGATGCAGCAGTTTTTTTCATAGATGATTTTATCGTGCAGGGTGTGGGCTATAAGCTTTCGAATCCGGGTGTTGCAGAAGAGATCAAAGATAAGATCAAGTCCGAGCTGCCAGGAGATATCTTCATATCTGTTTATTCGGGTGACGGCTCCACGGAAAAACTGATAACGATGATAGCGTACTCGATCAAGGCTGTCATATATTTTATTTCTGTAATCTTCGCTCTGGTGGTTGTATCGATGATATGCTCGAAGACGTTTGTCAGGGAGAAGATAGACATAGGAATATATAAGGCTCTGGGATTTACTTCAGGGAATCTCAGACTGCAGTTTGCGGTAAGATTTCTGATAGTTGCCTTCTTCGGAATCATAATCGGAACTACGCTGAGTCTGACCTTATCCGAAAAGCTCCTGTCATATATGCTGAGAAGCATGGGAATAGTGAACTTTGTTATTGATTACAGATTTATCACGGTATTTCTTCCGATAGCGGCTGTAGCCATGTGTTATTTCTTGTTTGCATATATCGCAGCGGGGAAGACTAAGAGAGTTGAGGTCAGAAGTCTTATCACAGAATAACAGAAAAAAATATATTGCTAAATCAAAACTAAGATTATATAATGCACTTGAAATCTGAATTCGGGAGCTTGAGAATGAGCAGGCTGAGAGGAGGCTTCCTTGCCTCGACCGGTAACCTGATTTGGGTAATGCCAACGTAGGGATCATAAAGCTTTTTTTGTGGCGGAATCCCTCGGGGTTCCGCCATTTTGCGCGTTTCTACGAGCGGTGCCGGATACGGCAGTCGGACCATTATGCGTGGGCGCATAAAATGGACCGAATGACGAAACCGATAGCGCGACAGCGCGACATGAAATCAGACGCAAAGCGGCTGATGAATGGGCACCGCGAGAAAATGTGCCGGATACGGCAGTCGGACCATTATGCGCGGGCGCATAAAATGGGACGAATGACGAAACCGATAGCGCGACAGCGCGACATGAAATCAGACGCGAGGCGGCTGATGAATTGGAACCGAATACAGTTAATAAATATCATGAAGGGAGATATATGATCATGAAGAAGTATCTTGAAAATGTCAGAGAGAAGTCACCGCTGGTACATAATATCACAAATTATGTGACGGTTAATGATGTGGCAAACGTAATTCTTGCTATCGGAGCAAGTCCGATAATGTCTGATGATGAGGAGGATGCACCGGATATCACAGCCATCTGCGGAGGACTGAACATAAATATCGGAACTCTGAATAAGAGAACAATTCCGGGAATGTTCCTTGCAGGAAAGAGGGCAAATGAACTGGGACATGTGGTTCTCCTGGATCCTGTCGGTGCGGGAGCTTCAAAGCTCAGAACAGAGACTGCAAATAAGCTGATCAGGGAGGTCAGATTTGACGTTGTAAGAGGTAATATTTCCGAGATCAAAACCTTATACTATGGCAGCGGAAGTACCAAGGGAGTTGATGCGGATGTGGCTGACAAGGTAACGGATGACTCGCTTGAAGCAGCTGTTAGGTTTGTCAAGGAACTTGCTGCAAAGCTGGATACGATCATCGCGGTAACAGGAGCCATCGATCTTGTGGCAGATAAGGATAAATGCTATGTCATCAGAAACGGCCGCCCGGAGATGGGAAGCATCACAGGAACCGGCTGCCAGCTTTCGGGACTCATGACTGCTTTCCTTGTTGCAAATCCTGATGATAAGCTCGGGGCTGCTGCGGCAGCTGTCTGCACGATGGGCGCAGCCGGCGAGATCGCGTGGGAGAGAATGCAGCCGGGCGACGGTAATTCGACCTACCGTAACCGTATCATAGATGCAATCTATAACATGGATGGCGAGACACTTGAAAAATATGCTAACTATAGTATCGTCTGATTCTGACATATCGGTTTTGAATAATCCGACTGAATGCTTGTCTGTTCACGCCGATAGTATGATTTCAATGGTTTTGGAATGGCTGGTTATGTATAACAACGCCAGAACCGATAGATGTGTGGTTGAAGATGAATAGTATCAGACCGCCGGATGTTGGCGAAAGAAAGATTCGGATGGTCCGGATATGTAGTATTGTTAGGAGAAAAAATGAAAAGATTTACAGATGATGAATTAAGAGCTTCAATGCTTATGTATGCGGTCACGGATCGTTACTGGCTGAAGGAAGGCGAGACTCTGGCAGAGAAGACTGAGGAAGCTCTTAAGGGTGGGGCAACCTTTGTACAGCTTCGTGAGAAAAATGCAGATGAAGAAACAAAATACAAGCTGGGACTGGAGTTAAAAGAGCTCTGTACGAAATATAAGGTTCCATTTGTACTGGATGATGATGTGGAGCTGACACTTAAGCTTGATGCGGACGGCGTTCATGTCGGACAGCATGACAGGCCTGCAGCTGAGGTGAGAAGGCTTATCGGTCCGGACAGGATACTTGGAGTGTCTGCACAGACTGTAGAGCAGGCGATTCAGGCTGAGAAGGACGGAGCGGATTATCTCGGAGTCGGAGCTGTATTTGCAACAGGCTCCAAGGATGATGCGGATGATGTGGACCATGATACACTTGAGGCAATCTGCAGGGCAGTTAAGATTCCGGTGATTGCGATCGGTGGTATTTCAAAGAAAAATGTTCTTCAGCTTAAGGGCAGAGGGCTTGCCGGCGTTGCCGTGATCAGTGCGATTTATGCACAGGAAAATATCACCGAAGCGACGGCTGAACTGAAGACACTCGTGGAGAATATTGTTTAGTGGTGATAAAAGTATTCATCATAGGAGCGTTGTTAAGATAGCTGAATTTAGAATAAAAGCGATGCACCGGGGGCACCACCTTGCACCGCTATATAAAATTAATGCGTTTATGCCTGCTGACCAGAGGATGGCATATATTTCACAGAGAAGTTTTTACATAACGGATATGTATGAGATGGATGGTGAGATGAAGGGCTGAATCGGATCATGGCAGGAAGAAAGGAGATATTATGAGAACAGCATTAACAATCGCGGGAAGTGATTCCAGCGGAGGCGCCGGCATACAGGCAGATCTTAAGACGATGATAGCAAACGGAGTATATGGAATGAGTGCTATCACTGCTCTGACTGCGCAGAATACGACCGGCGTATCAGCAGTAATGGAGGTGACTCCGGATTTCCTGGCTCAGGAGATCGATATGGTTTTCACGGACATCCGTCCGGATGCGGTAAAGATCGGAATGGTATCAAGCAGTGAGCTGATACGTGTGATCGCCGGAAAACTTAAAGAGTACAAGACTGAAAAAATAGTGGTTGATACGGTTATGGTTGCGACCAGCGGCGCTAAGCTGATAAGCGATGATGCAATAGAGACTCTTAAGGAAGAACTGATACCGCTTGCAACAGTGATCACTCCGAATATCCCTGAGGCAGAGGTGCTTTCGGGCATGAGTATCAGAAACGAGGAGGAGATGGAAAAAGCCGCTCGTCTGATCGGTGACAGCTTTAAGGTTGCAGTCCTTCTGAAGGGCGGCCATAAGGTCAATGATGCAACCGATCTTCTGTATGAAAATGGTGAATTCACATATTTCAGAGGACGAAGGATAGATAATCCGAATACACACGGAACCGGCTGTACACTTTCAAGTGCCATAGCTTCAAATCTTGCCAAGGGCTATGATCTAAAAACTTCGGTTTCAAGAGCTAAGGAATACATCTCCGGCGCTCTTGCGGCAGGACTTGATCTTGGAAGTGGCAGCGGCCCCCTTGATCACGGATTTGCGATAGGTGATTTTATGGAAGAGAGGAAGGACGGAAATAATGACTGATAATAAGACTAATCTCTTTGAAAATGGCCTCGTATGGTTCGGCGCGGGGGTTTCGATAGCTGAGATACTTACCGGAATGGCACTTGCACCGCTCGGAATGGGCAAGGGACTGCTTGCAACACTGATAGGGCACGTGATCGGATGTGTACTGCTCTTCATGGCCGGTGTTATAGGCGGCAAGACCGGGAAGAGTTCGATGGAGACAACGAAGCTCTCTTTTGGTAAGTTCGGAAGCATATTTTTTGCAATACTGAATGTTGTTCAGCTGATTGGCTGGACCGGTATCATGATCTATGACGGAGCCATTTCCGCAAACGGTATCAAGGACGTCGGCGTATGGATCTGGTGCATAGTGATCGGCGGACTCATCCTGATCTGGATACTCATCGGACTTACAAAGCTCGGCATCATAAATACGATCGCCATGGCATCACTATTTATACTTACGATCATATTGTCGGTTATTATCTTCAAAGACGGAAACGGCAGAAGTATTGACGCTGATTCTCTCAGCTTTGGCGCAGCTGTAGAGCTTTCGGTTGCAATGCCGCTCTCATGGCTGCCGCTTATTTCAGACTATACAAGATCTGCAAAGAAACCTGTAAAAGCATCTGCAGTCAGTGCGATCGTTTACGGTCTGGTCAGCTGCTGGATGTATGTTATCGGGATGGGCGCATCGATCTTCACTGAAGAATCAGATATTGCAAGCACGATGGTCAAGGCAGGTCTCGGAGTTGCGGGACTTCTGATAATAGTATTTTCTACTGTTACGACAACCTTTCTGGATGCTTTCTCGGCTGGAGTCTCTACCGAAACGATCTGGAGTAAAATACGTGATAAATGGGCAGCCGCGGTTGTCGCGGTTGTGGGAACTGTCGGAGCGATAGTTTATCCGATGGATGATATTACGGACTTCCTGTATTTTATAGGCTCGGTTTTTGCACCGATGATAGCTATTCAGATCGCAGACTTTTTCATTCTCAAGAAGGACAGCTTCGGAAAGAAACTCGATATTCCGGGAGCACTTGTATGGCTTATAGGCTTTGTTATTTACAGACTGCTCATGAAGGTTGATATGCCTGTCGGAAATACATTTCCGTGCATGATGATCACGGCGGTTCTGGAGATAATCTGCGTTAAAATAACACCTCAAAAGAAAACGAAATAGCGATTGTAGGCATCCGTAATCGGTAAAAATATAGTAATCTCCTGAGATGCTTTGGAGGTGTTTTAGTACGTATTGTCAAAATGCACAATCTCATACTATGACTACTGATAAAACTTAACAAAATTAAGTTTTTGAGCAAATTCACACTTACATAAAACGGTAAAAAGTGCTACTATAAATAATGCAGGCGTAAGCAGTTCCCGTGATACTTATTGTTTATTTTTCTTATGTAAGATGGGTGATATGATGTTTGAAGTAGGAGACTACATTGTTTACGGAAGTAACGGAGTTTGTGAGGTTAAAAGTGTAGGACCTATTGATTGCCCGGGAGTTTCAAGTGACAAGCTGTATTACACGCTTAGACCGTTATATATCAGAGACAGCAGCGTTTATACTCCGGTAGATAATAATAAAGTTATCATGAGAGGAGTTATGACGAAGGCTGAAGCAGAGGCATTTGTGGACGGAATTAATGAAATCGATGCCCTTACTATCCAGGATGAAAGGAAGAGAGAGCTCGAGTACAAGAAGACCGTAAATACATGTGACCCTGTTGAGCTTGTCAGGATGATCAAAACGATCAGCGACAGGATGAACCAGAGGCAATCGCAAGGTAAGAAAATGACGGCTGCCGATATGAAGTATATCCACATCGCAGAAGAGAGCCTGTGCGGGGAACTTGCAATTTCTTTGGATATGGATAAGGATGAGGTTAAGAATTATATTGCAACGAGAGTGGATGATATGCAGAATATTATCTAGGTCGTGCAGCTGGATTAATGAAGAGGCGCGGAGCAGTAGGCTCCGCGCTTCTTTGCTTTATTAATTGTACGACAGTGTTCGTTGTGATAAAATAATCTATGATTCTGATGCTATAGAACCGTTATTCCTTGATGGTTTTAGTAATATGCATCAGAAAGGATAATTTGGGGATCTGGGTGATGAAATGAGGTATATTTGGCGATATGGATTGTGGCAGTTGTCAGAATGAACACGTTTAGAAAACAGGAAGAATGGAATAGCAATGGTCAATAAGAACGAAATATATGAAGTAACAATTGAAGATATAGGCACAGAGGGGCAGGGCATCGGACATATCGATGGCGAGGCTGTATTTGTGAAGGATACGCTTCCGGGAGATGTGGCTGTAGTGAAGATAATTAAGGCAAAGAAGACCATGGCTTACGGAAGGCTGATGGAGATAAAGGTGCCTTCGGAAAGCCGCGTGAAGCCGCTTTGTGATGTTGCCAGAAGCTGTGGTGGATGTACTCTGCAGCATATGGATTACATGGCTCAGCTTGAGTTTAAGTGGAACAAGGTCAGAGAGCTCCTGAAGAGAGTCGGTGGAATCGAGAATCCTGACGAACTCATGGAGTATGTTGATGTGGATGGAACGATTCATACGGAAATTGGCAAGATTGATGACGGGCATAAGATCATTAACGACAATAAAGTGGTCGATAATGACAGAGAAATGAACAATTATAAAAACTCTGATCTTGCAAAAATCAGGAAGTTCGCATACGGCCTAAGCAAACCATATCATTACCGTAACAAGATGCAGTTTCCGGTAGGTCTGGACAAGGAAGGGAAAGCTGTTCTCGGCTTCTACGCTGGCAGAACGCACAGTATTATTCCTCTGACAGATTGCGTGATCGGACATCCGGTTAATAAGGAGCTAATCAAGGCTGTTAAGGAATATATAGATAAATATAAGGTCAGTGTTTATGACGAGGAGAAGAACACCGGACTTATAAGACACGTGCTTACGAGAGTGGGATTCCACACCGGCGAGCTGATGGTATGCCTGGTTGTTAATGGTGATGATATACCTCATGCTGAGGAGTTATACGGAAATATAGAGAAGGTTGTTGATGATTTTAACAATACTCATGTTGCTGAGGCTAGCGAAGATAACCTGCGCATTAATAATAATACAGTTTTGACTGAAAGTGAGACGAACAACAATCTGAATATAAGAGATGATAAAGCAGGAAAGATCACCTTCAAGTCCTTCATGATCAATATCAATAAGGACAAAACCAACCGTATTCTCGGCTTTTCTTCAAAGGTGCTTCGAGGAGACGGTTTTATAACCGACTATATCGGAGATATAAGGTTCAGCATATCACCGGAATCCTTCTTCCAGGTTAATCCTGCCATGACGGAGAAGCTTTATAACAAGGCGCTGGAATACGCAGGGCTTACCGGGGGTGAGAAGGTCTGGGATATGTATTGCGGAATAGGAAGTATTTCTCTCTTCCTGGCTCAGAAGGCGAAGAAGGTTTTCGGAGTTGAGATCGTGCCTCAGGCTATAGAGGATGCCGAGAAAAACGCGGCACTTAACGGACTGACTAATGCAGAGTTTTTCACAGGTAAGGCGGAAGAGGTTGTCCCGGAGCTTTATGAAAAGGATCATGACAGATACAGCGCAGATGTAGTGGTTGTTGATCCTCCGAGAAAGGGCTGCGACGAAAAGCTTCTGGATACCATTTGCTCGATGGCTCCGAAGAGACTCGTTTATGTATCCTGCGATCCGGCAACTCTTGCCCGTGATATCAAATATCTTTCTGAGAAAGGCTTTAAGCTGGAAAAGGCGGCGGTTTATGATCAGTTTTCTCATGGGGTTCACGTTGAAACCGTCGCGCTTTTGAACAACAATAATTAGGAGGTATGGATATGGTACGGGAAGCAAGAAAAGAAGATTTGGATGCATTGCTTAAGCTTTATCTGTTTTTACATGAAGACAGTATACCGGAGTTAAATGTGCATCTCGAAAAACATGGAATCAGATCATCGAAGATCCGAATCATCATCTGATCGTGAATGAAATTGATGGTCAGATCGTTTCTTCCTGTGTATGCGTTATTATACCGAATCTGACAAGGAATGTTAGACCATATGCTTTTGTTGAAAACGTTGTAACACATGCTGATTACAGAGGCAAGGGATATGCCGGGGAGTGCCTGGACTTTGCAAGAAAAATAGCAAAACAGGAGAATTGTTATAAGATGATGCTTCTTACCGGTTCAAAGAAGCCGGAGACGCTTCACTTTTATGAGAAGGCCGGGTATAACAGCAGTGATAAGACAGCTTTCATACAGTGGATAGGAATGGATGAGAAAGCATGATGGCAAATGTAATAACGGGTCTTAGAATCCTTATAAGTGTAGCACTCCTGTTTTGTCCGGTGTTTTCTCTGATTTTTTATGTGCTGTATCTGATCGCCGGATTATCTGATATGGTTGATGGGTTCATCGCGAGGAAAACAAATTCAGTCAGTGAATTCGGATCGAGATTCGATGGAGTCGCTGATCTTGTATTTGTCACCGTTTGTCTGATAAAAATTCTGCCTGCAATGGATATTCCAATATGGCTGTATGTATGGACGGCGGTAATCTTTTTTGTCAAGATTATCAACATTATATCCGGATTTATCGTGCAGAAGAGATTTCCTGCAATGCATACGACTATGAACAAGGTGACAGGTGTGCTGCTTTTCATGCTTCCGCTGACAGTATCAACAGTTTCGATTAATTATTCGGGAATACCGATTTGTTTAGTAGCGACATTAGCGGCTGTTCAAGAATGGTATTTAATAAGGACAGGAAACAGGTGTTATGAATATCAATCCGCTGATGGA
>OCTW011452480.1_pt1 | contig 11171 bp, 9 predicted proteins | sample 1539671 | NCBI WGS metagenome assembly OCTW01 (sample SAMN02144230, study PRJEB22623) | gut metagenome | biome: sheep rumen | host: Ovis aries | place: New Zealand | reverse complement strand
TTCAGGTGTAGGAAAATTATCTGACATTGTTAACGCAGTAAAGAAAGTTACTGGTGAAGATTTAAAGCTCAACATCTTATGTACAGTTGTTGATGGTAAGAAGGCTAAATTACAGTTAAAGAACTTTGGTGAATTCTTTGTTAACCAAGTTGCAACTGCAGATTCAATTATCATTACAAAAACTGACATGATTGATGAAGCTAAATTACAAGAAACAGTTGATGTAGTTAGAGAACAAAACAAAGATTCATCAATTATTACAACTGCAGTAAGTGCTTTAGATGCAGATAAGTTAGTAGAATTCTTAGAATCAAAAGTTACTTTATCTCACTTAGTAGATGAAGTTGAAGATGAAGAAGAATGTGATGACCCAGAATGTGAATGCCATCATCACCATCATCATCACGATGAAGATGAAGAAGAACACGAACACTGTTGCCATCATCATGACCATGAAGATCATGATGAAGATGAAGAAGATGAATGTTGCTGTCATCATCATGACCACGATGAAGAAGGTCATGAACATCATCACCACCACCATCACCACGGACATGATGCTGATGAAGAATTCAACTCATGGGGTATGGAAACAGTTAAGTCAGTAACTAAAGATGAACTTGTTAAATTCTTAGATACATTAAAAACTGATGAATCAGTTGGTATGATTTTAAGATCTAAAGGTATCTTAAAAGCAAAAGACAATGATAAGTGGTACTATTTTGACTACGTTACTGGTGATTATGATATTAGACTTGGTGAACCAGATTACACAGGTAGAATTGTTGTTATTGGCCATCATGTTGATGAAGAAAAGATTGAACATTTATTTAAGGAAATTTAATTATGACAAAGAAAATACCTACATTCTTCATTAATGGTATTATGGATGCTGGTAAAACTTCTTTTATCACAGAAACAATTAAGACTGATGGTTTTAATCAACCAACATTATTAATTGTCTGTGAAGAAGGTGAAACTGAATATGATGCTAAAATGTTAAAGTTCGAACATAATACAGATATTGTGTATTATGAAGATCAAGAATCATTTACATACCAGTCTATCCAAGAAAAGATTGATGAATTTAAACCTAAAAGAATTGTTATTGAAATGAACGGTATGTGGGACTTATCTAAATTACAGTTCCCTCAGTGCATGGATTTAGTTCAGGTTATCGCTTTTGTTGACGCTACTACATTCCCTATCTATTTTAATAACATGAGACAAAAGATGGTGGAAATTGTTCAAAAGGCACAGTTAGTTGTATTTACTCACGTAACTGATGCTTCTAAACAACTTGAACCATTTAAAACTCCATTAAAGATGGCTAACTCACAAGGTGCCTTCTATATTATGGATGAAAAGTTTGTTGCAACAGATGCATTTGAAGAACCTCTTCCTTATGATGTAGAGGCTGATGTAATTGATGTTAAGAGAGATGATTTTGCAACTTTCTACATTGATACATTCGATCATAAAGAAAGATATGAAGGTAAGGTTGTTGAATATGATAACCAAATCTTCTTCTCTGATAAATTACCTGCAGGTACATTTATTGCAGGTAGAAAAGTCATGAATTGCTGCGCAAATGACGTACAATTATGTGGCTTCCTCGTAAAGAGCAAAATGGGACTTGATCTAAAAGATAGATCATGGATTCATATCAAAGCTAAACTCGTCTATGAATTCTCTAAAGAATACAATGAAGAAGAGTGTATGCTTGAACCTATTGAAATTAAAGTTATTGAGGCACCAAAAGAAGATGTCCTTAATTTAAGTGGCAATCCACAATAATAACTCGGGAGATAATATGGCTAACAAGAAAGACTACTTTGTCGATTCAGTTGAAGAATCACAAAAAGAAAAGATACAAAGAGAATCTACTTTTAATGGACTTTCCGCAAGTGAATGGGCTAAAGGCTCAAGAAGTGTTTGGAATGACCTTCCTTTTCCACGTTCAGAAAACAAAGTTTCTGGACAAGATGTAATCGATGAAGAAGTCTATGCTCGTATTATCAGCATGTATTCTAAAGAAGACGATACTATCTTAGATCCTTTTATGGGTTATGGTAATTCACTTGTCGCAGCAATTCATAACAATAGACATGCATTAGGCTTTGAAACTGATCCAGTTAAATTTGTTGAAGCTAATAATCATTTAGTCAATTCAATGAATTTACTTGTTAACTCAGATTACAGAACTTATAACGGCTATTTTGATGAATATGCTGATTATATTGAACCAAATTCAATTCAGCTTGCTATTAGTAGTGTAATGTATAACGTTGAAGAAAAAGAGAATGCTAATTTCTCATATGAAGATTTCTTATATAACTATGACCAAATGCTTGCTCGTGCTTATGACAAGATTAAGGTCGGTGGTTATGTTGCTCTTATCGTTAGAGATTTTAGAGATATCTCTAATGGTAGACCATATGTAGAATGTCATTCTGATGTGGCAAAACTTGGTGTAAAACACGGTTTCTTATATCAAGACGTTATTATCTATGATCATAATGATTCTAGAGGTAGATTACTTCTTGGTTATCCAAGTGTCTTCTATGTCAATTTGAACCATTCTTATATTGTTATTTTAAGAAAGCAATAAGGATTATTTTATACCTTAGAATTATTTCTAAGGTAAATATGACCTTATAGCTCAGCTGGATAGAGCGACTGCCTCCTAAGCAGTAGGTCGTGCGTTCGAATCGCATTAAGGTCGCCATTAGAAAAATAAAATCGCCTCATTATGTAGAGTACCCAACATTATGAAGCGATTTTTTTGATGCTTATAATTGTTATAATAGTTTTTCAGTACCAATTCCTTCAACTAATGAATAATTATAAAATTTAAAATTTAAAACGCTTATCATTACTTAAGGCAGAAGGATAAGTGTTAATAACAGTTTGTGTTTCTTAAGTCAATGTAACTAATCGTATTTTTTGTAGAATTCTACATTTTTACCGATTACAGAATGTTATCGTTATAATATTATTGGGCACCATAAAAATAGGCGTCATTTAGGCACCTTTAAGTTATAATAAATAATATTATTTATGTAAGGTATGCAAGAAAATCAACTAAAATATATTGCAATTGTCAATAAATTTATGTAGTTTTTTATCGGTTGAAAATGTAGGTAATTATCGTAAATACAATAATATGAATTTTTATATAAATTAATGTGTTGTTTAACTTGATAGAATATAAATGTGTATAATGTAAATAAGGAGACTAACTAATATGAAGAATAAAATAATAAAAACTTCATTGCTTGTATTGTCTTTGTTTGTAACTGGATGCGGCAATGTAAGTCATTATGAAGATCATCTAGATGATTATGCTTTTACTATGGATTATCATAATAAATTTAATGTTTTACAATTAACTGATATCCATTGGAACTTAAATACATCTGATACTTCATCTAAACAATATTTACATAAAGTTATTAAAGAAGCTAAAGGTTATGTTCTTAAAACTCAAAGTAATGACGCTAAAATTGACTTAATTGAAATTACTGGTGATACATTTATGTTATCTAATTCTGATTATGTTAAAAGCTTTGTTAATTTTATGGAAGAAGAAGCTAAAGAGTATGACTTTAAATATACAATTTTATGGGGAAACCATGATAGACAAGGAACATATAATCCTACTTGGCTTGCTAAACAATTTATAAATGCAGAACACTGCATATATACTGAACCTAATGACGATTTATATGGTAGAAGTAATTTAGTTATTAACTTAAAAGATGAAGATAATAATACTAAATGGCAGATTGCGAATTTAGATTCTGGTGCATCTTTCTCTGATTCATCTGCTTCTATTGCTAGAAACTATGACTATATTCGTGATGATCAAGTAAATTGGTTAAAGAAAGAACATGATTTAGTAGGTTCTTCAGTACCTGTTATTGCTTATTATCATATCCCTTCACCTGAAATGAAGACTATTTATAATGAAGTAGTTAATGGTGCTTCTTATAAAAATAAATTCTTTAAACTTGAATCTTTTGCAGAACAAGAAGCTCCAAGTAAATTCTTAACTGAAGCGGAAAAGATGAATGTTAAAGCTACTTTCAGTGGACATGCTCATAATGTTGACTGGACAGTTGAATATCATAATATGGTACTTGGACTTGGTGTTAAAACTGGTAAAGAATTATATTTTGCACATGTTGATGCTAGTGACGAGACTAAAGAAGTACAAGATGGCCTTACATCAGTTGGTATTAATGAAGAATTTGATTTAATTGGTGCTTCATTAGTAACATTAAGAGATAATGAAGAATTTGATTTATATCACTTATATTTAAATGAAAGGGACAATGAAGACTTTGTCAGATGGGTGAAATTCTAATGAAAGAGTTATTTAAAAAAGAAAATAGAATTCTTGCTTCATGTGATAAGAAGACATGGAATCAATCATTTACTTTATCTATTTTAATCATTTTATTATTTGCAACTTGTGCAGGTTACTTCTTTGATTTTGTTTATATGATGTGTGATATCATTGGATCTATTATTTCTTCTTCTAGTGATATTGCGCTTCGTGACATAGTAAGATCTTTACCATATTTAAGTAGTACTATTGGTTGTATTTTTGTACTTGGTAATTTACATATCTTATTTAGAAATTATAATAAAGATATTACTTGTAAACGTATCTTTAAACATTCTATTACTATTATTGTTTTTGGTACAATTTCTGCTCTTGCTCCATTAATTGGACTTGGTACTAAGGTATATTCTTCTTTAATTGAAGGTTCACCTACAGATTTATATCCTTTAGATCAGATGCTAACTGGTTTAGTATTAATTGTTATCGGTGTACTTAGTGTTATTATTACTACTAAATTAAAGAATGAAATTAATTTATCTTTACCTACTAGAGGTGTAGAAAATAAAAAATGTAGAGTAATCGCAAATATCGGTAAAGGTATTTGGTTACTAGTTGCTTTATTTAGCTTTTCTGCGACAATATATTTCTTTAAATCTATTGATTTAAGTAATGGATATGTCTTCTATTCTATTATGTTATTTATATTATTTATCTTACCTTGGGTTTATATGATGATATATGAATTCCATTATTTAGAATTAAAAGAAGAGGTTAGAAAAGAACATGATTTTATCATTGGACTAGTAGGTACTATTATTTCATTAGTCTCTATCATCTTATTCTTTATTTCTTTATCACTTAATATTGATGGACCTTCAAATGTTGGATTTGGACTTCTACCAGTTGATTTTACAGCATCTATTAACGTCTTTAATATCATTTACCCTCTTACAATTGTTACTGTACCTATGGTAAAATTAATACAAGGAATCATTTATAAGAAAAATAAGTAATAATTCTTATAATATTTTTGGGGGAAGAAAGTTCAGGTGTAGTATGGATACTGTCTTTGAATTTTTACTCGAAAACATTAACTTGCTATTTGCAGGAGTAGCACTATTTTTAGCAGTCCTTTTATCTAAGGAGATTAAAGATAGGACTAGAATATATTTCTATATTATTATTGGTGTTTCTATTTTCTTATCAATATCTGTTCATATGGAGGCTAAGCTAAGTGGAATTGGTTATTCTACTAGTGAAGCGGTAAGTAAATATAATAAGTATGGAGGAGACAATATGAGAAAGACTTTGTCTTTCATCAATTATTGTCTTAGACCAACATTAGTATTGTTATTTATTCAGTTAGCTGCAAAATCCAAGTGGAACTGGATTTTAGTAGGACTAGTTGCTCTAACTGTTCCAATTTACGTTCAAACATATTTTAATAATCTAACATTTGTTATTTATGAAAATTCTTGGAAAGCTGGAAAAGTATTGTTCTTTAGATATTATTCCCCTTTATTATGTTTTGTATTATTAATATATGCTGCAGTAGTTCTTACTATTAAATATTATAGATCTGGAACTAGAAATATTCTTTTAGCTGGTATTATCTTCTTCTTTACAATTTTCTCATCAGTGGCAGAGATGTATTATGATACAGAAAACTTATCTACTACTATTGTCTTAGCGTGTTTAATTTATTTCTTATTTATCTATATCGGTGCAGTTGAAAGAAACCGTAACGATATGATTAGAACTAATAATACAGATATCTTAACAGGACTTGGAAACGAAAGAGCATATTATGAATATCTTATTAAGATTGAAAAGAAACAAGTTGAATTAAATAAATATGCTGTAGTAGTAATGGATTTAAATGGCTTAAAACATACTGATGATACTTTAGGACACCGATATGGTTGCCAATTAATTATTGAATTTGGTCATCAGTTACCTTCTATTTTTGAACATAGTAGATTGTTCCATACTGGTGGAGATGAATTCGTTGCAATATGCGCGAATGAAGATTATGAAAACTTACCTACATTATTAAATAAATTTGAAGAACGATTTGCATATCAAGAAATCATTTTTGAAGAGCAAACTCTTGTTTTGTCTGTGGCTATTGGAAGCGCGAAGCACTTAAGCAATACTTCATACAATGAAGTCTTCCAAAGAGCAGATGAAAATATGTATAAAAATAAAGAGAAAATTAAAGAAAAATATAATATTGTAAGTAGATAATAAAAGCTCTGAAGTTAGTTCTTCAGAGCATTTTTTTAACCTTGTGTATATTTTGAATTGCCTTTTCTAACAATTAAGTACCAAAGCAATGTAAGTATTTCTACTGGAATACAAATGATATAGAAGAGCCATGCTCCTTCCATATATCCTGATGTAGACCTTTCTAAAGCTAGACCAACACCCCAAATAATTCCAGAAACTAGAATTACTGACCATTTTCTTCTTCCCCAAATTTTATTAAATACTAGAGTAACAATAAATGAAGCAGGGATTGCATAGATATAAGGCATATATGACCATCTACTTAACCAAGTAGAACCATTTCCTATCCAAAGCAATGCGACAAATACGATTGTTGCAACTAGCCAACATAATCCTACAGATAGAGAAGTAATTAAGAAATGATTTCTTCTAGATGAAGGTAATTTCTTTAATTTCTTTTCTGATAATAAATCATTAACTGAAACATGATAGATTTCCGCGAACGCTGTAAGAATATAGATATCTGGAGCAGCTTCTCCTCTTTCCCATTTTGAGATAGCTTTATCTGAGTATGATAAAAGTTCCGCAACTTGAGCTTGAGTCATGTTGTTTAATTTGCGATAGAAAGATAGGTTTGAAGCTATCGTATGTCTAATTTCTTCTTCTGTTTTCATATCTTGAATATAATTCAAGTAGTATTTTTAGTCAAGAACTTTAGCTACTTTTATTTTACATGTGAAGAAAATGAGAGGCAAATTTTTACTAAAAACGAAATCTTTAAAAGCTTAAAAACGCCTATGTTACGCGCAACCCTACTATTTGTAGACACAAAAAAACTAACTCTACGACTAAAATAATAATTCTACCAAAAGCAGATTAAATAGTAGGGAAAAAAGGTATTAACAAAATGAATTCTTAATGATAAATTAAGGTCAAGAAATCTAGGAGGTTTACTTATGGCATACAAAATTTTTTCAGACACAGGTTCAAATTACACAGATGAAATGGCAAAAGAAAAGAATGTAACAATCATTCCTCTCTCATTCTTCATTAATGGTAAAGAATATAAAAATTCTAATAAACAAATTATGGAAGAAGTATATGCAGCATTAAGAAGAAAGGAAAATGTTACTACTGGTTCTATTAATACATTTACTTTTGAAGAAGCCTTTACTAAAGAACTTGAAAAAGGAAATGATATTATTTACTTAGCATTCTCAAGTGGATTAAGTGGTACATACCAAAACGCAATGGTTGCAAAAAAGAATTTAGAAGAAAAATATCCAGATAGAAAGATTATCGTTATTGATTCATTAAGCGCAACACTTGGCCAAGGACTATTATTAACATATGCATGCGAATTCAGAGATTCAGGAGAATCACTTGAAGACGTTGCATCATTCATTGAAGCTAATAAGTTAAGAATGTCTCATCTATTCACAGTAGATGAGATGTTTTATTTATATAGAGGGGGAAGAATAACTAAGGCTACTTATTTAGTTGCAAGATTTGCTGCGATTAAACCAATTATGCATGTAGATGATGAAGGTCATTTACAAGCTTTAGGTAAAGTAATTGGTAGAAAAGCTGCATTAAAGAAAATGGTAGAGATGATAGTAGAAACTATTGATGAACCAGAAAAACAATATATTTATATTGCTCATGGAGATTGTCAAGATGACGCTATGTGGTTTAAAAATGAATTAGAAAAGAGATTTAAATCTAAAGGAATCTTTGTTGATTATCTTACTCCAGTAATTGGAGCCCATTCTGGACCTGGTACAATGGCAATTTTCTATTTATCTAAACATAGAATTTAATAAATAATATAGGTGGAGAAATCCACCTTTTATAATTATTAAATTTTTTTATTTTCAAAAAGGTTTTTAATTGCTATAATACTAATTGCGATGCGCCCGTAGCTCAGTGAATAGAGCAGAACCCTCCGAAGGTTAAGGTCGCACGTTTAAATCGTGTCGGGCGCTCCAACACGAAATACAAAATGCGGTATTGGCGGAACTGGCAGACGCGCTAGACTTAGGATCTAGTGGGAGACCGTGCAGGTTCAATTCCTGTATACCGCACCATAATGAAGACTAGCACTGGTATTGTAAAAGTACTGGTGTTTTTTATTTATAAAATCGCCAAATAATTAGACAATTTTATATAAAAATGAATATATTAAAACAATACTTGCTTGAATGTACGTAAATTTTAATAAATCATTATAAAAAATGTTGAGAATAGAGTGATTTATTAATTATACTAATAATGTCTTTTGGAGACTTATGAAGATTTTTAAAAGGATTATTGCTAGTCTACTAGCGTTTATTATATCAACATTCTTTTTAACATTTTATTATTATCTAGGCATACGCTTAGATAAATATATCCATGTCAGTGATTTTTTAATTTGTTTTATTGTTGGAGCAGTTAATATTGTTTTTTGTATGCTCATATTTGGTAATACTCAAAAAAGAAGAGTATATGAAGAAGAAATCAATAATTTAAGCGTAGAATCTATTTTAAAAGAGATTTCTTCTCAAAATGTAGAACCTTATGCCTATATTAGTAAAATTAAATTTGATTTGTTAAAAGATATAAAGAAAACATATGTTCATCTTATTCTTAATTACTTTGTCTTTTTTGGTATCTCTATTTTAAATGGCCTTACATATAGAGTAAGTTATTCAAAGGAAATCATATATTCAGAGGATTTCTATTTACTAACTTTTATATTTACAGTAATTGTAGTTTTTTTATGCGTTTTCTTTTTACATTTATCTTTCTTTTATTATTTATTGTTTGATAAAAAAAAATTAAAATCACAATCTAATAAATATTTAGTTAGTTTAAAGGTCTTACTTCCTTTGCATCTTTGTTGGTTTATCGCACCTTCCTACGTAAAGGTAGTAAAAGAAATTGAAATTATTGATTCTATAACCTTATATATTAAAGAGGAAAAAGAAAAGACGGAACCGCTTTCATAAAATTGTGCTTACGAGATTATTTTTTGTTTGGTAAACTCCATATGTAAATCGATTAACAAAGACGTTAAATGTCATCTCTTCACACGTCAGACGTAGAGAAAACATTTAATGTCTTTTTTTGTTGTTCAAGGAGGTTAAAAAATGAATTCATCTACATTTTTAGGAACAGAAAAAATGTCAAAATTGATTGTTAAATTTTCTATCCCATGTATTTTATCTTTACTTGTCAGCGCATTATACAATATCGTTGACCAAATCTTTATTGGAAATTCATCTGTTGGTACATTAGGTAATACCGCGACTACTATTGTTTTTCCTTTAACAGTTATTGCTTTAGCTTTTGGATTAGTACTTGGAGATGGTGCTGCAGCCTATATGTCTATATTACTTGGCAAAGGAGAAAAAGATAAATTACCTAAGGTAGTAGGTACTAGTATTATTATTTCTTTAGTATGTTCTTTACTATTTTATGCAGTATGTTTTCCTTTACTTGATAATATTTTAGATTTCTTTGGGGCAAAGACTCCTGAGTCACTTGCACTTGCTCATGAATATGGTTTTATCATTGTTATTGGATTCCCTTTTTATATCTTAACCGCTACACTTAATTCAATTATTAGAGCAGATAACTCACCTCAAGTAGCGATGATTTCTTTAGTTGCTGGGGCTATATTTAATATCATCTTTGATGCATTAATGGTTATAGTTTGGAATATGGGTCTATTTGGGGCGGCTCTAGCCACAATTCTTGGCCAAGTATTATCTTTTGTTATTTCATCATTATATTTATTTAAAACAAAAACATTTAAATTATCATTAAAATCATTTATTCCTGATTTTAAAGAATTAGGTACTGTTTTAAAACTTGGTTTATCATCATTCTTAACTCAAATTTCCATTGTTATTATTTCTGTAGTATCTATGAATACTCTTGCTCGTTACGGAAGAGAATCTAAATACGGAGTTAATGATCCTCAGGCAATTGTTGGAGTTGTCATGAAGGTCTTTACTATTGTTATTAATATCGTTGTAGGTATTGCTGCAGGTGCTCAACCTGTCATTGGCTACAATTATGGTGCAAAAAAATATGATAGAGTTAAACAAGGTTATTTCATTGTTTTAATTTCTTCTATAGTAGTTGCTTTAATTGCTACTATCTTATTCCAAACTATTCCTACTCAAATTGTTGGTATGTTTGGTGCAAAAACTACTAACCCTGAAACATATTTTGAATTTGGAGAAAAGACAGTTAGAATCTATTTAATGCTTATTATCTTTACATGCATTCAAAAAGTTTCTTCAATTTTCCTCCAATCAATTTCTTCTCCAGTCAAGGCTACAGTCTTATCACTTGTTAGAGATGTAATTACTTTTGTTCCATTAACTATTTGTTTACCTATGGGAATGGGTATTGAAGGAGTGTTATGGGCCGCTCCAATATCAGATATGATTGCATTAATTATTACATTTATCTTAGTTTTCTTAGAATTTAAAAAATTAGATAAGAATAAAAATTTCGCAAGTGAACCTTCATATAATCTTGCAAAATAATAATTTTATAAAGTACTTGTAGGTAATAATCTATGAGTACTTTTTTTGAA
>OCTW011609353.1_pt1 | contig 11173 bp, 9 predicted proteins | sample 1539671 | NCBI WGS metagenome assembly OCTW01 (sample SAMN02144230, study PRJEB22623) | gut metagenome | biome: sheep rumen | host: Ovis aries | place: New Zealand | reverse complement strand
ACACATCGTTTGGAGCGTGACACGTAAGTGATTGATTGTAAACCACTTCCTGAAATCGCCTACGACTTTTTGCCGGAGGCGATTTCAGCAACTCACTGATTATCAGTTACTTGAGTGCCACGGGAAATATGGAGATGTATTATCTTTGTATCGATGACATATTCCAGGGCACTTTGCAAGCCAAGACCTCCGGCGCAATAGATGTAAAATGTCGCCAGAAAAAAAAATCCAGCGCAAGGTCGAAGCGCATAATGCCCACGGAAAAAAACTCCGGCACAAGGACAAAGAGCATAATGTCCATGGACAAAAAAACTCCGGCAGGGACCGGAGCTTAGAAGAACTTAAAACGATAATATTATGGAAAAAAACAAAAAACCGCCTTAGGCTTTGTCCTCTTCCAGGGCTTTCTGATAGCATTCGCGACAGAGGGGCTCGTAGGTGTCTTTTTCTCCCAGGACCACAAGTTTCTTGGAAGCGGAGAGCCGATGGGAATGGTTGGCAAGGGCACCGCAGCGGACGCAGATGGCGTGGACTTTCTGGACATCTTCCGCGATGGCCATGAGACCGGGCATGGGGCCGAAGGGCTTACCCATGTAGTCGGTGTCGAGGCCGGCGATGATGACGCGGACGCCACGGGAGGCGAGCTGCTGGCACACGTCTATGATGCTGTCGTCGAAGAACTGGGCCTCATCAATGCCGACAACCTGCACATCATCCTCGATCTGGAGCATGCGGGAAGGCGATTTGATGGGAGTACAGGAAATGCTGTGGGAGTCGTGGGACACGACGTCGAGGTCTGAGTACCGTTTGTCGATGGTGGGTTTGAAGGTAGCGATCTTCTGCTTGGCAAACTGGGCCCGTTTGAGCCTTCTGATGAGTTCTTCAGTCTTACCGGAGAACATGGAACCGCAAATTACTTCAATGCAGCCCGATTTTTTTGCATTTTCCAAAAACATTTCCTTAACTTTGTTAGGTATATGAGATTGTGGTTGTCAGATGCAAATATAGTGATTTATGGACAAAAGTCATACAGATTTTTTGCAAGAATATAAAAGCGAACTAGAAGCGCTCAAACTTCGCCTGGCCGCTCTCGAGGAGAAGATTGCAACCCTTCAGGCAGAGGCCCTCACCCAGGCCGACACCCCCGAACCGGAACCCATCCAGGCCGACACCCCCGAGCCGGAACCCATCCCGGCCGTGGAGCCTATCCCCGAGCCTGACCCGGAACCTGAAACAATTCCCGAACCCGTTGACATCGACCTGGCAGAGGATGCGGTAGAAGTGGAGATCGTGGCGGAACCCGTCCGGCAGGAACCGGAAGCCGCGCCGGAAACGGTTTCGGAAGATCCGGTGGATTTCACGGAGATCCAGATCGGCGAGGCGGAAGAAGTGGCCCGGACGCCCGGCGGGCAGCCGGCGGAACGCAGGGAACGCGGCTTCGGCAAGAAGGCAGAACCTGCAGCCGCGGACAAAGACACCGCTCCCATCGGCCCGGAAACAGTGGCCGATGATACGGCGGCGTACCCTTGGCGGAAGGATCGGCCCGGAATTCCGGTGAAGAACATCCGAAGCGGGATCAGTCTGCTGGACCGGGCGATGTTCATCGGCACGCTGTTTCAGGAAGATGCTCAGCTGTATGACGCCACGCTCGCGGACCTCAATGCCCTCTCTACGCTGGAGGAGGCTGTCGCGTACATCCGTGCGCACTTCCCGGAGTGGGACCTCGGCTCCAATCCGGTATACCATTTCATGATGTCCATCCGCAAGAAACTCGGTTAGCCTATGGCCGGAAAGCTTTACATCGTCCCCACCCCTGTGGGGAACCTCGACGACATGACCCTCCGTGCCATCCAGGTCCTCCGCGACGCGGACCTCATTCTGGCCGAAGACACCCGCACCACCTCCGTACTGCTCAAGCACTTCGACATCCATCGGCCCCTCAAGAGCCACCACAAGTTCAACGAGCACCAGACGGTGGAACTGGTGAAGGAACGCATCCTCAGCGGCGTGAATGTCGCCCTCGTGAGCGACGCCGGCACCCCCGGCATCTCCGACCCCGGCTTCCTCCTGGCCCGCACCTGTGCCGACGAAGGCATTGAAATTCAGACACTTCCAGGCGCAACCGCCTGCATTCCCGCCATCGTTTCCAGCGGCCTGCCGTGCGACCGCTTCGCCTTCGAGGGCTTCCTGCCCCAGAAAAAAGGCCGCGCCTCGCACCTCGCCGCCCTCGCTTCGGAAACCCGCACGATGGTCTTTTATGAGTCGCCTTACCGGCTGGTAAAAACACTGGAACAGATGGCCGATACTTTCGGCCCCGACCGCCGCTGCTCCGTCGCCCGAGAGATTTCAAAGGTGCACGAAGAGCACCGCCGGGGCACCCTGGAGGAAGTCGCCGCCTGGTTTCGGGAACACGAGCCCAAAGGCGAAATCGTGCTGATTGTCGCCGGCGCACCGCCGTCCAAACCCGAAAAGAAGAAGCGATATGAACTCGGGGACCCCTCCGAAGAAAGATAGCGGTCTCACCGCAAGTTTTGTAACGGGCGCCATCGCCCTTGTATTTCTGGTCATCGGCTTTCAAGTGGCTCTGTTCGTGAACAAAGCCGCCGTTACCCATATTGTCGCCCACCGAGACCACCCCGACACCGTTTACGTACTGCCGGAATGGGCCGACGGTGGCGGGTCCTCCGGGGCCGATGATACCCCGGACGATCCAGTGGGTGAGGTGTTTGTGAGGGATGAGGGTTTTGCGAGGGGTGAGGGATTGACGGGCGGCTCTGGGCGGAGGGCTGGCTCGGCTGGGCAGCGAGCTGGCTCCACCCGGAGACAGGAAAGCGGTGCCAAGCAGCGGACTGGTACTACCGGACAGCGAGCTGCCATCAGCGGACAACGGACCGTCCGGAGGAATGCACAACATTCGGCATCGGCCCGGGGAGTCTGGGAGAAGGCGGAGCGGAAAGTCGAGTCCTTTCCCTTCAATCCCAACACCGTGTCCGTCGAGGACCTGCAACGGCTGGGCTTCTCCGCAAAACAGGCCCAATCCATTGAAAATTACCGTCTTAAAGGGGGCCGATTCCGCCGCCCCGCCGACTTCGCCAAAAGCTATGTTGTCGCCGACAGCATCTTTCAGCGCCTTCGGCCCTTCATCCGCATCCCCCGCCTCGACATCAATCGGGCCGACAGCACTGCACTGCTGGATCTGCCCGGTATCGGCCCGTACTTTGCCGGGAAAGTCGTGCAGTACCGGGAGCGGCTCGGCGGATACTCCTGCCCCGAGCAGCTGATGGAAATCTACCACTTCGACGCCGACAAGTACAACGGCCTCAAAGACCTCATAACCTGCTCAGCAGCAGCGCCTTTCCCCATCTGGACCGCCACGGAGGAACAGCTGGCGCAGCATCCCCACATCTCCCGGGCCGAAGCCCATTCCATCATCCTCTACCGCCAGCACCACTCCCCCGCCGACTGCACCCTCGACGGCCTCATCGCCGCCGGCATCCTTTCCCCCGACCACGCCTCCGGCCTCGCCCGCTGCAACCTCGCGCAAGCACAATAAAAGCGTCCGGGGTGGAGTAGGTTTTGCGCGGGGGGCGCACGCACTTGGGGCGGGATGGCGCAGGTATGACCGTTTTTGGCGCAGATCCAGAGGCGTTTGGCGCAGATCCAGAGGCGTTTGGCGCAGGTGTGACCGTTTTTGGCGCAAGTCCAGAGGCGTTTGGCGCAGGTGTGACCGTTTTTGGCGCAAGTCCAGAGGCGTTTGGCGCAGGTGCAATCGCATATGGCGCAGGTGTGATTTTAAGTAAGGGACCTGCGCCGGAAAATGGCATTCTACGCCGTGCAGTGGAGCAGGTGTAGGCACAAAAAACGCACCTGCTCCAAACAAAGCCACACCTGCACCAAATGCAGCCACACCTGCGCCAAATAGAGCCATGCTCGCGCCAAATAGAGCCATGCCTGCGCCAAACGAGGCCAGACCTGAAGCAAAACAAACTACTCTTGCACCAAAAAACATGGTTACCTGTACCAGGATGTCCGCATCTGTGGCAAAATGGGTTGGGCTGTACTGAGAGGGAGATTCCTTAGCTAAAACGCATATAGTACGTGGCACTTAAGTGGTTAATAATCAATAATATACTAAAATCGCCTGCGACTTTTTGCCGTAGGAGATTTCAGGAAGCAGCTCATGATCAATGACTTACGCGTCACGCTCCAAACGATGTATCCAGGTACCTGCACCAAAACGAGCCAGACCTGCGCCAGAACCAGAACCAGAACCAGAGTCAGAACCAGAACCAGAGCCAGAACCAAAGGCCAGACAGAGTCACATCTGCTCTATTACCGAACCAAACTCAACCCACCCTAAAGCAAAAGGCCAACCTGAAAGAGGCTGGCCTGTAATTAATAAGATTCCGGCTCCAAGGCTAAGGATGCGGAATGTGAACTCGAGGCCAACAATCCTGACCCGAGGCAAGAGATGCCGCAAGCCAACAAACTGAACCCGAGGCAAAAGATGCCGGCGCTCACAAAACCCTGCCGGTCCCTAAACCCGCTAGTCCTGCACCTGGGAGAGGGCGGTGCGGATTTTGGATTCGATTTCTTCGGAGAGTTCGGGGTTGTCGAGGAGGAGTTTTTTGGTGGCTTCGCGGCCTTGGGCGAGTTTGGAGTCGCCGTAGCTGAACCAGGAGCCGCTCTTGGTGATGACGCCGAGTTCTACGCCCAGGTCCACGATTTCGCCGGTGCGGGAGATGCCTTCGCCGAAGACGATGTCAAATTCGGCTTTCTTGAAGGGCGGGGCCATCTTATTTTTGACGACTTTGACTTTGACGTGGTTGCCGAGGGCGTCGTCGCCGTCTTTGATCTGGGTGGTGCGGCGGATGTCCAGGCGGACGGAGGCGTAGAATTTAAGGGCGTTGCCGCCGGTGGTGGTTTCGGGGTTGCCGAACATGATGCCGATCTTCTCGCGCAGCTGGTTGATGAAGATGCAGCAAGTATTTGTCTTTGAGATGTTTGCCGTGAGTTTACGGAGGGCCTGGGACATGAGCCGGGCCTGCAGGCCGACTTTGTTGTCGCCCATTTCGCCTTCAATCTCGGCGCGAGGGGTGAGGGCGGCGACGGAGTCGATGACGACGATGTCCACGGCGCCGCTGCGGATGAGGTTGTCGGCAATTTCGAGGGCCTGTTCGCCGTTGTCGGGCTGGGAGATGAGGAGGGTGTCCAGATTGACGCCGAGGGCTTTGGCATAGGTGCGGTCGAAGGCGTGTTCCGCGTCGATGATGGCTGCGATGCCGCCGGCCTTCTGCGCCTCGGAGATGGCATGGATGGCAAGGGTGGTTTTACCGGAACTTTCCGGACCGTAGATTTCAATGATCCGGCCTTTGGGATAGCCGCCGATGCCGAGGGCATGGTCCAGGGAAATGGAACCGCTGGGGATAACCTGAGAGGAGTCCCATTCGGGCTGGTCACCGAGTTTCATGATGGTGCCTTTGCCGTAGTCTTTTTCAATTTTGTCGATGGTTGCCTGGAGTGCCTTGAGCTTTGCGGCATTGGTTCCGGCGTCTAAAACTTCTTTTGCCATATATTCAATCAATTAATCTGCGGACATCCTGTTACCGCATCTACAAAGATAAGAAAATATTATTAATTTTGCACGGATGAAACGCAGCATTTTATACCTTAGCTTCGCCGCCCTGATCCTGAGCGGCTGCGGAGCGCGTGCGCGCAGTGCCCGGGCCCTTTCGGCCGACACGACCGCCGTCACCTTCAACCTCAGCTTCGAGAAAGCCCAGGCCACCCGGCTCCGGCTGATCCCGCTGAAAACCATGGTTCCTGCCGCTTCCCTGGCACTGGATTCCACGAAAACACAGCACGAAGTCTCCGTCAAACTCACCGAGTCCACGCGGGACGCCTTCGCAGCCATCGTGGACATCAGCGGAGGCGGGATTGCGTCGGCCCGCATTCCTGAAGGGACCTACAGGAAGGGAGAAGTGCACGAGTGGAAACTGGAGATGGCGGAGCCAAGCGTCACAGTAGGTAAAAGCCCGCAACACATTCAGCAGATGCTGCTTAACATTCAGGCCGGACAGTACTCCGGCATTACCCGCATGGGCGACGACACCTACGCCGTCGTGCACGACAAAGCCTCCGGCGGCGGCCTGTACATCTTCACCGTGAATATCCGGGCCGACGGGACCGTCGCCTCCGTCCAGGCCTTCGAAACCGACGCCGGCGGCCCGTCCGGACGCGACAACGAAGACGTCGTCTACGTCCCCGAAACCAAAACCCTGTTCGTGAGTGCGGAGGGCAACCAGACCATCCGGGAATACCGCACCGACGGCCGCGAGACCGGACGTCAGCTTTCTGTCCCCGAAGATCTTAAATCAATCAAAAGCAACGCAGGATTCGAAGCCCTCGGGTACGGTGACGGCACGTTCTGGACCACGACCGAAGCGCCTCTCCCCGGGGAGATCCTCCCCCGCCTGCACCGCATCCAGAGCTTCTCCCTGAAAGACCTGCAACCCCGGGACCGCTACCTGTACCTGAGCGGCGAACCCGCCGTCAGCGAGGCGGAGGCAGCGTCGGCCCAGGCGTATGTATTCGGGATTTCGGCCATGACGGTGCTGCCGGACGGGCGGCTGGCCGTGCTGGAAAGGGAGGTCTACGTGCCCGGAAGCGGCCTTTTCGCGAAGCTGGCAGGCTCTTTCACCGAGAACAGCATCTACCTGGTGGATCCGGTGCACTGCACGGCGGGCATCCTGGAGAAGACCCTCCTCACCCGTTTCCGCACCAGCGCCCTCACCCTCGCGAACTTCGAGGGCATGTGCCTGGGCCCGAAGATGGCCGACGGGCGTCAGACCCTCCTCCTCATTGCCGATTCGCAGGGCGGCTCCGGCGGCCTCACAGGCGAATATCTACGCGTTATTGCCCTTCCGTAGGTTTCTTTTCCGGTCGTACATCTCGGCCGTAGCGGTGAAATAGGCGTCGCTGCTGGAGTTCAGGGCCGTTTCCACGGAATCCTGCACCACGCCGATAATAAAGCCCACGGCGACGGCCTGCATGGCAATGTCGGACGAGATCCCGAAGAAGGAGCAGGCCATGGGGACCAGCAGCAGCGAACCTCCCGCCACGCCCGATGTCCCGCAGGCGCCGATGGTGGCGATCACGCAGAGCATCAGCGCAGAAGCAAAGGTAACCTCGAGGCCTACCGTATGGGCGACGGCCAGCGAAAGCACCGTGATGGTGACCGCCGCGCCGTCCATATTGATGGTCGCCCCGAGCGGAATGCTCACGCTGTAAAACTCCTCGTCCAGCCCCAGCTTCCGGCAAAGAGCCATGTTCATCGGAATATTGGCGGCCGACGAGCGCGTAAAGAACGCATTGAGCCCGCTTTCCTTCAGGCACGCCCACAGCAGCGGATACGGGTTCTGCCGCAGCAGCAGGAAATGGATGAGCGGATTCACGACGAGCGCAGTGCAAAGCATGCAGCCCACCAGGAGCAGCAGCAGCTTGCCGTAAGTGGTGAAAATGGCCAGCCCGTTCTCCGACACGGAGGTGAAAACAAGCCCCAGGATGCCGAAGGGAGCGAATTCAATGACCCAGCGGACCGCCTGGGAGACCACCTCGGCAAAGTCAGACACGACGCCGATGGTGGTGGCGCTGCCCTTGAGTTTCAGCGCAAAGCCCAGCACGATGGCCCAGAACAGCACCCCCACATAATTGGCCGACGAAAGCGCCATGAGCGGATTGTCCACCGTATTGGTCAGAAGGGTGGTGAACACATCGGACAGGGAGTCCGGCGCGGGGAGCGACTCGGCCTCGGCCAGGTCCAGCGTCACGGGGAGCAGGAAACTGGCCGTCACGGCAAGGAGAGCCGCACAGAACGTAGTGAACAAATACAGGCCGATGACCACCCGGAACCGCGGTCCCAGCCCCTTCTGGGCCTTGGCGACCGAGGACATGACCAGGACGCCCACCAACACCGGCGCGATGGCCTTCAACGCGCTCACAAACACCTTTCCCAGAATGCCGATACCGCTCCTCTGCGGGACAACGAGTCCCAGGACGGCACCGATAACAAGGCCGATGAGAATCCTCACGACGAGGCTCATGTCGGTCCACTTTCTCAGAATATTACCCATATTATTCACAATGTGTCTTACAAAGATAGAAAAAAAGCGGTATCTTTGAGCCCTAATTTTCTGCGACATGCTAAACACCGGTATCAAACTGGTCCTTTTCGATCTGGACGGCACCCTGATCGACACCCTGGAAGACCTTGCGGAGGCCGTGAACCACGCCATGCAGCTGCGCGGCTTCCCGCTGCACAGCCTCCAGGAATACCGCCAGATGGTGGGACACGGCGTACGGAACCTCGTCAAACAGGCCCTCCCCGCCGACCGGCAGGCCGATGAAGCCCTCCTGGACGCCGCCCTGGCCGATTTCAAAGCCTGGTACACCACCCATATCGATGTACATACCCGCCCCTACCCCGGGATGCAGGACCTGCTCCGGGATTTGCATGCGGAAGGCGTCCTTCTTGCCGTTGCGTCCAATAAATTCCAGGCCGGAACAGAGCAGCTGATCCGGGAGTTTTTCCCTGACATTCCCTTTGTCGCCATCCTGGGAAACCGGGAAGGCTATCCCCTGAAACCGGATCCGGAAATCGTAGGCGAAGTGCTCCGGCTTTCCGGCATTTCCCCGTCCGATGCCATTCTGGTGGGCGATTCCGGAACCGACATGCAGACAGCGCTCAACGGCGGCATCGCAGCCATCGCCGTGGGCTGGGGATATCGGCAGATGGCGGCGTCGCAGCAGCACCGTTTCGCCGGCAGTGTCACGGAACTCCGGACGCTGCTTTTCGGCCGGCCGTTCTTTGTCGGGGAGCCGGTTCCCACGGCGCCCGAGCATGCCTTGACACCGTTGCAATCGGCTATTTATCAGACGTTTGAGAAACTTGGAATCCCGTTCACGCGGGTGGATACAGACCCCGGGATCACCATGGAGGACTGCGCGCACATTTCGGCCGGACTGGGGACGGAGGTGGTCAAGACCGTCTTTGTCTGCAACCGGCAGCAGACCGAATTCTACCTTTACGTCACCGAAGCCTCCAAGCCTTTCGTGACACGGGAGTTCTGCGCGGCGCTGGGAATTCCGCGGGTGTCGTTTGCATCGGCCCAACTGCTGATGGAACTGACGGGGGTTCAGCCGGGGGCGACGACCATTCTCAGCGCAGTGCTGCCGTCTGCCGCAGGGGTGCACCTGGTGATGGACCGCGCCGTGGCTTCCCGCCCCTGGTTCGCCTGCACCGACGGTACCGACACCTCGTTCCTGCGCCTATCCACGGCCGATTTACTGGAAAAATACCTGCCGTCCTGCGGACTTTCCGTGACCCTGATCTGATCCTTCATGCCGCACCTCGGGGAAATCATATCGCTCATCGTCGCCGTTTCCTGGACGGTGACCGCACTGTTTGCCGACAAGGCCAGCCATCGGCTCGGATCCATGACCGCGAATGTGCTGCGGCTTTCGATGGCCGTCGTGTTCCTCGGGATCCTGCTTTGGGTGGGCGTCGGACATCCCTATCCCGTTTATGCTTCCGGGGAGGCCTGGCTCTGGCTGGGGCTGTCGGCCCTGGTGGGGTACGTTTTCGGCGACTGGTGCCTGTTCAACTGCTACCTTTCCATCGGCGCGCGGTTCGGACAGCTGTTCATGACCCTGGCGCCGCCCATTGCCGCCATCGCCGGCTGGGTGGTTCTAGGTGAAACGCTGACTTGGAAAGCCGGCCTTGCGATGGGCGTCACCCTCTGCGGCATCGCCATTTCCATCCTCAGCCGCGGCGAAGGGCACAAAGTCCGGCTCACCCTGCCGCTTCGGGGCGTGCTGCTGGGACTCGGCGCCGGGCTCGGACAAGGCGTGGGGCTCGTGCTCAGCAAAGTCGGCATGCAGCACTATGCGGCGGACGTTCCTTCGGATGCGCCGGCCGCCATGGCCACCCTGCTGCCCTTTGCCTCCACCATGATCCGGGCCATCGTCGGCGCCCTGGGCTTCTTTGTGCTGATGAGTTTGCAGCGGGATCTGCCCACGCTGCGGCGCGGGCTGCACGACCGCGTGGGCATGCGCTATGCGCTGATCATGACCCTCTTCGGCCCCGTCCTGGGCGTCTCCCTCTCCCTCATGGCCGTGCAGTACACCGGCGCCGGCATCGCCTCCACCCTCATGGCCCTCACCCCCGTCTTCATCCTCATACCCTACGCCTTTATCTACCACCAGCGCATCCGCCTGCGCGAAGTGCTCGGCGTCCTCGTCTCCATGGCCGGCGTCTGCCTGTTCTTTTTGGCGTAAAGCTTGGGGCTGGATGGCGCAGGTGGCGGGCTGGATGGCGCAGGTGGCGAGCTCGATGGCGCAGGTGGCGGGCTGGATGGCGCAGGTGTAGGGGCTCGATGGCGCAGGTCGCGGGCTGGATGGCGCAGGTGGCGGATTTGTGCATTTCGAGCGCGACACGTAAGTAATTGACTATCAGCCACTTCATGAAATCGCCTACGACTTTTTGCCGTAGGCGATTTTAGCATCTTGCTGATTACCAGACACTTAAGCGCCACGGCTATCTGGCGCAGGTGGCCGACTGGATGGCGCAGGTGTGGGGCTGGATGGCGAAGGTGGCGGATTTGTGCATTTTGAGCGTGGCACGTAAGTAATTGACTATCAGTCACTTCCTGAAATCGCCTACGACTTTTTGCCGTAGGCGATTTCAGCATCTTACTGATTATCAGACACTTAAGTGCCACGGCTATATGGCGCAGGTTGCGGGCTGTCTGGCGCAGGTGTGGGATTTGTGCATTTCGAGCGTGACACGTAAGTAATTGACCATCAGTCGCTTCCTAAAATCACCTACGACTTTTTGCCGTAGGCGATTTTAGCATCTTGCTGATTACCAGACACTTAAGTACCACGGCTGTCTGGCGCAGGGGTGGGGCTAGATGGCGCAGGTGGCCGGCTGGATGGCGCAGGTCGCGGGCTCGATGGCGCAGGTGCATTCACTTTTGGCGCAGGTGCGTTTTTACAGCCCATACCTGTCTTTCGCTGAAAAAAGTTGACTCCCAATCAAGCAAGAGATGGGAAAGACCAAAGAAAACCAGGCTATGTATTACGATGAGGTGATACGCCTGTATTTCGAGGAAGG
>OCTW011591535.1_pt1 | contig 11173 bp, 8 predicted proteins | sample 1539671 | NCBI WGS metagenome assembly OCTW01 (sample SAMN02144230, study PRJEB22623) | gut metagenome | biome: sheep rumen | host: Ovis aries | place: New Zealand | reverse complement strand
GGGCCGCCGCTGCAGCAAGGCAAAAGCTCTGCCCTCGCCTCATCTGCTCTGCAGGCCCGGCTCCGGGTTCTGCCGGACCTGCAGGTCTCCTCACTCCACCTGGCCGATGATCCGGTCCATGGCCGTCCGCATCCTGCGGACCCGGTCCGCAGCTTCTTCACGCTGCGCAGAGACCGCATAGTAATAGAACTTGATCTTGGGTTCGGTGCCGGAGGGCCGCATGGCGAACCAGCTGCCGTCCTCCATGGTGAATTTCAGGACGTTAGAGGCCGGAATATCCTCATAGCCGTCGATATAATCGGTCACCTTTGCGACCCTGAGCCCGTCGAACGCCTGCGGCGGCGCCCCGCGCAGGCTGTCCATGATCCGGCCGATGCGGGCCGCGCCCTCCTGGCCCTTGAGGACCACGGACACACTGTCCTCCACAAAATATCCGTAGCGCCGGTAGAGGCTCTCCAGCAGATCCCGGATGGTCCGGCCGCGCTTTTTGCACCAGGCCGCCATCTCCATGACCAGCATGCCGGCGCAGATGCCGTCCTTGTCGCGGACCGCCTCGCCCGGCGCGCAGCCGATGCTCTCCTCATACCCGAAGAAATAGCTGTATCCCTCTTTTTCCAGGCGGGGGATCACGCCGCAGATGTTCTTGAAGCCGGTGAGGGCCTCGTAGACCCGGATGCCGTAGTCCTCGCAGATGGCGCGCCCGAAGTCACCCGTCACGATGGACTTGATCATGGCCGGCCCGTTCACGGCAGCAGCTGCCGCATGGCCGGCGCCGGGCTTGTCCGAAGGTCCGGCCTCCGCTGCCCCCGGCGCATTGCCGTCCTTCGCCCGGGAAACCGCACCTTCCTTTTCCCCGAACTGCGCCATGGCCATGTAGGCGATCAGGAGAGCGCCGGTCTGGTTGCCGTTGAGAGGCTCATAGCCGCCCCTGCCGTCCGGGATCTCAATGGCCATGCGGTCGCTGTCGGGATCGGTCGCGATCAGGACCTCCGCCCCGGTCTCCCGGCCCAGCTTCTCCGCCAGCTCAAAGCCCTTCGGGTCCTCCGGGTTGGGATAGCCCACCGTCGTAAACTCCGGATCGGGATCCCTCTGCTCCGGCACGATGTGGAAATCCGTGTAGCCCAGCTCCTTCGCGAGGCGGTCCATGGGGATGCTGCCCGCCCCGTTCAGCGGCGTGTAGACGACCGATACGGTCTTGTCCAGCTCCTCATCTGGCCGCTGCCGCATGCTGTAGACATAGTCCAGATAGGCCCGGTCCGTCTCCTCGCCCAGCATGGTCAGAAGCCCCCTCTTCTCCCCCTCCTCGAGGGAAATGCCGCCGAAATCGTCGAACAGGTCCAGCTTCCGGATCCCCGCCAGGATGCCGTCGGAGACCGCGCCGGAGATCTGGGCCCCGTCCTGCCAGTAGACCTTGTAGCCGTTGTACTCCTTCGGATTGTGGCTGGCCGTCATGTTGATGCCCGACACCGCCCCGTATTTGCGGATGGCAAAGGACAGCTCCGGCGTCGGCCGCATGGACGGGAACAGGTATGCCCGGATCCCCTGTCCCATCAGGATCGAGGCCGCCAGCTCCGAGAACTCCTTTGAAAAATACCGGCAGTCATAGGCGATGGCAACGCCCCGGGCCGGATCCTCGCCAGACGCCAGGATATAGTCCGCGATGGCCTTCGTGGCCCGGCCGACTGTCAGCCGGTTCATGCGGTTGGTCCCCGCCCCGCAGATGCCCCGCAGGCCGGCCGTCCCGAATTCGATTTCCTGGTAGAAGCGGTCGCTGATCTCCTTTTCGTCGTCCCCGACCGCCAGCAGCTCCGCCCGCAGCGGATCCTGCGCCGGCAGCCTGTCCAGCCACAGCTGATACAGATCCCTTGTATTTTTCATGCGATACAGCCTCCTTTCCTTTTTCACCGGAGAGCCTCTTCAGTGCCCTCCCTCAAAACGATCCAACAAAAACGATCCGAAAAAATGATTCGCCAGAATGATCCGGCAGACAGCGCGGCGCCCCGCACCCGCGCCGCACGCAGGCGCAGGGCGCCGGTCTCGTTCCATAAATATCTTGATCATGCTGAGGTCAGTTCAAGACTTGCTGACCTCAGCAGCAGATTGACACTGCACAGGACAGATGACCCGCAGGTGATCATGCCTGTTTTTTTCTTCTGCTCACCATCAGGCCGATCGCGCCGCCCGCCACGATCAGGAGCAGGCCGATCAGGTCGGTCACATGGCCGGGGACGATCATCATGAGGCCGCCCGCGACCAGCAGGATCCGGTCGACGATGCCCATATCCGCGAAGAGGTAGCCCTCCAGGGCCGCCGCGACCGCAAAGATACCGACCAGGGACGTGATGGCGATGACAACGACCTCCAGCACATTCGTCTCGATCAGCAGCATGGAGGGGCTGAAGCAGAAGACATAGGGAATGATGAAGGCCGCGATGGCCAGCTTGGTCGCGTTGAAGGCCGTCCGCATGGGATTGGACTTGGCGATGGCGCTGCCCGCGTAGGCCGCCAGGGCGACGGGCGGCGTGATGTCCGCGACAATACCGAAGTAGAAGACAAAGAAGTGGGCCGCCATGATCGGGACGCCCATGCGGGTCAGGATAGGCGCACAGGTCGCCGCCATGATGCAGTAGGTCGCCGTCGTCGGAACGCCCATGCCCAGGACGATGCAGCACAGCATGGTCAGGAAGAGGGCGATGAAGAGCTTGTCGCCCGCGACCGCCACGATGGCGTTGATCATCTCGTTGGCCAGGCCGGTCATGGTGATCGTGCCGGAGATGATGCCCGCGACGCCGCAGGCCGCGCCGACCGTGATGGTTCCCTTGCCGCCCGCCTCGAGCGAGTCAAAGAACTTCTTAACGGTAAAGCAGTTGCCGGAATCCTCGTTGTTGCCGATGATGGCGTCCTTGAGCGGGCTCGCGGAGCCGTCCCGCTTCAGGTCGCTGACCGCCCGGCGGTAGCTCCCGTCAAAGATGCCGTCGATGATACCGACTGCGATGGCCGCCACGATGGAATAGGCCGCCGCTCTCTGCATGGTCATCATATTGCCGGAGACCCAGATGACCAGCAGGATCAGGGGGGTCAGCAGATAGACCTTGCGGATCAGTTTCGTGAACCTGGGCAGCTTCTCCGACGGAATGCCGGTGAGCCCGTACTTTTTCGCCTCCAGATGGACCGCGATGAAAATACCGGTAAAGTAGAGGATGGCGGGCAGAATGGCCCTGACCAGGATATCCGAATAGGGCACGCCCATGATATCCGCCATCAGGAAGGCCGCCGCCCCCATGATGGGAGGCATGATCTGGCCGCCCGTGGAGGCCGCCGCCTCGACCGCGCCGGCAAATTCCGCCTTATAGCCGGTGTCCTTCATCATGGGGATGGTGACAGATCCGGTCGTGACCGTATTGCCTACGGAGGAGCCGCTGACCATGCCGCACAGGGCCGATGAGATGACCGCCACCTTGGCGGGTCCGCCCGCATAGCGGCCGGCCGCGCAGTTGGCCAGGTTGATAAAGAACTCAGAGATACCCGTCCGCTCCAGGAAGGCGCCGAAGACAATGAAGACGACGATATACTTGGAGCAGACGTTGATCGGCGTCGACAGGATACCCGTCTTGGCATAGAAAAGGTTGCGCACCAGGTAGCGCAGGCGCCCCGCGATCGAGGGATTGGTCAGTCCGTAGACGATCGCGTATACAATGAAAAAGAGGGCTACGAAAAGGATGGGCCAGCCGACGCTGCGGCGGGTCACCTCCAGCAGAGCGACAACGCCCACGATGGCGATCACGATCTGATAGACCTGGAACCGGGTGCCCTGCTGAATGATCTGCTCCGCAAAAAAGGTGTAGTAGAGGAAGGCACCGGTGCCCAGCACCATGCCGACGATGTCATACCAGGGGATATAATTGGCCTTCTGCTCGCCCTTTTTGGCGGGATAGGTCAGAAAGCCCAGCAGGATGACCAGACCCATGAAGGAGGTCAGGCGGATCTCCTCCAGGAAGGTCGCAAAGAGCGTCACCCAGATGCAGAAAAGGGAGAAGCCGATCAGGATGGCCTTGACGGCCAGAGCCGGCCTGCCCGTCCAGACGCGGACGTTGGACTCGCGGTCATATTTCCGCATGACCTCCTCGAGGTCCTCCTGGACCAGCTCATATTCCCGTTCTTTTACTTTCGTGCTGCTCATTCGGCACCTCCTTCCTCCAGGGTCTCAACCGTCACGCCGTGCTCGGCAAAATACCGGGCGGCGCCGGCATGGAAGGGAACCGCGATGCCGGAGGTCGCGTTCTCGATCGTGAGCTCCTCGCCCTTGGCATTTTCCTGGGCGATCTCGTCCTTGTGGTCATAGATGGCGGCGGTCAGCTGATACACGACCTCCTCATCCAGGTCCGCGTCCACGATCATGGTCGCCTTGATGGTGATGGTCTCGATGGGATCCGGCTGGCCCGGATAGGTGTCGGCCGGGATCTGCAGGGGCGCATAGTAGGGGCAGATGCCCATGATCTTGTCCCGCAGCTCGCCGTCGATGGGGACCAGGTAGACGCCGTTGGTCGTCGCCAGCTCCGTGATGGCCGAGGTCGGCGCGCCCGCCACGATGAAGGCCGCGTCGATCTGGCCGTCCTTCAGGGCCTCTTTACTGTCGTCAAAGCTCTGGTACTGGGGCTTGATGTCGTCGATAGTCAGGCCCGCGCCCTCCAGGACGTCCATGGCGTTGAAATAGACGCCCGAGCCCGGGGCGCCGATCGAGACGCTCCTGCCCTTGAGGTCCGCGACGGTCTTGATGTCCTCCTTCATGGTGATCAGCTGCACCGTCTCCGCGTAGAGCGCGCCCATGACGCGGAAATCCCTTCTGGGGCCGTCCGTCTCAAAGGACTTGGTGCCCTCCCATGCGTAGACCATGACATCGGACTGGGTGAAGCCCATCTGGTAGTCCCCGTCGCCGATGCTCTGGATGTTGGCCTTGGAGGCCGCCGTGGAGACGGCGGTCACGCTGTAGCCGCTGTAGTTCTTCATGTACTGGGCCAGAACGCCGCCAAACGCATAGTAGGTTCCCGCCGTGCCGCCGGTGCCCATCATCATCCGCTGCCCCCCGCAGCCGGACAGGACGAGCATGCAGACGGCGATCAGCACTGCCGTGACAGCCCTTCGCATTCGTTTCCGCATAGTTTCATACCTCACTTTCATACCATTTATGTGTTATTCTCCGTTCTTATCCGCGATTTCTTTCTTCCCCGCTGAGGCCTGCTCACCATTGCGTCCACCTCAGGTACTGAACCGGGGCCTGCCGCAGATATGTATACAGCCGGCGCTCCGCGCCGCCTCACCCCTGCTGCAGGATCTGCAGGACGATGTCCGTGCAGGTCTCGATCCTGATCCTGCCCGTGTCAAAACAGATGTTGTAGTTGTTGGCATTGCCCATGTCACAGCCGGTGTATTTTTTGTAGTAGGTCCTGCGCAGGCGGTCGCGCTTCTCGATGTACTTGTCGAGCCGCATGTCGCCGTTCTCCGCCAGATCCTGCGCGCGCGCCATGCGGTCCTGCAGGGACGCGTACAGATAGATGGAGAAAGCGTCGACGCCCGCCTCCCTGAGGATGTGGTCCGCGCACCGTCCCACGATGATGCAGGGCGACTTGGACAGCTCCAGGACGACCTTTTTCTGGGCCTTGAAGATCTCATCGTGCGAGCTGGTGTAGGACACGGCGCTGTTCAGGATCGAGTTCAGGACCTGGCTGGACCGGCGCAGGTCCTCGCCCTCGCGCTCGATGTCCTCGACCCCGTAGCCGCTCACCTCCGCCGTCTTCCTCACGAAGTCCCTGTCATAATACGGGATCCCCAGGCGCTCGGACAGGGCAGCGGCCAGGGTCCTTCCCAGGGCCCCGTACTCCCTGCTGATCGTGATGACCGGGCATTTTTCCAATGATACAATATCAGTTTCTTTTTCAGGCATAGTTTTCCCCTTTCTATTTTTGATCCGCACACGGACCATGTGCTGCGCAGGGCATGATCATTCCGCCCGTGGACCTTATTTACCAATCATATTGCCCCTATGGGCCTGATTCCTCAACAATCCGGGCGCTCGAAGATTTCTGTTCGGCCGGATTTATTGCACTTATTGATCTGTCAATTCAGATGCACAGCCTCCAGATTCCCGGTATTCATATCGATCCGGGAATTATCCAGCAGCTCCCCCGTCGTTTTATCAAACGCGGCGAAAAAGATTCCCTTTTCCGATGTCGTATACCCCAGCCGGTTGACCGTGATCGAAGCGTCGTCCTCGAACTCCCCTGTCTCCTCATTCAGCCTGCCGCTGGTCACACTGTAATGGAGCACGCCTGCATCGCCCTCCACGGTCTCCGGCTTGCCGCCGGTGCCCTCGGGCGCTGTCTGGTAGACGACCTTTCCGCCGTCGATGACCGCGAGCCAGGCGTGGTCCTCCCAGGCGTGCAGGTCCGCCGTGATGCCGCACCTCTGCATCCGGGCGGCGTTCTCCTCGCTCAGCCTCTTCGGACTGATCTCCCCGTTGAGCGCAAAAATCACCAACACATCCTCCACCGGCTGATCGTGGGCGTCCACTGCCAGCACGTCTGTGATCCTGTGCAGGGAAGACGCGTACTGCAGACAGGACTGCATCCGCCTAGCCGGATATTTTGCAAAATCCTCCCTCACCCGCTGATATACCCCGTCTTCCCCCCGCCGGTCGGGGAGTCCGTATTTTTCCTGCAGATGACGGCCGAGAAGCCGGGTCAGCTTCTCCGCTCCCCACCGGTTCAGGTGCTCTCCGTCGCTGCAGTCCGTCTCCAGGTTCAAATCCAGCCCCAGCTCCTCTGCGTCCGCCAGATAATTCATGTATTCCACATCGTTTTTCCGCGCGAAGTCAGCCACATCCTGTGTCGCGCTCCAGCGCTTGTTATACCCGTCCTGGTCAAAAAACCTGTTTTGCCCCGGAATGGGCATGGAGACCAGCAGCAGGGACGTGTCCGTTTCTCTGCACAGCCCGACCAGCTTCTCCAGATATATACGGGCGGAATCCGTCATCGCATCCTCTACATAAGAAGGCTCATCAAAGGGATCAATCGATTTCGTATTCACCAGGCCCTGACCACCGTACATAGCTGCTCTGATCCCGACGTGACTGCTCGGTCTTTCAAAATCATTCCAGCGGGAATGGTAGGCGATCAGAGGAAGCATCAGTTCTTTCCACTCATCCCTGTCCCTCAGCTCCGTGATCATCCGGATCCTGTTGCGGGACAGGAGGGGCATGCAGTCTGTCACATAGTGCATGAACGGGAGATACGTGTCCTTCTCATTCCGCACCGACCGGCTGCAATCCAGGACGATCAGGGATGGATGATCCTTCTCGATCACCTCCTTCGCCAGATAATAGGACATACCCATTGACTGGTTGCCGGATGCCAGGTTATATCCCACAATGCCGTAATCCCTGTACAGTTCCATGGGCTGGACTGCATCCATCATGACAGATGTCCCCAGAAACACCACATCGAACGTGTCCTTCGCATAATCATAATACTCCTCCGGCAGTCCATTGTCCTGCCGCACCTTCAACGCATTGTTCAGGGTCAGTATGGTCACCGAAAGTATGGTAAGAAAAACAGCACCTCTTAAAATAATTGTAATAACGTTCTTTATGCCACTCATGTATTCTCCAATTACTCCCGCCAGTCTGTCCGGAGAAGGTTTTACAGCAGGATCAAATATTGCTTTGACCGGTTCATCCGGCTCCTCCCGCCGCCGTAACGACTATGGTGCCAGGTGCTCCACCCGCATATAATCGCTCTCCAGCTCGATCTGGCAGGACTCGAGGAGTTTTCCGGTCTCTTTGTTGAAAACAGCGCAGTACAGGCCCTTCTCCGGCAGCGTGTATTCAAGCCGGTTGACTTTGATCGAAGCCCCGCTGCCGACCTCTCCGGTCTCTTCATCCAGAACTCCGCTGGTCACCCGGTAGCGGAGCTCTCCGGCAGTCCCCTCCGTCTCGTCGGTGAAGTCAGCGGTTCCGTGCTTCTCCGGATCGGATTCATAGACGACCTTCCCGCCGTCGATGACCGCGAGCCAGCCGTGCCCGGTCCATTCGTGCAGATTCTGCTTTAAGCCGATGTCCATCATCCGCTGCGCGTTTTTCTCGCCCATATTTTCCGGATCAAAGGTCCCGTTCAGGGCCAGCAGGACCAGGGCCTCCGGGACCGGCTTCTCATGGGCGTCCTCACGAAGGGTCTCCGCGATCCTGCGCAGGGAGGAGGCATTCCGCAGGCAGGCCTGCATCCGGTAAACCGGATATTCCTGCAGGTCCTTTTCGATCCGGTCGCAGATCCCGCCGGTTCCGCGGCGGTCCGCCAGCCCGTATTTTTTCTGCATATGGTCTCCGATCAGCCTGGTAAACTTCGCTGCGCCCCAGCGGTTCAGATGCTCACCGTCAAAGACATCGGCAGTCCGGTCGATGCCGAGCTCCTCCTCGCGGCCGATATAGCCGATGTATTCGACACCCTCCGCATCCGCCAGTTCCCCGACCTCCTTTGTCAGACTCCACCGGCGGTTGTATTCGTCCTGATCCAGAAACTCGTTCTCGCCCGGGATGGGGAGCGAGACCAACAGCAGGTCAGTGTCCGTCTCCTTACAAAGCCTGATCGTCCGCTCAATATAGTCGCGTCCCGCCGGTGTCATCGCATTTTCGACATAGACCGGCTTCTCAAAGGGCACCACCTCATTGCTGCTCGCCATGATCCTGGCTCCGTACAGGCCCTCCTTGATGTGGACATTCTCGTCCACGACCTCCATGTCCTGCCACCTGGAGTGGTAGGCGATCAGCGGGAACCGGAGCGCGTTCCGCTCCCCCTCCTCCGCCAGGTCACTGATCATGGCCAGACGATTCCGCGAAAAAAAAGGCATCACATCCGTCACGTAATGGATAAAGGATGTCTTCGTTGTGTCCTCCTCCACACTCGCCCGGCTGCAGTCCAGCACAATGAGCTCCGGATGATCCCGCTCGATCACTTCTTTTGCCAGATAATAGGAAAGCCCCAGCGACTGATTGCCGGTCGCCAGGTTATAGGAAGTAATCCCGTACTGCTCATAAAGGTCGGCCGGGAGCACATCGTACATCATCAGGGACGACCCGAGTAAAACTACGTCAAACGTCCCCTTCGGGAATGAATAGTACTTCCGTGACATTCCGTCCCTGTGCCGGAGCATCATCGCCTCATTCAGCGACACCAGCACCAGGCCCAGAACAGCCATAAACAATACAAACCGGGCCGCGCGGGCAGCCCATATCCTCTGTTGCTTCATGCATTCTCACTTCTCATCAGCAGGAGAGCCGGCATCAACAGAAAAGCCGGGGCAGGTTTCCCCGGCTTTTTTCCAATGCTCCGACAACACTCCGGCTGCAGCCGTACTCCGTCACTGCTGCGGATTTTTCCGCAGCCATTTCACAATGTCTCCGCTCTCGTACATCGGCTTCCCGTCGATAAAGAGGCAGGGGATCTGCTCCTTGCCGCCCTCCTCGACCAGGCGCTTCAGGTCCGCCTCGCTCAGGTCGATGTTGTGGAATTCCACGTCTGTCCGTCCCTGCTTTTCGATCTCCTTCTGTACGAGGTGGCAGTAGGGGCAGGTCGTTCCCACAAAAAGTTCCAGTTTCATCATGACCTCCTTATCCGGTCCTGCGGCTGACCAAGCAGACATCTTTCATTCCGGCTGAGCCGAACCTCCACAGTTTCCTGCATTGTCCGGCACCTCCGCCGTATGCCGCCCATGTCATTCGGCAGGACTATTTCATGTTTCGTGCCGTATTATTTATACGTTTTCTTCAGAACACCTTTGGAAGAGAATTTATACCATCTGCCGTCGATCTTCTGTTTGCCGGTCAGCATGTGGCCGTCCGACCTGCTCAGGAAATATTTCTTACCCCCGATCTTCTGCCAGCCGGTCAGCATGTGGCCGTCCTTCTTGCTGAAATAGTACTTCTTCTTGTTGATCTTCTGCCAGCCCATCAGCATGCGGCCGTCCTTCTTGCGGAAAAAATATTTCTTTCCGCCGATGGTCTGCCAGCCGGTGACCTTCTTCCCTGCCGCATTGTAATAGTATTTTTTACCGGAGACGGTTCTCCAGCCGGCTTTGGAGGCTGTCGCTGCGGTTTTCTTCACCGCGGTCGTCTTCTTTTTCAGGCCAAGATACTCCGCGATCGCGGCCGCGTCCGCCTCGCCCAGCTTTTTCAGGAAGGATTCCTTCTTGAGCTTGGCGGCATCGCCGGCATTGGACATGAAGGCGTGCTCGACGATCACGGCAGGGATCTTGAATCTCTTGCAGTGATAGAGGACGCCGTAATAGTCCCCCTTATTCCCCTTCGGGTCGCGGCGGCTCTTGTCGTCGCTGTGGCGGACACGGGCGCCCCCGTTGGCCACGCCGCAGGCTGCCACCTTGCGGACCATGATCGATGCCAGCCTCCTGGAAGCATCCCCGACAGAGCTGTAGAAGCTGCTGTTCTGATAATAGACGCGGGCACCGTTGGTCTTTTTGCTCTCACCCTCTCCGAAGGCATTGTTGTGCAGGCAGACAAAGATATCCGCACCGTTGTTCTTCGCGATCTTTGCCCTGGCCTCCCGGTCCCGGTTGTCCTTGTACTTGCTGACGGTCGTGTCCGAACTCCTGGTCATGACCACCCGCACGTTCGCGTACTTGAGAAGCTCCGCCTGGCAGTAGCGGGCGATCTTGAGATTGAGGGTCTTCTCCTCCATCCCGTGATAGGTCGCGCCCTTCTCCCAGCCGCCGTGCCCGGGGTCCAGGACAACGACCTTCGTGCCCGCCGCGGCCTCCGCCTGCGTCTCCAGCAGCGCCTGCCCCGGCAGGATGCCGGCGCCGGCGGTCCCGGCCAGGATCACAGCGGATAATAGCAGAGACAGTACCCTCTTCCGGATGCCCCGGATCCCGTCCGAATGTCCTTCATTTCTTTTCAGATTCATCGTCTGTCTCTCCTCTTTCTCAAGAACTGCTCAAGAACTGATCTTCACGTCCGTGCCCGGATGAAAATAGTCCGCAGGGACCGGTACCCCCATCTCCGAACCGGATGGAATGCTCCGCAGGCCCCGGCGCCCCACAGGCTGCCGGAGGGCGCTATTGCTTTCATTATAGCCGCCGAGCCCCTTCCCCGCAACAAAAAAGCACCTGC
>OCTW011516057.1_pt1 | contig 11173 bp, 7 predicted proteins | sample 1539671 | NCBI WGS metagenome assembly OCTW01 (sample SAMN02144230, study PRJEB22623) | gut metagenome | biome: sheep rumen | host: Ovis aries | place: New Zealand | reverse complement strand
ATATACGGTTTCGGTTGGTGATGACGTCGACGGTCTGACGGGCAAGCATGCCCTGTTCCTGGTGGCCGAAGGCCCTTCCGGGGAACCCCTGTGTGACATCATGGGCTTCGGCTTCACCAAGAAAAGACAGAAGATGGAATTCCCCGTCCCGCCCGCTGTGAGGATCCTCGTCGATGGCAATACGCTGCAAATGCCCGCGCACCCCGTCTGGGCCACGGAAGAAAACGGCCTCATGGACAATTCCACCTACGAAGTGAAACTCCCCGCCGGCGTCACCGGTGGCACCATTTCGGTCGATGCCCCCGACAATGTCGATGTGGACATCGATGCCGAGGCTCTGATCGTCCGCTGCACCTACCGGGGAAAGACCAAGTCATTCATCCTGCGATAACCAACCCGACATGAAAGAGTTCCTCTCATTCATCCTGTGTTCCTCCTGCTGCCTTGCCGCGACTGCGCAGGACCATAAACTGCTGCCGGACGGTTTCCCGGACCTGGCGTATTATGTGGATAACCTGGAAGTCTATGAGGTCGGACAGGAGGATGGAAGGGCGTATCACATCCCGGAAGAGCACCTTTCCCTGAACGGGACCTGGCATTTCAGTTATTACGATACGCCGCTGGATGTTCCCCATGATTTTTTCAAGCCATCATACAACGACCGGAAATGGGGGCGCATCGAAGTCCCCTCCAACTGGGAGATGCAAGGATACGGTCAGGCCTTGTTCCGGAACATTACGACGCCGTATCCCCTTCGCCTGTCCGGCAATGACGATCCTTTTGCCGTGGAGGTACCCTTTACTCCCATGGACTACAACCCCACCGGTGCCTATCGGACGTCTTTCGACATGCCTCGGGGGTGGAAAGGAAAAGAGGTTTTCCTCCGTTTCGAGAAAGTGGCGTCGGCCAGTTTCGTTTGGGTGAACGGTACGCTCGTGGGCTATAACGAGGGAGCGCAGGAACCTTCCGAGTACGATGTGACCGCCTATGTGAAGCCCGGGAAAAACCAATTGGCGGTGCTGGTTCTCAAATACTGCGACGGCTATTACCTGGAGAGCCAGGATTACTGGCGCCTGGCCGGTATCTTTGACGACGTGACGGTGTACGCCACGCCCCAGGCCCGGATCTGGGACTGGCAGGTTGTGACAGACTTCGGCCCGGATTACGGGGACAGCGACCTTTCCGTGGATGTGGATATGCGCAGCTATGCGGCCGGAGCCGGAAGTTATCGGCTGGAGGCGGCCGTGTTCCGGGAGGGAAAGGCCGTCGCCCGGATGGCCCCGGTCTCTTTCACGGTTGCGGCCGAGGCTTCCAGGCGGGTCTCTTTCCGCGAAAAAGTCATCGCTCCGCTGAAATGGAGTTCGGAAACGCCCGACCTGTATGATCTGACCCTCACCCTGATGGATGCGGATGGCCGGACCGTGGATAAGGTCACCAAGAAGATCGGCTTCAAGAAGACGGAGATCCGGGACGGTGTGTTCTACCTGAATGGCCAGCCCCTGAAAGTGAGTGCCCAGTGCTCCCACATGCAGCATCCCGAACTGGGGCACCGGATGACGGAGGAAGTGGTTCGGAGGGACATGGAGATCCTCAAGCGGTTCAATTTCAATGGTGTCCGCACTTCCCACTATCCACCTGTAAACAAGTATCTGGAGTTGGCGGACGAATATGGCCTGTACATCATCGACGAGACCGGGGATGAATCCCATGCGACGGAATTCGTGAGCGACATGCCCGGGTTTGCGCCGATGTACCGGGAACGGGTGCGGCGCATGGTCCTTCGGGATCGCAACCATGCCTGCGTCCTTTTCTGGAGCGCCGGTAACGAGAGCGGCGAAGGGCCCAATATCACGGAGGTGGTCCGGGAAGGCAAGCGTTTGGATCCCACGCGTTTCTGGATGTATGGCGGCAATGCGCGGGTCCATCCGGCCGAGGATATCATCGGTCCACGCTATCCTGCGCCTTTGGAGCATGAGATCAGCTGCGGGATCGACTCTTCCGACATGCGTCCCTCTTTCATGGACGAATACCTCTCCGTCGCCGGCAACGGTGGCGGAGGCATGGATGACTATTGGAACGAGATCTATGCCCATCCCAGGCTTATGGGCGGCGCCATCTGGGATTTCGTGAGCGTGGGCATGACCGAGCCTGTCCGGGCCTTGGAGGACCGTTCTCCAGCCCATACCCCGGCCCATGTCATGGGACGGGCGAAACTTGTCAAGGGGCCTTCCGGGCAGGCTCTTGACCTGTACCGGCAGGACCAGTGGGTGCAGGTGTACCGGTCCGATGCCGTGGAAATCGACGGCGACCGGCTTACCCTTACCCTGGATGTGTTTCCCCGGAAGTTCAACCGCAGCGGCGGCTACCTGATCACCAAGGGCGCGCACCAGTACGGCCTGCGCCAGCACCGGGACAACCTGGAATTCTATATCGACACCGGGAAGACCACGATCCTTTCCGCTCCGCTTCCTTCCGGCTGGGAAGGACGGTGGCACCAGGTTGCGGCCGTCTATGACGGGACTGCCATGACACTTTTCATTGACGGGAAGGAAATTGCCTCCCAGGGCGCCAGTGGCCGGATCCGGAACCTTCCGCTGTCCGTCTGCATCGGCCGGAATGAGGAAATCGGCGGTCAGGAGACCAACGAGTATATCTGCGACGCCCTCATCGACAATGTGGGGATCTTTGCCGATGCCGTCCTGCCTTCCGAGGGCTTCGATCCCGCTCGGGCGGCGCTCTGGTTGGATTTTGAGAAGGAAACGGACGAAGGAACCTTCTGGTCCTACGGCGTCGGCGCCCGCACTTACGGCAGCGTCTGGCCGGACCGGACCCCTCAGCCGGAGATGTGGCAGATGAAAAAAAGCACTCAGCCGCTGAAGTTCACGCTGCTGGACCTGGATGGGAATGTAGAGGTCTGGAACCGGAATCATTTCCTGGACGCTTCCTATTACAGGGTCATCTGGAAACTGCTCGCCGATGGTGATATCCTGGCGGAAGGGGAACTTCCCATATCGGTGGCACCGCTTTCGCGGGGCCGCATCCATGTACCTTTCGAGAAGCCTCGCATCGAGCCTGGGAAGGAGTACCGGCTGGAAATGGATGCCGTCCTTCGCAACGATGAGATCTGGGCACCGGCCTGCTACGAGGTTGCCTGGGACCAGTTCGATCTGACCGCCTGGAATGAGCCTGCGGAAGTCGCTCCCGTTTCGGGAAAAGTGACGCTCCGGCAGGAAGGAAGCGTGCTGTGCGCTTACGGCGAAAGCTTCCGCTACGGTTTCGATTCCGTGACGGGAACGCTGGTTTCCGTGAAGTATGACGGACGGGAGATGCTTACCCGGCCCCTGGATCTCAATGTCTGGCGGGCTCCGCTTTCCAACGAACTGGACGGCTGGAACAGTTGGGGCGCCGGAAGGGTCCCTGCGGAAGGCTATGGCAGTATCGGCCATGGAAACGTCCTGGCCGGTCATTATTATGCCGCCTTCCTGGACCGTTGCTCGACGGTCCCAGTATCCGTCCTGCCCCGCGAGGTGGGGGATGCCGTTGTCATTGACGTGCGGAATCTGGTCCTTCTGGGGAACGGTGTGTCCCGCCAGCTGGATACCTATATCTTCGGAAAGTCATATTCGGGTTTCGAGCAGGTGATCCGGTATCGGATTGACGGGAGCGGAGTCCTGACGATGGAGCATTCCATCCGTCCGCAGGGGACGATGCCGGCCTGGCTGCCCCGTATCGGGGTTACGATGGGGCTGGAAGGTTCCCTGTCAATGGTCTCCTGGTATGGCCGTGGTCCCGAAGCCAACTATCCCGACCGCAAGACCGGCTATCGGATGGGCGTTTATGAAAAGACCGTGGAGGATATGTACGAACCTTACCTGATTCCGCAGGACTATGGCCTCCGGACAGATATCCGCTGGGTTCGGTTTGCCGATGGTGCCGGTCAGGGAGTCGAGTTCCGGATGAATGAGCCATTCGCCTTCAATGCCTATCCTTTCACGACCGACAACCTGACCAAGGCGGTGTATCCCTATCAGTTGCAGCGTTCCGGCGATATCACCGTGAACCTGGATTATGCCACAAGCGGTGTGGGCTGCACGGCCCGGGGTATCTTTCCTTCCTACCGAGTATATCCCGGATTGTATGAAAGAGTGTTGACAATCAGACCGATACGATGAGAAAGATTCTTATTTGGGCAAGTTCTGCCCTCCTGTTCACCTTCTGCCAGACGCCCCGGTTGGAATGGGTTTCGAGCACTTTCGATCATCCCTGGCAGGTGATGGAGGCCGCTGCTGCCGATGAGACGACCGATGCCACCGTCGTAGTGGACCTCTCTGCCGTGAATCAGGCGGTCGAAGGCTTTGGCACCTGCTTCAATGAGTTGGGATGGACCTCGCTGTCGGAACTGTCCGAGGCGGACCGCGCGGCAATCCTCGAGGACCTGTTCACGCCCGCGGGCATGAACCTGACGATGGCCCGGATGCCGCTGGGTGCCAACGACTTCAGCGTGGACTTTTACTCCCACGACGAGGTCCCCGGCGACCTGGCGCTGGAGCACTTTTCCATCGACCGGGACCGGCAGATGCTGATTCCGTTCATCCGGGCGGCGAAGGCCGTGAATCCTTTCCTTCGGATTTGGGCATCGCCCTGGTGCCCGCCGTCGTGGATGAAGGTGAGCGGGCACTATGCCTCCCGCTCGGCCCTGTTCAACGGACTTCCGCTGGACAAACAGGTCCCCGAGGGTGTCGATGCGTTCATCCTGGAACCGGCTTACCTGCAGGCGTATGCGCAGTATTTCGGGAAGTTCATCGATGCGTACAAGGCCGAGGGCATCGACATTTTCATGGTGATGCCGCAGAACGAGCCCAACTCGGACCAGGTGTTCCCGTCCTGCACCTGGACCCCGGAAGGTTTGATTGCGTTCCTGAAGTATCTGGAGCCGGAAATGGCCTCCCGGGATGTCGATGTGTACCTGGGGACGATGGAACGGGCCGATCCGGACCTCTGGGACCGCATCCTCACCGATCCGGAAGTGGGACCGTCCATCAAGGGGATGGGCTTTCAGTGGGCCGGAAAGGATGCGCTGCCGGAACTCCACCGCCGGCATCCTTCGCTGCCGTGCTACCAGACGGAGCAGGAGTGCGGCGACGGCCGCAACGACTGGCGCGGCGCGATGCACAGTTGGAACTTGATGAAACACTACTTCGGGAACGGTGTCCAGGGCTATTTCTATTGGAATACGTCGCTGCTGGATGGCGGCATCAGCACTTGGATGTGGCGTCAGAACTCGCTGGTAGTTGTGGACAAAGAGAAGGGCGAGTATCGCTACTCGCCGGAGTATTATATCCTTAAGCACGCCAGCCACTACGTCCAGCCCGGCGCCCGCGTCCTCACTCTGGGCGGCACCTATGCCGATGCCCTGGGCTTCCTGAATCCCGACGGCCGCACGGTTTTGCTCCTGGCGAATCAGTCTGACGCCCCGAAGACCGTCTCCATTGACGGCCTCCCGGGTCGCCCCCGGCTGGTCACCCTTCCGGCCGGGTCGCTCAATACGCTGGTGCTTTAGTTTCGTCGGCCTCCCCGTCGCTGCTAAATGCTCGTATAGGTCCATGAGCGGGACCGGTACGAGCATTTTTGTAGTGTTTTTGCTGGTATCGGTCCATCGGACGGACCTATACGGGCACTTTGAGGGATGTTGAACGATTTGTAACAATCTGTGGGAAAGGGGTTGCGGGATTTCGGGCAAATCCTTATTTTTGTGCAGATAGATTTTGAGGCGTATGAGAAAGTATTATCTGGTCACGACGGAACATCTGAAAGTGGGGCTTTGGTTTCGGGACGAGAGCGATTTCCGGGCCGGGATGAATTTCGTAGCCATCCAGGCGTATGAATCCAAAGTAACGGTTCTTGCATTTATCCTGATGTCCAATCATCTTCATTTTGTCGTGGAGGGGAGATGGGCGGATGTCAAGGCTTTCATCGACGGTATCAAAAGCCGTTATTCCAAGTATTTGAACCACAAATACGGCACATCGGAATTCCTTCGGCGCAACAAGGTGACCATCGAAGAGGTGTCCACGCTGAACGAGGGGTTGGAGAAGGCGATCGCCTATACGCAGATGAACTGCGTGGCGGCGAACATCTGTTCTCATCCTTCGCAGTATCCGTGGGGGACGGGCCCGGTGTTCTTCAACGCGACGAAGCGTTCCGGGAAGCCTCTGGGGAGCCTGTCGAAGCGCGCCCGGATCCGGCTGCTTCATTGCTGTAAAGAGGATTTGCCTGCCGATTGGCTGGTCTCCGAGGAGGGGTATATCCTCCCTGAGTCGTATGTGGCGGTGGGCTTTGTGGAGCGTTGCTATCGCCGGGCCAGCCGGATGAACTATTTCCTGGTGAATTCCTCCAAAGCCAAACGGAAGATCGAGAAGGGGGATGACCGTCACCCGGCCTTTAGGGACCAGGTCGTCCTGGCCGCCTTGCCGGACCTCTACCGGAGCCTGTTCGGAAAGCAGCGTTTTGAAGACCTGCTTCCCGAGGAGCAGACGGAGTCCCTCCGCCAGATCCAACGGCGTTTCTGCTCCAATGTCCATCAAATCGCCCGCGTGACCGGCCTCACCTATGAAGCGGCCGCCCGGATGATGGACAGCGTCTGAAATCCCGCTTTACCGATGAGCAGGCGATGGCCCTATACGAGCGTTTTAGAGGTGTTTTTGCTTGTACCAGTCCCGCTCGATGGACCTGTACGAACACTTGGAGACAGCTTATGCCCGCCAACTTCGGCTTCGGAAGATGACGAGTGTCAAAATGAAAGAAAGCAACACTGCAAGAATGGCGAGAAAGAAGAACAAGCCATCCTTGGAGAACATGGTAGAATTCCATTCGGACAGGTTGCTCAATGCTACCCAAAATTGTTTGAGAAGACCCGGGTGCAAGATAGCGATTGCAGCAAACAGGCCGCCAATTATCAAGCCGGCGATAAAAACAACAAGAACAATTTGACGGGCGAAGTGGGTTTCTTCGTCGTGAAACTGCCGTACTCTTTCAACGGCGGTAAGTCGTGCATTCAATTCCAGCCGGAATGTTGCATCGTCGGCGGGTTGCGGTGCGGCTTCGTGAAAGAACGTTTTTATCTCGTTTTCCATTTCTCCAGATAGGCTTTGATGTGTCGACGCCCTCGCGTCAAATAGGCTCTGACGCTTCCTCCGGGGATGCCCAGAATCTGGACAATCTCCCGGACGGGCCGGTCTTCCATATAAAACAACAATAAGGTCGCGCGTTCTTTCTCCGGTAAAGCGTCGATGGCCTGGTACAAGTCTTTGTACTGGAAGCAACGGTCAGTTGCATCTGAGGAGTGCAATGCTTGAGCAGTCGACGAGTCTAAAGGCTCTGTCTGGATCCTTTGATCGCGCAAATAGTCAATGAAACAATGATAGGCTATTCGGAAGAGCCATGTCTCAAAACGAGCGCTTCCGCGGAAAGAAGAGAAGGAGACATATGCATTGACAAGTGCTTCTTGGGCGATGTCATCGGCTATTGAAGCATTACCCTTGCATAACGCCAGCAGGAATCTCCGAAGAGACACCTGCGAAGCTGAGACGAGCGCTATGAACTCCTCCCGAGTCACCTACTCATGCAAATTATCGTTCTCGGATTCGGGCTGGTTCTGCCCATGGGATTTCTTCTTTACCAAATAGATGGCGAGTACCGTAAAGCTGGTCACCAACATGATACTACCCAAGACAAACAACAAAGCTTGCATTCCGTTCGCGATAATTTCGTCTTGGCTATAAGTCTCTGCCTCCGAATTGTCAAAAAGCACCCCAATGCCAAATAGAAAAGGAAGAATGCCTATCGCAAACAGGATAATAGAGGTAATCAGCCCTCTCTGGGGAGAATGCTTTTTCTCCTTTTGAGCAAGGATGCCCATGGGATCCAACTGCTGAAAAAGCGTTGAATCAGGCTGTACTCCGTGCTCAATGGCTTTAATCATTACTTGTGTACGTTTATCCAACTCAAAGCGTCGGTATCGGAAAACCATGTATATAATCACGATTGGTAAGACTACGCAGATTAGGATAGGGGTCACGATCTCACAAAAGTAATCGAATTGAGCTAGGTTGAATGATAATAACATGGCTGATAGTCTTTTATTGTCTCTGCCTCTTGGCAAATTCATTCGTTAGACGGGATTTGCCATCAAAAGGCTACAAGGAGGAGCCTCTTTTTGCGCGGTAGTAGTTAAATTCCGCTACGGAAGCGCCTCGATGGCCTCGTCAATCGACCCATAGACCGGGACGCCGTAACGGGCGCAGGTGATGCGGACGTTGTCGTAGCGGTAGAAGCCGGGGGTGCAGACGACGAGGAGTTTGCCGCTGCGGGCGTGGAGGCCGAGTTCCAGGAGGGTGATAGGGGACTGGCTGCCCGGGAGGAAGACCATCAGGATGTGGTCGGCTTTTTCCATGTGCTCGAGTTCCCAGTTGACTTGATAGTCCATCTCGCCCTCGCGCTCCGGGTGCCACTCTTCCTGCCGAGGGTTGTAGAGCAGGTACCGTCGATCCCGCCTGGCAAGCTTTGCGGCGACTGTCTGCTGCCAGTCCTCGCTGTTTCCATTGTCGATAGTGCCGGCCAGGAATACCGTGCTCCAGCCGTCGAGGTTCGAGGGTTCGGGCTCGTGCGGATGGATGACATTGTCAATCCGGACCTCTTCCCCCGTGGACAGTACATAGTAGGCAAGCTGCTCATTATCAAGTGCGAAGGTGACAGCCTCGCCGGCCGCGCTCTCCGGAAGGATCCGGACACTGTCGAAATAATACAGACTGTCCTCGCTGTTCCACCAGCCGCCCACGTAGCCGTCGTGTGCCAGCGCGTGGGAAACCACCTCCCCAAGGTCCTCCTTCGAGTGCCGGTCCTGCGTGGCTGCATAGGCGACGGAAATCCCTTCCGTCGGCGCCTTCCGCCCGTGGATATCCACGGTGAACCCCTCCGGATGGGCCTGGCTGTAGGTCCATACCCAATCGGCTGCCGCCTGGGCTTCGGACGCGGAAGTCGTGGCTACGGCCTCCTGCCGGGCCGTCCGCGCCATCGGCCCGCAGGCGGTTACCACTGTCAGGCACAGGGCGAAAAGGATGGATTTGCGTTGCATCTATTTTTGCTGTTTGCGGCCCGGCCTCTGACCCTGTTATTCGAACCGGAAAGAGTTGATTGTGAAGAGATTCTTGTCTTTATCCCCGTGGAAACGCATCCGGATCGGTTTGATTCCCTCCAGGTCGGTGCCCACCTCTGCCTCAAGGGTGATCAGGGTCTTTCCGTCGCCCTCCGGGACTTTGAAGGTGGCTACTTGTTCGCCGTACAGATATTCCGAATAGACATAGATCATTCCGCCGGCTTCCGGACAGACGGAGAGGATCATTCTTCGGGGGCCGTCCTTGAAGTCAAAGTCTCTCCAGGCGGCGGTGTCGTAATCACGGATCTCGCTGAGCCTGTGGTCCTTGTCGATCCTGGCATGGCCGGTAAGACAGCAGGCCCTCGCCGCCACGGGATCGGATCCGATCGCAAGATAAGGGTCAAGCGGCCTCCCCCCTCCGGTCGAGGTCATCTGCACCTCGGGGATGGAGCCGTCGGGAAGGATCTCGATCGGCTCGACGCAACTCTGGCGCATGATGTTTGAGCCTTGCGACGAGCGATGGTAGAAGACATACCACTGGTCTTTGAATTTCACGACGGAGCCGTGGTTGTTCCATACTCCCGGGTCGCAGCCGAAGTTGTCAATGATGACCCCGCGATAGGTGTAAGGTCCTGTGATACAATCTGATGTGGCATAACCGATGCAGGTCGGCATGCCTCGGCGTCCGATGTCGGCGAAGGTCAGGTAATAGGTCCCGTTATGCTTGAACGCCTGGACTCCTTCGTGGAAATGGTGTTCCGCCTCGGTCAGGATGCCGTCTTTGATCGTCGATGGATCGATTGAGCGCATGTCCGGATTGAGCTTGGCGCATTTGGCGGAGAACTGTCCCCAGAACATCCATGCCTGACCGTCATCGTCGATGAATACCGAGGGGTCGATCTGTTCGGCATGCTCGACCCTTCTGGCATCCTTGAAAGGTCCGTAGGGAGAGTCGCTGACGGCTGTCCCTTCAGGATCCGGGCCGGGCTGGGAATAGAACAGGTAATACTTACCGTCTTTCTCTATACAGTCGGGGGCGTAGAGGACTTCGTCATTGTATTTGATGTCCTCGGAGGAGAAGGAGGGACCTCCCTTCCAGTGGATCATGTCCTCCGTTGAAAAGACGTCGTATTTACTTGAGCAGTAATATTTTGTACTCTCATCCTTCGAGCCATAGACGAACAGCGTCGGCTTTCCGTCGATGGTCCAGACCCTCGCCTGCGGGTCTGAATTATACGCCTTATTCAGGAATATCGGGTTTTGCGCCGAGGCACCGAATGCGGCTGCAAGAACCGCTGCCACTGTTATTAATCGTCTCATATTCATGTAATTAATCTATTCTAAATACAATCGCTGATTGGAAAGGGATCTGGTCAGGGCAGGTAATCTCCAACGCTTTCTCACTGCGGCTCCATGTAATCTTCCCGTCGTGGCCAAGCAGTGTTACGCTTCCCACCGTATCTTTGAGTCCGGACTCTTTGCCGAGGGATTTGATCCGGATGGTCTGCCCCGGCTCCGGAGGGTTCATCATGAAAGCGTACACGGCGCCGTCTTTGCCCTGGGTGAAGCGGATGTCGTCCGTTGCGTAGCGGAACTCCGCCTGGGCTTTCCCGAGTCCTCCTCCCGGAAGCTTGATCAGATGGCCGTTCTCGTCCCATGTACCTTCGCCGAGGGTTTTCCATGCGTGGCTGCCATAGATTCCTTCGCCACAGGCTTCCATCCATTTCCCGACCTCCAGGAGCATCTTTTCGCCTTCCTCATCAATCGACCCGTCCGCCTTGATCGGGATACAGAGGGCGCAGTTGCCATCCCGGGTTACCGCCTCGATGATGAAATGGATCGCAGAAGAGGCATCATAGATGAAGCCAGGGGCATAGAACCAGTCGCCGACAGGAGCTTCACGGATCCAGGGCTGGGAAGTCTTGATGTCGTCCGGGAAGGAGAATTCCTCCGTTGTGACGGTCCCGTTGGTCGGCCTGCGGAACTTTACGACGCTGAATGTGTTGACCTCCCCGCGGT
>OCTW010956676.1_pt1 | contig 11180 bp, 12 predicted proteins | sample 1539671 | NCBI WGS metagenome assembly OCTW01 (sample SAMN02144230, study PRJEB22623) | gut metagenome | biome: sheep rumen | host: Ovis aries | place: New Zealand | reverse complement strand
ATTCAATCCATTTGCAGCACCACAACCAGAAAGTAATCCAGTAAATATGAATGGACCAGAACCAGTAGGTGTACAAGAACCACAAGGATTTAATCCATTTGCGGCACCACAACCAGAAAGTAATCCATTTAATATGAATGGACCAGAACCAGTAGGTGTACAAGAACCACAAGGATTCAATCCATTTGCAGCACCACAACCAGAAAGTAATCCATTTAATATGAATCAATCAATGCCAGAAATGAATTCAACACCATTTGTTTCAACACCAAATTATCCACTACCTGAAACTCAAGAGTTAACACCACTAATGCCTGAGGTAGAAAATCAAATGAATAGAGTTGATTTAAATCAAATAATTAATAAAATAAGAAGTTGTATTTCTGAAGTTGAAAGAATGGGATATAAGGTAGATTCAGATGAATTAGATTTACAAAATACATATGAGTTTACAATTAAAATAGATAAAATATAAAAAAAGTATAAAAAAAATATACTTTTTTTTTATTCTGCGTTATAATAAAAATAGGAGGTAATTATGAATAACGAAGGAAAATATGACTTTGATGAAAGAGAAGCTGGAAATGCATCAATAGTTGAAATTGAAAAAAAAGGATATGAGAGTGGAAAAAAATATGTCCAAGAAAACTATGACAAATTAATAAATATGAATATTAAAGGTGAAAACTACTTAAGAGGTTTTTTAAGAGGAATGCAAGAAGAATATAGTAATAAAAAAGCATTAGAACAAGAACAAAATACACAAGAACCACCTCAAAGATCATAAACAAGGCTATAAAAGTTGCCTTGTTTTATTATTAATTAAATGATAAAATATTATCTATGAAAAGGTGATAATATGGATAAATTTCAAATAGTATCAAAATATAAACCATCAGGTGATCAACCACTAGCAATAGAAAAATTAGTAAAAGGAATAGAAAATGGTGATAAATGGCAAGTATTATTAGGAGCAACTGGGACAGGAAAAACATTTACTATTGCAAATGTTATAGAAAAAATTAATAAACCAACATTGGTTCTTGCACATAATAAAACTTTAGCAGGACAATTGTATGCAGAATTAAAAGAACTATTTCCAAACAATGCTGTAGAATATTTTGTATCTTATTATGATTATTATCAACCAGAAGCATATGTAGCAAAAACCGATACCTACATAGAGAAAGATGCATCTATTAATGATGAAATAGATGAATTAAGACATTCTGCAACATCTGCTTTATTAAATAGAAAAGATGTAATCGTAGTAGCGTCTGTTTCTTGTATATATGGTATAGGAGAAATAGAGGAATATAAAAATAAAATATTAACACTAAATGTCGGTGATACAGTTAATAGAGATGATATTTTAATAAAATTAATTGATATGTTATATGAAAGAAATAATATTGAACTTAAAAGAGGTACCTTTAGAGTAAGGGGAGATATTTTAGAAATAATGCCAATAAGTTGGCATGGAAAAGCTTTACGTATAGATTTTTTTGGTGATGAAATTGATAAAATATATGAATATGATATAGTAACAGGTGCACTTCTAAATAGTAAAAAAAGTATTACAATATTTCCAGCAAGTCACTTTGTTACAAGTGAAGAAAAATTAAAAATATCAATTCATAATATAGAAGAAGAACTAGAAAAACAATTAGATTATTTTGAAAAAGAAGGAAAATTACTAGAAAAACAAAGGTTAAAAGAAAGAACAAATTATGATTTAGAAATGTTAAAAGAAACAGGAATGTGTAGAGGAATAGAAAACTATTCAAGACATATTGCACTTAAGCAACCAGGAGAAACACCAACAACATTAATGGATTTTTTTGGAAAAGATTTTTTACTTGTAGTTGATGAATCTCATGTAACATTACCACAAGTAAGAGGTATGTATAATGGAGATCAAGCAAGAAAAAAAGTATTAGTAGATTATGGATTTAGGTTACCATCTGCTTTAGATAATCGACCACTAAAATTTGATGAATTTGAAAATAAAATAGATCAAGTAATTTGTATTTCAGCAACACCAGGAGATTATGAATTAGAAAAAACAAATAATAAGTATATTGAACAAATAATAAGACCTACTGGATTATTAGATCCTGAGATAGAAGTAAAAGAAACAACAAATCAAATAGATGATTTAATAGAACAAATAAATATTAGAAAAGAAAAAAATGAAAGAGTTTTAATTACTACTTTAACAATTAGAATGGCAGAAGAATTAACAACTTATTTAAAAGGATTAGATATAAAAGTCGCATATTTACATAGTGAAATAAAAACATTGGAAAGACTACAAATAATTAGAGATTTAAGAATAGGAAAATATGATGTTTTAGTTGGAATAAACTTACTAAGAGAAGGTTTAGATATACCAGAAGTATCGTTAGTAGCTATAATGGACGCTGATAAACAAGGATTCTTAAGAAGTGATAGATCATTAATTCAAACAATAGGAAGAGCAGCTCGTAATAGTAATGGTCATGTTATAATGTATGCTGACATAATTAGTGATTCAATGAAATATGCTATAGAAGAAACAAACAGAAGAAGAACAATACAAGAAGAATATAATAAAGAACATCATATAAAACCACAAACAATAATTAAAGAAATACCAGAACTTATATCTAATAATGAAGAAATAGAAAAAGAAATTAATAAAGAATTAACAAAAGAAGAAAAAATAAATATGATTGAAAAATTAGAACAAGAAATGAAAGATGCAGCTTCAAGATTAGATTTTGAAAAAGCAATGGAATTAAGAGATATATTATTTGAATTAAAAAGTGAATAATATGATATAATAAGTTAGAGGGATCAAAATGTTAACAAGAATGAAAAAAATAAGAATAATGGAAAATTTAATTTATATAGTTGGTTATGCATTAATACTTTTAATAATGTCAGTAATTTTTAAGAAAACAATTATTGTTGATAATAGTTATTTAGGATTATGGGGATTATTAATATCACTTGTTATATATATATTAAATAAAACAATTAAACCAATTATAGTAAAACTAACAATTCCTATAACAGGATTAACTTTAGGAATTTTTTATCCATTTATAAATTTATTTATTTTAAAAATTGTTGATTTTATATTTGGAAATCATTTAACAATTAGAGGAATAATATTACCATTTTTTATAGCAATATTAATATCGATAATGAATTTTTTAATGGATGAAATAGTAATAAAACCTGTAATAAGGAAAGGAAAATAATATGAATCCAATTTTTATCAAAATAGGAAATATTATAATATATTGGTATTCAATGATTATATTACTTGCATTTATAATAGGATGCTTATTAATATTAAAAGAAGCAAAAAAACAAGGAATACCAAAAGATAAAATAGAAGACTTTATGTTTTATACCATTCCTATATGTTTAATAGGAGCAAGAATATATTATGTAATATTTGAATTTGATTACTATAAAAATTATCCAATGGATATATTTAAAGTATGGGAAGGTGGACTTGCTATACATGGAGGTATAATAGCAGGTTTTCTATGTATTTTATATTTTACTAAAAAAAATAAAATTAATTTATTAAAAATGCTAGATATTATAGTAGTAAGTTTAATAATAGGCCAAATAATAGGTAGATGGGGTAATTTTATGAATAGCGAAGCATATGGCCCAGCAACTACATTAAATTTTTTAGAATCACTTCATTTACCAAAATTTATAATAAAAGGTATGTATATTGATGGAATATATCATCATCCAACATTTCTTTATGAGTCATTATGGAATTTAATAGGATTAATAATTATGTTGATAATAAAAAATACTAAAATAAATAAAGTGGGTTTATTAACATCAATATATTTAATTTGGTATGGAATAGGTAGATTTTTAATAGAATCACTTAGAACCGATAGTCTAATGCTTTTAAATATTAAAGTAGCCCAATTGATTTCAATTATATTTATACTTATAGGTATTGGAGTATTAATATATTCATTTAAGCAAAAAAAGAACACTTAAGAGTTTAAAAAACTCTTTTTTTGTTATATAATTAAAGAGGTGATAATGTGAAAAAAATAGTTATATTAGGTGGAGGAACAGGAATGTCTACCTTACTTAAAGGATTAAAAAATTTTCCTGTAAGCATTACATCGATAGTATCAGTATGTGATGATGGAAAAAGTACAGGAAGACTAAGACAAGAATTTCATCAACCAGCTATGGGTGATATAAGAAAAGTTATGGTATCATTATCCGAAACGGAACCACTAGTAGAAGAATTACTTAACTATAGATTTAATACTACAAGTGACTTAAATGGTCATGCAGTAGGTAATTTACTTTTAACAGCAATGGCCAATATAACTGGTAATATGAGTGATGGTATAGAATCGCTATCAAAAATATTAAACTTAAAAGGAAGAGTTTTACCTTTGACAGAAGATGAAATAACTTTGGTTGCGGAAATGACTGATAATTCAAAAGTAGTAGGAGAACACAATATTACTGAAGCTCATAAAAAAGTAAAAAAAGTATATTATGAAAAAGAACCTAATATTTCCAAAGATGTAATAAAATCAATCAAAGAAGCAGATTTAGTAATACTTAGTATGGGAAGTTTGTATACAAGTATAATTCCTAATTTAATATGTAGAGATATTATAAAATCATTAGATGAATCTAATAAAAAGATAATGTATGTATGCAATATGGTAACTCAACCTGGAGAAACAGATAATATGACAGTAAGTAATCATATAAAAATACTTGATAATTATTTAGGAAAACATAAAATAGATGTTGTAATTGCTAATAATGGTTTAATTACTAGAGATATAGCATTAAAATACTCTACAGAAGAACAAAAAGATCCTGTTATACTAGACAAAAATGAAATAGAAAAAATGAATATAGAATTAATTGAAAATAACTATGTAAGCATTAATGAAAATATGATAAGGCATAACGTAGAAAAATTAGCTCTTGATATATATTCATATATGGTAAGGTGATAAAATGTCATTTACTGCACAAGTAAAAAATGAAGTAAGTAAATTAGAAATAAATGAAGTAGATATAGTTACAGAATTATCAGCAATTATTAAAAATACAAGTATAATTAAAGATAGTATTAAGATTACTACAGAAAATGCATCAGTAGCTAGAAGAATATTTAATTTAGTAAAAATAGTATTTAATTATATTCCAAAAATAACTGTTCGTCGTGGATATAATTTTAATAAAAATTATATATATATAATTGAAATAAACCATGATATAGATGGTGTAATAAAAAAGTTGAGTTTAGATAATAATTCTCCAAAAGAATATATTATTGATGATACAGAATTAAAACGAGCATATCTACGTGGATTATTTCTAGCAAGTGGTAGTATAAATGATCCAAAAAAATCTAGATATCATTTAGAATTTTTAGTAGAAAGTAAAGAATATGCAGAATTTATTAGTAATCTACTAAATGAATTTAGATTAAATAGTAAAATCTTAAAAAGAGATAATAAATACATGATATATGTAAAAGAAGCTGAAAAAATAGGAGATTTTTTAAGAATAATAAATGCCACAAATGCAGTATTTTACTACGAAGATATAAGAATATATAGAGATCATAAAAATATGACAAATAGATTAAATAACTGTGAACAAGCAAATGTAGATAGAATAATAGAAACAGCAACCAATCAAATAAAAGATATTGAAATATTAGAAAAAAACGATGCAATAGACTTATTAGATGATAAAGTAAAACAAGTATTGATATATCGTAAAAAATATCCAGAAGTATCACTAACAGAATTATCAGAAATTATTACAATAGAAACAGGTAATTCAATTACAAAATCAGGGATATATCATCGTATGAAAAAAATAACAGAACTAGCAAAAAAAATAAAAGAAAAAAACTAGTAATTTATAAATATTTTTAGTATAATAAAAAATACAACAAAGGGTGTGATATTGTGAAAGTAATATTTTTAAAAGATGTTAAAGGACAAGGAAAAAAAGACGAAATAAAAGAAGTATCAGATGGATATGCTAAAAACTTTCTGATAAAAAATAAATATGCAGTACCTGCAAATACAAATACATTAAAAAAATTAAATACTGATTTAGAAAATAGAAGATTAGAAGAAAATCTTTTAATTGGAAATTGTAATCAAATAAAAGAAAAATTATCAAAAGAAAAGATAGTCTTTAAAGTAAAAACAGGTAAACAAGATATGATGTTTGGACAAATATCATCAAAACAAATAAAAGAAGAATTAAATAAATTAGGATATAAAATAGAAAAAACAAATATTTTATTAGATCATCCTATAACATCATTAGGAACACATGATGTTGAAATAGAATTACATAAAAAAGTAAAAGCAACAATTAAAATAGTAGTTAGTAAGGAGTGATTACATGAATACAAAAGTAATGCCAAGTGATATAAATGCCGAACAATGTGTTATAGGTTCAATGTTTTTTAGCAAAAAAGCATTACAAAAATGTATAGAATCACTTAATAAAGATTTATTCTATGATGATCGTCATGCTTATATATTTGATTGTATTAGAGATTTGAGTGAAGCAGGAAAACCAATAGATATGACAATAGTTGTATCAGAATTAAATAATAGAAAACAATTGTCTCAAGTTGGGGGAATTGAATATATAAGTGAACTTACAACAATAGTACCAAGTGCTGCTAATGTCGATGAATATATAAAAATAGTACAAGAAAAAGCAATAAGAAGAAGACTTATTGAAACTGCTCTTTCAATAGAAACAGACGGATATAATTGGCAACAATCTGTAGATGAGTTACTTGATAGATCAGAAAAAAGTATAATGAATCTATCAAAGTCAAGAACAGGTACGGAATTTAGACCAATACAAGAAGTATTATTTAAAACACAAGCAAATCTAGAAAAATTATCTGAAACAAAAGGTGATATAACAGGAATTCCAACAGGATTTTATGACTTAGATAAAATAACAAGTGGATTACATGAAAGCCAACTTATAATAATTGCGGCCAGACCTGCTATGGGTAAAACAGCCTTTGCTCTTAACCTAGTTACAAATGTTGCAAAAGCAACAGGAAAAAAGGTAGCCCTATTTAACCTAGAAATGGGAGCTGAGCAATTAGCAATGCGTATGTTATCTTCAGAAGGACAAATAGTAGGTGGAAAACTAATAAAAGGAAAACTTGAACATAATGATTGGAAAAGAGTAAATGAAGCAATATCAAGACTTGCTGAAACAAGCATATATATTGATGATACTCCTGGTATTACAATTGGAGAAATAAGAGCAAAATGTCGTAGATTAGCTGCTGAAGGAGATTTAGCAATGGTTGTAATCGATTACTTACAACTTATTAGTATTGAATCTAAATATGCAGGAAATAGACAACAAGAAATATCAGAAATATCTAGGTCATTAAAAACACTTGCTATGGAACTTAAAATACCAATAGTTGCTCTAGCACAACTTTCTCGTTCAGTTGATTCACGTGATGATAAAAGACCAATACTAAGTGATTTAAGAGAATCAGGTTCAATTGAACAAGATGCCGATTTAGTAGCGTTCTTATATAGAGATGACTACTATAATAAAGAAGCCGCTATAGATGATAATACATCAAAAAGTGAATTTATTATTAGAAAACATCGTAATGGTCCAACATCTACTATTGATTTAGTATTTAAAAGAGATACTAGTACATTTGTCAATTTTATAAATAAAGAGGAACCATAAGCATGAAAATATCAGTATTAGCAAGTGGCTCAAAAGGTAATAGTTCTTATATTGAAACAAAGAAATCTAAAATATTAGTAGATATAGGAATGACATGCTTATATATTGAAACAAAACTAAAAAAAATCAATGTTAATCCTAGTGAATTAGATGGAATAATCCTAACACATACACATGTAGATCATATAAATGGATTAAAAGTATTTATAAAAAAATACAATACAAAAGTATACTTATCAGAAAAAATGTTAAAAGATATAAAAGAAATATTTGATATTCAAAACTATCAAATAATAGATGATGATTTTAACATAAAAGATTTGAATATTGAAATATTTAAAACATCTCATGATTCATCAGATTCAAATGGGTATATATTTAATGAAGCAGATAAATCTATTGTATATATAACTGATACAGGATATCTAAATAGAAAATATAGAGAAAAACTAGCAAATAAAAATATATATATAATAGAGAGCAATCATGATATTAAAATGCTTCAAGATGGTAAATATCCATACCATTTAAAACAAAGAATACTAAGTGATACAGGCCACTTATCTAACGAAATGGCATCAAAATATTTAGTACAATACATAGGTAACAATACTAAAAAAATAGTACTAATCCATCTTAGTCATGAGAATAATAATCCAGAAATAGCTTTAAAAACATTAGAAAATAAATTACTTGAAAATAATATTAAATTTAATGACATAATAATATCAGAACAAAATGAAAATACGGAGTTAATAGAAGTATGATAAAAATAATATGTATAGGAAAAATAAAAGAAAAATTTTATAAAGAAGCAATAGAGGAATATCTAAAAAGATTATCTAAATATACCAAAATAGAAATAATTGAATTACCTGATATAAATAGCGATAATAAAGAAATAATTTTAACAAAAGAAAAAGAATTAATACTAGAAAAAATAAAGGAAAAAGAATATCTAATCACATTAGAAATAGAGGGTACTCAATTAGATAGTATTGAATTATCAAAAAAAATAGATGAATTACAAACAAGTAACTCAAATATTACATTTATAATAGGTGGTTCATATGGATTACATCAAGAAATAAAAAATAGAAGTAATTATAAATTATCATTTTCAAAATTAACATTTCCACATCAATTATTTAGAGTAATATTATTAGAACAAATGTATAGATGTTTTCGTATTATAAATAATGAAGCATACCATAAGTAGATAATCTACTTTTTTTTTCATATAATTAAATGGTGATAATATGAAAATAAGTGAAATAATCAAATATATTGATGGAGAATTAATTTGTGGTGATTTAAATAAAAAAATCAATAATATAAAAATAGATAGTAGAAAAATAGAATTAGGAGATACATTTATAGGAATTAAAGGAGAAAAATATGATGGGAATGAATTCTATTTAGATGCGATTAAAAAAGGAGCAGAAATATTAATATTGGATAATAAAAAAATAATAACTAAAACTGAAAAAAACATTATACTTGTAGATAATAGTATTGAAGCACTTCAAAAAATTGCAAAATATAAAATGTCAAGTATGAATATAAAAACAGTAGCAGTTACAGGAAGTGTCGGTAAAACCACTACAAAAGATTTGATATATAATGTGTTAAAAAAAGACTATAAAGTATTAAAAACAGATAAAAATTTTAATGGTCAAATAGGTTTACCATTAACTGTAATGTCATTAAAAGATGAAGATATACTGGTAGTAGAGATGGGAATGAATGAAAAAGGTGCAATAGAAAAATTATCTAGTATTGTGAAACCTGATATCGCTGTTATAACTAATGTAGGAACATCTCATATAGGTAAATTGGGATCTAGAAAGAAAATTCTAAAAGCTAAATTAGAAATATTAAAAAATATTAAAAAAGATGGATTTATAATTATAAATAACGATAATGATTTACTTCATAAAAAAATAAAGCAACTAAAAAAATATAATGTAATAACATATGGAATAAATAATAAATCAGATTATAAAGCCACTAATATTAAAATAGAAGAAAATAAAATACAATATAATATAAAAAATAAAAGATACAAAATACAATTAACTGGTTTAGGAAATATTTATAACAGTATGGTAGCAATCATAATTGGAGAATTATTAAAAGTAAAAAAAATAGATTTTAAAAATATCGATTTAACAGATAGTAGATTACAAATAATAAATAGTAGATTTAAAATAATTGATGATACATATAATGCATCATATGAATCAATGATAAACGCAATAGATACACTGAATATTGTTGGTAAAAAAAGAAAAATTGCAGTTTTAGGTGATATTAAAGAATTAGGAAAATATTCTAAAAAAATACATAAAAAAATAGGTAAATATCTTAAAAATATTGATATTTTAATTACAGTTGGAAAATATTCAAAATATATAAATAAGAAAGCAAAAATAAAAAATAAATATCATTTTAACAATATAGAAGAAGCTATTATTCATATAAAAAAAATAATTAAAGATAATGATACAATCTTAGTAAAAGCATCTCATTCAATGAACTTTAAAGAAATAGTGAAAAATATCATTTATACTGATTTGGTAAATTTGTAAAAAAAGTTATGCAGATTTTTAAACTTACTAAAACAGATTTATTAAAATAATCTGTTTTTTTCTTATTTTTAAGTTAAATTTGTATTTTGACATCGAATAAAAAAAATATTATATTAAAAATAATAAAATTTAGTTTGGAGAAATGACATGGTAGCAAATATAGTATTAATAGATGAACAAACGATAAAAGATAAAATTTATTATATAAGGGGTCAATATGTGATGATTGACTCTGATCTTGCAGAAATTTATGGATATACAACTAAAAGATTTAATGAACAAGTACAAAGAAATAATAAAAAATTTGATGAAGATTTTATGTTTAGATTAACCGATGAAGAGATTAAAGAGTTATCGAGGTCGCAAAATGCGACCCCGATGCAAACTAAAGGAATTAAAGGAGGAAGAACATATAATCCATATGTATTTAATGAACAAGGTATATATATGTTAATGACAGTATTAAAAAGTGATTTAGCTATTAAACAAAGTAAAACATGAATATTTAAAAAAATGAAAGATATATTAATTAACGAGAATATTTTAAATCAAAATAATATTAATAAAATGTTATTAAGACATGATAATGAAATAAATTATATAAGCAATGAAGTAAAACAATTACAAAAATCGTTTGATAAATTAGAAAAAAAAGAAATAAAAAATAAGATATTCTTTAATGGACAAGTATTTGATTCATATATGGAAATAATTAAGATATTAAATATGGCTAAAAAAGAAATAATAATAATTGATAACTATGCAGATGAAACACTTTTAGAAATAATATCAAAATTAGATAAAAGTATAATTTTA
>OCTW011526881.1_pt1 | contig 11182 bp, 4 predicted proteins | sample 1539671 | NCBI WGS metagenome assembly OCTW01 (sample SAMN02144230, study PRJEB22623) | gut metagenome | biome: sheep rumen | host: Ovis aries | place: New Zealand | reverse complement strand
GAACCTTCGCAGCATAGCTGCTCGGAGACTCGCTAAAAACAGTCCACTGGACTGTTTTTGCCCTGCTATGCAGTGCCGCTCCCTATGTTTCGGAATCTCATAAACAGAGATGCTGAAACAAGTTCAGCATGACGATTTATTATATACCAAGATCCTCGCCGACAAGAATAACCTTAATGCGGCCTTCCGGCTTACAGATGCGAGTCTCAACAAACTGAGCACAAATAGACTGAAGGCTCAGACAGTCGCCGCACTCCCCGGTCTTAGCACACGGCGTTGCGTCACAGAACCTCATAGCGTTCACCGGCGCTGTATAACTTCTAACCTTAGAATAAGCCGCATCCATATCAGGAACAATCTTATTCATACCCGCAATCACTAAAATATTTTTCGGGCCATAGCAGAGAGCGGCCACACGGTTACCCTTACCGTCAATATTAAAAAGCTCGCCGTCTTCCGTAATAGCATTAGAACTCATAAGGAAGAAATCCGCATTCAAAGCCTGGTGCATAATCTCTTCGCGTTCCTCCGGGCTCTTGGCAGTATCGCGGTCAATCATCTTATAGCCCTTGTCAGCAAGCAGCTTTTTAATTCCCAGCTGGTCAACAGTAGTAGCGCCGCCCCAGGAAACAGAAGCCCCCGCCGGAATCAGCTCCAGCACCTTAGCAGCCACATCCTTACTGTCAGAAATATAATAAGCCTCAAAGTGCCGCTTTTTAAGAGCCTCCACAACCTTAGGCCCAGCCAGATCATTTCTCTTCTTCAATGGTTCCAACACGTTACGTCGCCTCCAAAATCTCTTATAAAATATTGAATTTATTATACACCATATTCGGGCCCAAATCCACAGTCCAAGGCGCCTTCCACCCTTAATTGAAGTTCCGTTAAAAACGACAGTCCATCGGGACTGTCGTTTAGGAACATCCAAAAAATGGGGGTGCGAGATTTATCGAGCCTCCCTTACGGTCGGCCTCCTCCTTCGCTACGCTCAGTCCGGTGGCTGCCTGCGGCACTGCTCCACGCTTGGGGCGCATCACCGTAAAATTTCACAAAAATTCACACTTTTTCAAACTTTTTTCCCAAAAAACTGCGTAAAATGGCATATCAAAACAACTTTATATGTAGAGATTATTGTCACACGGATTCGATTTTGCTACGCAAAATCAGGAGATGAATATGCTAATTTATGAAGATGAAACCCGAAAAATTATTAATGCATGTATTGAAGTACATAAAGAATTGGGAAATGGTTTTCTTGAAGCTGTATATCAGGAAGCATTGTCACTTGAGTTTGATAATCAAGGAATACCTTATAAAAGAGAACAAATTCTTCCAATAATATATAAAGGCAAACAGTTACAAAAAGAATATTACGCGGATTTCGTTTGTTTTGAAAAGATTATTCTGGAATTAAAATCTGTATCTATATTAACTTCTGCACATAAAGCCCAAGTAATTAATTATTTAAAAGCATCAAACAATCAAATCGGACTCTTAGTTAATTTTGGAGGTAATTCATTAAAATGGGAACGGATATCATGCTTTTCAAAAAAAATGGAAAATCGTAGATTTTCCGAATCCGTGTGACATTAAATTCAATAATTTCTATTTAAAGAAGAAAATTATATCTCTTCAAAAAAAATGCAAATCGTTATATGATTATATACAGTTCACGAGTAAAATAAAAGAAAATAAGGATGCTGGTATGCCTACAGAAATAGCTATTGATAAAGCAATTGACTGGGCCTGTGAACAAAATCTTTTAGAAGGTTATATCAGAGAGCAGAAGGCGGAGGTTAAGATGACATTACTTACAGAATATGACGAAGAAGCAAGTATCAGAGGTTGGCGCCGAGATGGTGCACAACAGAAAGCCGTAGAAGCTGCACTTCTGCTTGTAAATGAATACAAAGAAAAGCCTGAAATCGCTGCACAGAAAATGGATGCACCGCTCGATCTAGTTCTTGAAGCACTTAAAAAGCAACCGGAGCCTGTACAGGCATAAAAAGAAACTTCCCTATTACACAAAGAACGGCGGACTCCGGGAGTGGAAGACCGCCGTTCTTGTTTAACCTTAATTAGATGTTTGAGGACCTTCACCTCGTGCAACTGATAGAGAAATGCTTGCTGAGCCATCAAAATACAATCGGCAATAAGATCCTTCATAAATAGATAAATAAATCAAATGTGGAGTATATGGCATATCAGTTTTATAAGTATTTCCCCTTCCTTGATAAGAAGCTTTATAAATATGTAATGCTAAGACACTGTGCTTGTATCCACTAAGGACCTGTTATCCAAGAGCCATAACTATAATCAGTCCAATAATATTCAGAAGCGGTACTGCTTCCATTCCAATAAATATATAGATATGAAGTAAAGTCTTTAACATATATTTCATGCCTATTAGTAGCTGTGTTGTTTCCTGTATTATAAGAACTTTTATAGAGTTTTATTGTAGAGTCAACATAACCTGTATAATATAAAACACAACCTTCTGCATCAGGGAAACGAGTTGTATCTGTAGAAGCTTTACAATTTGATATTGTTGTTGCGTTATCAATTTCCAATAAATTAGCTTTACTATAAATAGCGCCACCTTGACTTGCACTACAATTATCTATTTTACAATTATGTAAACTGACGTCTTTACTAGCATTAATATAAATTGCTCCACCTTTATTATATTTTTCACCAGTCAAAGTATATGCAATAGCTGGATTATTCATTAAGGTAACATTATAGAGTCTTGTAGTATCTGTAATTTCCATTAATGATCTGTAACCCATTGTGTTGCTTAGTCCTTTTACAATAAACTCACCGCAATCACCCGATTCTGAATCTTGTCCAATGGTTCCATATCCTGTTAAAAGTACATCGGTTGTAGAAAAGTTGCTTGCTTTTTGTAGTGTTAATTTAGCACCATCAGGAAGGCAGAAACTTCTAAGTTTCATTGGGACACTTGTTGTAATTGTAATATTATCAGTACTAGCCATTGCATTTCCAGCCTTTGCAACAATTCCATCTCCAGAATCAGCCTCGGCAGTTGTCGTAACAGAATAACTTGTTGAGGTAGGCATAAGTGCACCTTTTGAATTAGGTGCTTTTAGATTTAATGAAGTTAATTGAGATGAATCTAATGAAATATATGAATATGAAGAAGGAAGTGTCGTACCACTATATTGATGTATTACTCTTGCAAAAGTCCAATATCCGTTTGTATCCAATGTAATTCTTGGGGCATAGGTTGAATTTGAACTATAGTTTGATTTTAAGTAAATATAGGTTTCATTTGTCAGGAATACGTCGTTTGTTTTTGTACTACCAGAATATAGTTTTGCTGAATTATCAAGTATAAATGTTCCGTTCTGATATATTGCTCCACCACTCGTTCCGGCTGTATTTTGAAGATTATTTCCTCCGAGTTGGCCACCTGTAATTTCAACAGAACATTTAGCACCAATATAAATTGCACCTCCTGAAGTTGTTGCAACATTACTTTCAACTGATCCGCTACTCATTGTTATCGATGATTGATTAGTAGTTTGAGTCTCTAAATATACAGCTCCACCGTTTACTGCTTTATTTCCAATAATTTTTCCATCATACATATTTATCTTTGAACCTGTATGACCTGTGCTGCTGGTATTGATGAAACCTCCACCGTTACCGGCCGAATAGTTGTATCCAACTGTTCCTGTCTTAAAATATACTGTACCACCATCAGAATAAATGCCTCCTCCGGATGTACTGGCATTATTTCTTCTGATTCCATAATTTGTATCAATTGAAGATTCGGTTTTATTATTTATATTCGTGAATGCACTGTATCCAAGACAGACTTCTCCTTCGTTATATACAGCTCCACCGTATTTAGCGGTATTAGAATATGAAGATTGAGCTACTGTCGTTGAATTAGTACTATCACCTATAAGAGATTTTCCATACATTAATAATTTTGAACCACTGGCTACATAAACACCGCCGCCTTTTCCTCCAGAAGCAGAGTTTCCATCAATCTTCGCATAATCACCAAGTTTTACAGTTCCTTTTGTAATGTTAATTCCACCGCCATTTCCAGTACCTGCAGCACCACCTGTAATCTTTAAATTTGTAATTGTAACAGTGTTTGTAGCGTTTGCAAGATTTACAGTTAGTGTTGAACCGCTGCTGCCTTTAAGTACAGCATTACTGCTTTGTGCGCCTGTTGCAACCAGACCTTCAAATTCTAATGAAGTTATTCCGCTAGGAACGTTTGAAGATGTTAGAGAAACAGAACCTGTTATTGTTCCATCAAAAATAATTTTATTATTATCTGAACTGACTGTTGCTAAAGCAGTTGCAAAAGAAGAATAAGGAGATATTCTTGTACCACGGGCACCAGTTGCCACACCCTTATTTCCAGAACGTGTAGTATCAGTCTCTTCGGTACTTGCTATATAAATATCACCATATACAATAGCCTGCGATGTATCTCCACTTTTAACTTTTACTTTAAGGTCAGGGTCAACTGTTATAAACTTAGCAGCGAGTTCATCAGAAATTGCACTGAGTGTAGAATCTTTTGAAAGTACCTGTTTTCCTCGTTTCCATTCAACAGGAACAATTGCTATAGGATTGTCTGACGAATGCTTTGAAAGACTATCTTTTAAAGTAATTGTTTTTGTAATAGTACTTGTACCATAAAGACAGACATCATTAGATTTTTCATTTCCGCCGTATGGAATGTAAGCAGTGCCGCTTATGTTGAATGTTCCACCATTGTAGATAGCACCACCATCACCAGTTCCATCTGAATCACTGTCGGCAATATTTGCATCAGAAGAATTGCTTCCGCCAATTGTGCCGGCTGTCATTGTAAGGCTACCAGTTGAACTAATATAGATTGCGCCGCCTGAATTTTTTGCAGAATTATTTATAATTTCAGAAGAACCAGTTATGTTTACACTGCAGGTAGCACTATTATGCATATATATAGCTCCACCAGAAGAAGTTGAATTATTAGATGAAATGGATGCTGAATCAAGATTTATTGTTCCTTCCTGAACATAAATACCACCACCACTATTTCCTGCAGCATTAAACGAAACATTACCGCTGCCTATCTCAACAATGCCTTCAAATACATAAATACCACCACCACCATTTGCACTACAGAAATTTCTTCTGACTCCACCTGTTGTCATTGTTGAAGGAATCAGCTGATGTGTTGTTTCGTTAATTCCGCTATATCCAATATATACGTTTCCATTAGTTGAAATTCCACCGCCACAATACTGAGCCCAATTTCCAAATTTTGATAAATCTGAACTGTCATATTCAGCAATAGTTTCTGTTGTGTCACCTACTATTGCATCATCATATATAAATAAACTTGCACCAGAAGCAACATTTATTCCTCCTCCATAAGAGGCTCTATTTCCAGTTACTATAACACCAGAGCCAAGCTTTAGGGTTCCTTTATGAAGGGAAATACCTCCGCCACTACCATTAGTTGGTTTTCCACCCGTAATTAAAAGATTTGTAATAGTGATTTCAAAATCGTTATCCGGTGCAGTAATATCCAAAGTTCTATAAAGGTTATTTCCACTAAGAACCGCAGAATGTGTATTAGCTACAGCATCCGGTCGATTTGTGATTGTAAGAGATTTTGCATTTATTGGAGCTGATGCAGTTGATTCAATTGTTTGTCCACCTGTTACAGTTCCATCTACATAAATTGTAAAAGGAAGAGAACTGTCTGTACAGGCCGCTACGGCTGAGTAAAGACTGGCATAAGGTTTTGCTCTTGTTCCGCGTGCTCCGGTAGTTACACCAGCATTTCCTACACGAGTTGAATCGGTAGTTGCTGTACTTGCAACGTAGATTGGCGCATTAAGGGCACCAGTTGTTGCAGCTCCTGTACCTTTTAAATCAAAAGTAAAGTCTTCGTCGATTGTAACAAACTTACTTTTTATTGCATCAGTAATTCCGCTTGTAAGAGATGACCCCGGAATAAGAACTTCATAACCACGGGTCCATTGCTCCATTGTAAGTGTGGCAATGGTACCTGTTTTTTCAAGGGCACTTTCTACTTCGATTTTTCCTGTGTTAGCCACAGCTATATCATTTTTGCTTTCAGCAACCGTTCCATTCTGGAAATATGCATTTCCTCCAATTGCTAAAGTTCCGGCACAATAAACTGCTCCACCTAATCTGTCTGTATATCGGTTATTGTTTGATTGAATGGTTCCATCTTTAACGTAAAAAAATTTACCTGCTGCAATATTAATACCAGAACCTTTATGAGTAGCTATATTTGATGTTATATAACCACCTTCCAAAATTGCATCATCTTTTGAGGCTGCTTCCGAATATATACCAGCTCCATACCAGGCTTCATTCAAAGTTATATCACCTGATTTCATTTTGAAATGACCTGTTGATGCAATATAGACACCTCCGCCTGTACCTGTATTTTGGTTCGATCTTATACCGCCGGGAATACCATAATCATTTGCAGTCAATGCTTCTTCATACATTGTACCATTTTCATATTTATAGCCTAAATAAAGATATCCGCAATTATAAATTCCAGCACCATTTGCTGCTTTATTTATTGTGCCTGAAAAATATTGTGCGTTTGTGCGCCATCTTGAACCTACTAAAGCAGTCTGGCACATGTAAAGGCTGGCACCATAACCAAGATATACACCTCCACCATAAGTAATATCAATTGTACTTCCATTAGATCCCTTCATATTTCTAGAAACATAGGCGTCTTCTGCAAGTGTGACATGAGCACCATCAACAGGTATATAAAGGCCACCTCCATAAATTGAAGAAGCAACAGTTGTTCCTCCTCCATACATCATTCCAAGTTTTTTAATGGTGACAGGAACTGTACTGTTTACTGTAAGAGCAGACTTTGGTTCAGTGGTTTGTACTCCTGAAAAATAATCCTGTGGGTCAGTATTTACACCGTACCCCATACCTCTTACACCTTCTATGGTTAGCGATTTTGCGCTAAATCCAGAGCCTGGAATTTCTGAACCACCAGAAATATTTCCAAAGACTTTTATTGTGTAATCCTGATTACTGTCGTTACAAATTGTCTGCAAGGCATATTTGAGAGTTTTAAAAGGATATTTTTTTGTTCCTCGTGTAGTTGCGGTATCGTCTGGAGTTCCAATTTTATAAGTTGTATTTGCTCCCCCTGCAAGATAAATATCTGCCTTAAGAATACCATTTGTTGCTGTTGTAGGGCTTTGGCCGATTGTAAAGTCATCGTCGGAAGTTGCGAAGCTGGCAAGATTGTTTGCAAGGATAGTTGAATCACTTTCTGTAATAACAGCTGAGCCTCTGGTCCAATATCTTGGTGTTATAACAACAGGTTTTGTTGAATCATGTTCAGATAAATTACTTGCAATTTTAATTTTAGCATTATCCCCCAGTGCAACATCATTTTTTCTTTCTGCTTTAGAGTTATTAACTCCGTAAGGAATAAAAACTGCATCCTTTAGAATTACTTTGCTATATGCCCAAATTGCGCCGCCGCTGTCACCTGATTCATCAATTGCTTCATTGTTTTTTATTATTAAATTTCCATGCAGATTAAGCGGATTGTTAGACCAGATTCCGCCACCACAATCTGCGACATTATCTTCTATTGTTCCTCCAGATAATTTATTAATATCTTGATCAAAATCATCATTATCATTCATAATTCCGCCACCAGCTCCACCTTTATTTAAGCCGATGGTTCCACTTGCCATTCTGATGATTTTATTATTCTGTATTCCACCACCATTATATTGACCATAATTATGGCTGATTCCATAACCAGCTGTCATTGCATGTGGAACGTTATTGCTTTCGTTAGTCCAGTCTTCGTAGCCAAGGTAAACTTCTCCATAATTGTCTATACCCCCACCTTGCTGAGCTGAATTAGAGGCATGGTCGGCATCTTCCGGAGCCGAAGTTATTGTTGTACTTTTTATATCACCAATGACTGAAGAGCCATACATAAATAATTTTGCACCACTATTAACATATACACCACCACCATCAATGGCTGTGTTTCCTGTAATATGGGCTCCATCAGCAAGTTTTACGGTTCCAGACTGTAAATAGATTCCGCCACCTTTTGTTATTGAAGAAACAGTAGTTCCAGAACCTTCAGTTATCATAAGATCTTTAATTATTACAGGAACAGTGGTATTAACAGTTAGTGTAGACTTACCGTTTCCTATAAGAGCTGCGTAGCTGGTGTTTGAGCCTTCGCTCTTGTAACCTTCCAGAGTAAGGCTGTGGGCTGTAATGCCAGTAATGTTGTGAGTTTCAGGATCTGTACCGCTATTTGGTGTCGTGTCTACAATATCGCCATAAATTGTTATGGTATAATCAAAGTCTGCATTTGTAACTTCTTTAAGCGCATAGTTTATGCTGGCATAAGGAGAAGATTTTGTTCCGTGAGAATTAGCATTATTACCACTATCTCCAATGCCTTCATCTGGATCTCCACATTCGGCAACAAAAATTGGAGCATCAAGAACGCCTTTGCTGTTATCTATGCCGAGCTTATTTACACTAAAATCTACATCAGAAACCTTAAACTTTGATGCAACTGATTCAACAGAAGAAAGTGAGCCGCCAGCCGCTAGTACCTGGGTTCCCCGGCTCCAGCTTTCTGGTGTAATTGTTGCAACATTTGTCTGACTTAAGGAGCCTGTAACAGTAATTTTTGAGTTTGCAAGATAGACATCATTTTCATGATAGTTAGCAGAACCTTCCGTAATTAAAGAATTGCCATTAATTTCGAAAGTACCATTCTGCATTACGTAAACGGCACCGCCTTCATCAGCCAGATTCCATTCTTCATCTGTACTACCGCCAATAAGTCCGCCTTCCAGCTTTAAGGTTGAAGAAGCGTCAACAAGAAGTCCACCACCAATATTAGATTCATTCTGACTAACCTTACTGCCGTTGCCTAAAGTTACAGTAGCGTTATCTGCAAGATATATTCCACCACCGCCGTAGTTTGAACCATTTTTAGAAATCTCTGCACCGCGCAGAACATTAACACTGCCGCCTTTGCAATAGATTCCTCCACCGCCCTTATCACTTTCTGTAGAATCAGAATAGTTGTAGCAAACCCTTGAACCGGATTTAAGAGTCAATTCACCTTCGCAGTAAATACCGCCGCCACAGGTTGCAGAATTAGAATGATGTCCCTGATCGTAAGCAATTTCTGAAGCAGTGTCATCGCCGATTATTGCTCCGTCACCAAGGGTAACTTTAGCAGAAGAGCCGATATTAAGACCGCCGCCATTTCCATTTTCATCTCCTAGTCCTGCAGTTATACGAAGATTAGAGATTGTTACCGGTACGGCGGATTCAATTTTCAATACAGAGCTTCCAGCACCACTTAATTGAGCAGAAGTACTCCCCGCTGCTTTTCTAATTTCGATTGATGAGGCATTAGATGTGCTTATGCCGGAAGGAATTTTAAAGTTTCCTGTTTGATTTCCGCTTACGTAAATTTTGTATGGGCCGCCGTTTCCTCTTGCCTGAATCTTATTAAAGGCTCTTGTAAGAGTTGCAAGAGGTGCGTAAGGGGCTCCGGTATAATTATCGTTTGCTGTAAGTGTTGGAATCTGTTCGTGAATTGAATCTGAAACACCAACATAAATGGTTCTTTCAACAGAGGCGTCTACCATAGCAGAAGTGACAGAGAAGGCTCCAGAAGAACTGATTACTGGAGTGATTCCGCTTACTGTTGCATTTTCATTTACCCAGGTATCGGTAGTCATGTTATCAAAAACATTTACAGTCTGATAGGTCGTGTAAACCGGAATTGGAATGGGATCATTTACCCCTGTAATGCTGTAATTTTTGTAAAAGGTCAGAGTTAATTCATAAGTTCCTGATTTTACATGATGTACAGTAGCTTCTGAATCAGCTGTATCTACTCCAGTACTTCTGATATACCAGCTTCCAGGTCCAGGCGGATTAGATGGAGCGAGAAGATTTACGGTGTTATTTCCGGTCCAGGTCTGAGCTACTCCCGCTTCATCAACTGCGGTTACTGTAACGTTATCTGCACCTGTAACATCCATCAAAAGATTAATACTACCCTTGCCGTTTTCGCTTTGAGACGGACAGAGAGTAAAGACATGCTGTTCGCCATAGTAACTGCTTCCGGAAGCGGTATGAAGATTTATAGAAAAAGGATTATTGGTTTTTGATTCATAATCAATAAGAAGCTGTCGAACCGGGTCTTCGCCAACTGCCTTGCGTCTGAAGCCTGCTTCGAATTTCCAGGTATGCTCAAGTTCAAGAGCAAGGGAATAGGTATATGCACCTTCAACTAATTGAGGAATGGTTTCTACAGGCTGGGCGCCATCGTCTGTGTAAGCGCGTACATAATATTCGTAATTTGTGCCGGTTGAAATTGTTGGGCGTGCGGTACGGGAATCGTCATTTGCAAGCGGGGCAATTGTGGCCTCTTCCGGATTTGCAAGAACCTGCTGCAGGCCAGAAGGTAAGGCGCCTTCTACACGCAAAGAACCGCCAAAAGTGATTTTTGGAATGGGCGCAGGGGTTGAAGTTTCATCGGGAGTCTGTCCGGCTGAATCTGCGGTCTGGGTATTTTGATTTTGATTATCTACAGAGTTTTCAAAAAGATTTGTACAGGAATTAAAGATTAAAAGAAAGGAAAAAGAAAAAAGTAAGAGAGCTTTTGAGACCTTATGCATAGCGGCCTCCTTTTGCCCCCCCCTAGTGGTTTGTATAGTAGTTATCATAAAAAAAACTCCCAGTCGTTTTGATAAAATATTATAACATATAAAGTTATAACAGTCACATAGTTTTTTAGCTTCTAAAGATTTTTTTATAATTTTAATATTTTTTATAATTGTATTGTTATAACCTGATATTTAGGGTAAACTATCTTACTTTATTAAAATTATCACACAGCGAATTCGCTGTTTCGTAGTGGAGAACGTTTATGTCGGAAAAAGACACAAATCAGTATTACATTACCAGACAGGATTCCACAGAATCTAATGCCCGCAGCTACCCGCGAAAATTTCCGTTCGCGCTTGCTAAAGCAAAAGGCTCATGGGTTGAGGACGTAGAAGGAAACAAATATCTGGATTTTTTGTGTGGTGCGGGAACTTTAGCACTCGGCCACAATGATGAC
>OCTW011341651.1_pt1 | contig 11184 bp, 10 predicted proteins | sample 1539671 | NCBI WGS metagenome assembly OCTW01 (sample SAMN02144230, study PRJEB22623) | gut metagenome | biome: sheep rumen | host: Ovis aries | place: New Zealand | reverse complement strand
GATATGAGAAAATCTATTAATATATTACAAGCTTCTACAACTACGGATAATAAAGTTACTGATGAAACAGTATATGATGTTATAAGTAGAGCAAAACCTAGGGATGTTCGTAAAATCATTAATAAAGCATTAGACCGTGATTTTATGGGGGCTCGTGATTTATTAAGGGATGTAATGGTTCTTGATGGAGTAAGTGGAGATGATTTAATTACTCAAATATATCAGGAAGTTACTCAGATGACAACTGAAGGCCTTATTTCTGAAGAAAGTTTCATAAAATTAATGGAATACATGAGTGAATGTGATTATAGAATTCGTGAAGGATCAAATCCAAGACTTCAGTTAGAAGCATTATTAAGTAAATTTTTAATTGTTAAACAGGAAGCATGAAATTGAAATGGGTAGAAAAATACGCACCCAAATCTTTGGGTGAAGTACTAGGAAATGCTAAAATAAAAACATTAATAGAAGTATGGGCTAAAAAATGGTCTCAAGGCACTCCACAAAAACCTTTATTATTAATGGGACCTCCAGGTGTAGGAAAAACTACTATAGCACATCTAGTTGGAAAAGAATATTTTTCTGAAACAATAGAATTAAATGCTAGTGATAAAAGGTCTTATGACATCATAAAAAACACTGTTGGAGAATCTTCTCAAACCAGAAGTCTTTTTCATGATGGCTATAAATTAATCATAATGGATGAAGTAGATGGAATAAGTGGAAGAGATGATTCTGGCGGAGTCAAAGCAATTAATGAAATAATTAAAAATGCCAAAAATCCATTGATAATGATGGCAAATGACCCATACAGTAAAAGAATAACTTCAATTAAAAATAAATGCCAACAAATAAAATTCACTAAAATACACTCAAATTCTATAAATGCTCAACTTAAAAGAATATGCGCACAAGAAAACATAGAATATGATCCTGAAACAATCAAAGAATTAAGTAAACAATCAAATGGTGATTTAAGATCAGCCATTACAAGTCTTGAAGCAATTGTAGATAATTCTCGTAAAATAACTCCTGAGAGTTTAAGTGTGATTGCTCAAAAAGATGGTGAAAAGAATGTATTTGATTCTGTAAGAACAATTCTTAAAAGTAAAACACCAGAACATGTAGTTGATGCAATGAGAGTTGAAGCACAACCACAATTTTTAATTGAATTAATTGCAGAAAATATTCCACGTGAATATGAAAGAACAGATGAAATAGCTAAAGCATATGAACAGATAGCTCTTGCAGATTTGAATTTAGGTAGAGCTTTTAGAACACAAAATTATACCTATTGGAAATATGCCTTTTTATTTATGGGAAGAGGAGTGGCAAGCAGTAAAAAACAAACCTATAAAAAATTTGCAAGATATACAAATTCAACGGTATATGCTAAATTATCTAAAAGTAGGAAAACTAGAAATCTAGAAGAAGCAGTAACAAATAAAATGAGTAAAAGATTACATACTTCTCCAAAAGAGTTAATTAATCAATTACCTTACTATAAAGTTCTTTTTGAAGATAATGAAACAGCATATGATTTAAAAGAATATTTCAAATTAACTGATGATGAAATAAAATTATTCCGGTCTAGAAAAATACCTGCTTCAATAGAGAAAAAACGATTAAAAGAACTGAAAAAACAACAAGAAAAAGAAGAAAAAGAATATGAAAAACTAAAAAAACAAGAGGAGAAAAAGAAAAAAACAAAACAAGATGAAGTAAAGATATCTCAACAAAAAGATGAAGTAAAGATACTTGAAGTAAAAGAAAATAAAACAAATCAAAAAACTTCCAAAGTTTCCAGAGAAAAAAAATCTAAATCAGAGAAAAAATCTACAGAATCCTCTGAAAAAGATAAAAAACCAAAATCAAGACAAACAACCTTGTTTGATTTTTAAAACCTTATTTTTTTTCATTATTAACATTAGAAGTTTATAAATTTGATTAATTCCAATATTTTATTAGATAAAGATTTTTTTATAAACCTATTTGAGTTGTAATATATGTTTTTTTATGCAGATAATATGATGAAATTTGCTTTTTCAAAAGAAATTAATGATGAAGAGGAACTTGAAGAAGGTTTTGCGATTATGGGGATTCCATTTGATAGCACAACTAGTTATTTACCTGGTTCAAGATTTGGTCCTAAAGCAATTAGGGAAGCTTCTTATAATTTTGAAGCATATAATTTAAGATTCAATACGTTTGTAGAAGCAGTTAGTTATGATATTGGTGATATACAAGTTGCCAATGGTAATTATGAAGCTACTCATCCTATGATTACAGATACCATAAAATCTATTTTGGATATGAATCTTGTTCCTATAGTCATGGGTGGTGAACATACAATAACAAATGGTGTTTTAAGTGCAATATTTGATTATGATGAAACATTATTTCATGATTTAACTATTGTTCATTTTGATGCACATTTGGATTTAAGAGACGAATATCTTGGAGAAAAATATTCTCATGCTAGTGTATTAAGAAGAATACATGAAATGAATCCGAAGGAAATTATTCAGTTAGGTGTACGTTCTGCTGAATATGATGAATGGGAATATGCAAAAAATTCTGATAATATAACTTATTATACCAGTTATGATATTCAGGATGATAAAAAAAGTATTCTCAAAAAACTAAATGAGATAGATTCTCCGATTTATATTACTGTTGATATTGATGTTTTAGATCCAGCATATGCTCCAAGTGTAGGAACACCAGCATCTTGTGGAATTAATCCAAGAGATCTGGAAGATATGATTTCCATAATTTCAAAAAAAGAAACTGTTGGTTTAGATGTTGTTGAATTATCATCAAATACTATGGGTGATTCAACTAGCATTAATGCAGCTAAAGTAATTTATGATTATCTCTGTTTACAGAATTTTTAAAATTAAATTAATTAAAATAAACTATTATTAATTAACTATTAAAGGTGATTTGAATGTTTCCAGTTATAAGAATGAGAAGAATGCGATCTGATGAAAGAATAAGAAATATGTTTCGTGAAACCAGTGTGGATATGAGTGATTTTATTTATCCATTGTATATTAAAGAATCCACATCTGATGGAAATCCTGAAGAAATAAGTACAATGCCAGGACAATTCCGTTATTCAGTGAATGATGCTGTTGATTTTGCAGGATTACTTGAAGATCAAGGATTAACTTCTGTACTATTATTTGGTATACCTGATCATAAAGATGCAGTGGGAAGTAGTGCTTATGATCCTAATGGTATTATTCAACAAACAATTAAAGGATTAAAAGAACAAACAGATTTAGTTGTAATTGGGGATGTTTGTATGTGTGAATACACTGATCATGGACATTGTGGTATAATTAAAGATGAATATGTTCAAAATGATCCTACTCTTGAATACTTATCAAAAATAGCTGTTAGTTATGCTCAAGCAGGGGCAGATGTTGTTGCTCCGAGTGATATGATGGATGGTAGAGTCAGTGCAATTAGAACTGCTCTAGATGAAAATGATTATATTAACGTACCAATTTTCTCATATGCTGCTAAATATGCATCAACATTTTATTCACCATTTAGAGAAGCAGCTGATTCAGCACCAAGTTTTGGTGACAGAAAATCTTATCAAATGGATCCTGCTAATTTTAATGAGGCAATTCGTGAAGTTGCTCTTGATATAGATGAAGGAATGGATGCTGTTATAGTTAAACCTGCAATGCCTTATTTAGATGTATTACGTGAAGTAAAACAAAAGTTCAAAATGCCTACTATAGCCTATCAAGTTAGTGGTGAATATTCTATGATAACTGCAGGTATTCAAAAGGGTTATATTACTGAAGATTTATTAAATGAATCATTATTATCTATTAAAAGAGCAGGTGCTGATATGATTATCAGTTATTTTGTTCCTCAATTATTGGACATTGATAAACCGTATTAATCAATTATTTTATTATTTTTATCATTTAAATCTTTTTTTTCAATCTTTTTATTATTTTAATGCTTTCTTAAAAACCTTTTTAGAAAAATTAATATTTAACTTCAAACATAAATTAAAACATTGATAAAGTATTAATGATATATCACATGATAATTTTTCATAATATTATCGATTTATTTAGGAGCATATAACTAATGAATTTAACTAGTTCCGAAATAGGTAGGTTAGGTGAAATTGCCACGTTATATGAGGTAGCAGGTTATCCAAAACCTGGAAATGTTCACAGAACTCAGAATTTCAAAAATATGTATTTTGAAGATTTTTTAGTTAGTAGTGTGGTTATAAAAGATAACTTAGAGCAAGTTGCCCAAAAAACCTTTAAATGTTATCCTAATTCATTAAATGAAGTTAATTTAGGTCAAAACATATTAAATTGTGTTAAAGAAACCAGTAATTTGGTTAATACTAATACTAATTTAGGAATATGTATGTTATTAATTCCAATAGCATCTGCAGTAGCTACGTTAGTAAATCAGAATTCCATAAATTCTTTAGCAGATAATTTGGATGTATTAATTAAAAATACTCAAGTTAATGATGCTATTGCATTAACAAATTCTATAAAAATATCTGAGGCTGGTGGTATGGAAAATAAACCATCAAAATATGATATTAATGATAATGATACTATTGATGAAATTATAGAAAATAAAATAACTATGTATGACTTACTTAAATTTTCTGAGAAATATGATAAAATATCTTATGAATTGGTTAATAAATTGCCTGTAATAACTAAAATTGGTTATCCTGAGTATATTAACACACTTAATGGTTTTTCACGTAATGATGCTACTATTCAAACTTTTTTGACAATTTTGGCTAATGTACCGGATACATTAATCAGTAGAAAATATGGTGAAGAAATATCAAATAACGTAACAAAAACAGCTAAAAAAATATTGGATAATACAGATATCGGAACAAAAGAACGATTAGATGCTTTAAATAAATTTGATTCTTATTTATATAATAAAAAATATAATCCTGGTACAACTGCGGATTTCACAGCAGCATCCATATTTGTTGGATTATTAGATAAATATTTCAAGACAGGAATATAATTTAAAAAAATTGAAGGAGGAAAAATATTGCTAGACAAAATGATTAATGAATTACATCTTTATGAAAAAAAATTGCTTAATGGAATGAAATCAAAAGATTCAATTTCACCGGAAGAAATAGCTGAAAATGAAGATATGGATATCAAAGCAGTAATGAGTGCAGCAGGGATGTTATCTAGTAAGGATATAATTTCAGTTGATAAAACAGCTATTGATGACATATCTTTATCAGAGGAAGGTAATGATTTTGCTGAGAATGGTCTTCCAGAACAAAGAATTTTACAAGTATTGCAAGATTCATCTAAACAGGGACAAGATACTTTGCCTAGAGATGAAATAATGGAAAAGGCTGGTTTAGATCAAGGTTTTTTCAATATTGCTATTGGATGGGTAATACGTAATCGTTGGGCTACCATGGGTAAAGATGGTATGACTATTACAGATAAAGGTAAAGAAGTAAATATTTCTGAATTACCTGAATCTAAATTCTTAAAATTCTTAAGAGAACACAAACATGTGACTAATAAGGAATTAGATGATAAATTTAGTGGAGTAGTAAAAGATTTCAATAAAAGAAAAAATTTAATAAATATTAAAACTACTCAAGACTTTAAATTCCACATAAATAGTCGTGGTAAAGAAATATTAGAAAAAGGATTAAATATTCAAGATGAAGCAACACAATTAACTCACGAACAATTAAAAACAGGGTCATGGAAAAAATTACATTATCGGGGATACGACATAAATGCTTCAGCTCCTAAAAATTATCCTGGAAAAACACATCCTTTACAACAAACAATAGAAGAAATACGTGACATATTTATTGATATGGGATTTGATGAAGCTAAAGGAAATATTTTAGAATCAGCATTTTGGAATTTTGATATGCTTTTCCAACCTCAAGATCATGCAGCTCGGGAAATGCAGGATACATTTTATGTAAGTAATCCTTCAGTAGCTAATTTACCTAATCAAGATTTGGTTGATAAAACAAGGGCAGAACATGAACATGGTGGAAATACAGGTTCAGAAGGTTGGAATTATAAATGGAATGAGGATATAGCACGACAAGTAGTTCTTAGAACACACACAACTGGTTTATCTGTAAGATATTTATCAGAACATCAACCACCTCTTAAAATGTTCTCTGTCGGAAGAGTATTTAGAAGAGAAACTATAAATTATAAACATTTACCTGAATTCCATCAGGTGGAAGGTATTGTTGCTGGGGAAGATATGAGCTTTAAAAATTTACTAGGAATACTTAAAGAATTCTACAGAAAACTTGGATTTAAAGTCAGATTTAGACCTGCATATTTCCCATATACCTATTTATCAATTGAATCTGAGATATATGTACCAGAAAAGAAAAGTTGGATGGAATTAGGTGGTTCTGGAATGTTCAGACCAGAAGTGCTTGAACCATTAGGTATTGAAACTCAAGTTGCAGCATTCGGTCTTGGAATTGAAAGATTAGCAATGATGAGATACGGAATTGAAGATATTAGGATGTTATATCAAAGTGATATTGGATGGTTAAGAAATTTACCAGTAACAAGAAATATTAAATCTTTTTAAATGAGGTGAAATCATGTCAATAAATCCTTTTGAAACTAAACTTGAAGCAATAACAAATACTATAAGAATTCTTGAAAAACAGAATAATGATGAAAATAAAGAGAAAATTGAAGAATTGAAAAGAGAAAGAACTAAATTACTAAAAGAATTGAAAGTTTACTAATTTGGATTCTTTCATTTTTTTTTTTAATTGATTGAGGGTGATAAAACGGAATTATTAGTAAGTGCAATTAATTTAAAAGAAGCTAAAGAAGCAGTACTTGGTGGTGCTGACATACTTGATGTAAAAAATCCTAAAGAAGGCTCTTTAGGTGCTAATTTTCCATGGATTATCAATGAAATCAGTGAATTTGCAAATAATGAAATAATTGTAAGCACTACTATTGGTGATGTTCCATATAAACCTGGAACAGTAGCACTAGCTGCCTTGGGAAGTGCTGTTTCTGGTTCAAATTATGTTAAAGTAGGACTTTATGGTCCTAAAAATTATGAAGAATCTGTTGAAGTAATGAATGCAGTAGTTCGTACTATACATGATTATGATGATTCAATAACTGTTGTTTCTTGTGGCTATGCTGATTCATATAGGGTTGGGTGTGTAAATGCTAACTTAATACCTAAAATAGCTTATGATAGTAATTCGGATATAGCTATGTTGGATACTTATATTAAAGATGGAAAAAGATTAACTGACCATAAATCGAAAGAAGAACTCAAATCTTTTGTTAAAGAAGCTCATGCTCATGGTTTAAAAGTAGCATTAGCGGGTTCAGTTAATAAAAATGATATACCCTTATTTGAAGATATTGATTGTGATATAATGGGTGTACGAGGATGTGTTTGTACTGGTGGTGATAGAAATAAAGGTACTATTAGCCATCATTTAGTTCAAGAATTAAAAGATAACATTTAATTAATTTGACTAAGAAAGATAATACTAATATATTATTTATTAAATATTTTAAATTCTATTATTATAGAGGGGATAATAAATGAGTAAATATATGGATAAATTAACTAAAGCTGAAGAAACATATACTTTTGATGATTTTTTAATTAAACCGGGTTTATCAAATATAGAACCAAAAGATGTAACCTTAGATACTCAAGTATCTACTAATCATAGATTGAATATACCAGTAGTCAGTTCAGCTATGGATACAGTTACAGAATCAGATATGGCTATAGCATTAGCAAGACAAGGAGGTCTAGGTGTAATTCATAGAAATTTAACAGTAGAACAAGAAGTTAATGAAGTACGTAAAGTTAAATTTGCTAATGAATTAACTGTTAAAGATGTGATAACTATTGCTCCTAATTCAACTATTGGAGAAGCTCAGGAAATTATGGACATTGAACAAGTTAGTGGACTTCCAGTAGTTACTGATGAAGATATAGTTGTTGGTATTGTAAGTCGAAGAGATATCAAACCTGTTATGAACAGGAAAAAAGATTTAAAAATATCTGAAATAATGACTCATAATGTTGTAACGATTCCTGAAGGTACTGATACTGAAACAGCTCTTGATTTAGCTTATGAGAAAAAAGTTGAAAGATTACCTGTTGTATCTGATGAAAATAAATTAGTGGGTATAGTTACAATGAAGGATATCCTTGAAAGGAAAAAATATCCTACAGCAGTACGTGATAAGAATGGTAGGTATCTTGTAGCTGCAGCTTGTGGACCATTTGATATGGATAGGGCTATGGCATTAAGTGATGCTGGAGCAGATTTTATTGCAATAGATAGTGCTCATGGACATAAATCTGACATAATAAAATCAGTTTATGAAATGAATAAAAATATAGATGCTGATTTATTATTAGGTAACATAGCTACAGCTGAAGCTGCAAAAGATGTACTTAAAGCGGAAGTTGATGGTTTAAAAGTAGGAATAGGGCCAGGATCAATATGTACTACAAGAATTGTTGCTGGTGTTGGAGTTCCACAATTAAGTGCAGTATCCTCTGTTGCTGACGTGGCAGAAGATTATGGGGTTCCTGTAATTGCCGATGGTGGTCTAAGATATTCTGGAGATATAGCTAAAGCATTAGCTGTAGGTGCAAATGCGGTTATGGTTGGTAGTTTATTAGCTGGAACTACAGAATCTCCTGGTCAAATGACTATAAGAAATGGACGTAAATATAAACAATATCGTGGAATGGGCTCATTAGGTGCTATGACTGGTGGAGTAGGTGCTGGAAAAGATAGATACTTCCAAAATAATTCAAGTAATATGAATTCAACAAAATTAGTTCCTGAAGGAATTGAGGGTGTTGTACCATATAAAGGTCAAGCAAATCAAATTGTATATCAATTAATGGGTGGACTTAAATCAGCTATGGGTTATGTTGGTGCAAAAACTATTGAAGAAATGCATGAAAAAGCTCAATTAGTCCACATAACTTCTAATGGAATGTCTGAAAGTCATCCTCATGACATTACCATTACTAATGAAAGTCCTAATTATCATCCAAGACAATAAATAATTAATCCCCTCAAACTTTTTTTTTAAATTTTTTCAACGTTATTTAATCTTTGTAAAACATAAAAAGTAAGAGAAATCGTCACATTATCTATACTTTTTTGAAAATATAGGAATATGTTGAGGATATCTGCTATTTTTTAAAACATATTTATTCACGCGTTCTATTGTTTCAATATACTCATGTTTGTATACAGTACATTCATTAAATGTTATTTTATCAGGTAATTTCTTATTTCTTTTATTTTCATCTAATAAATTTTTAATAAATTTACTGTATTCTGTTTGAGTTAATTCTATTTTCACTTCTTGATCCATTTTATCACGTAGGTAATACTAAATAATCTTTTAATTTTATATTTTTATTCATAGCTTTTTCTTTATTTTCTTTTGATAAATATAATGCTAAATCTGCATAGTTATATTGTGCTTTTTTCAAAGAATTTATTACAGTAGAAACTTCTGTTAATGGTTTTAATCCATCGGTTGTTTCAACTTTTATATGCATTTTCTTAAATGATAATTCTTCAGGTAAATCTATAATTACTTCTTCTGGATTTATATCTAGTTTCTCAGCTATTTCTTTTTCAGCTTCTCTCAAATATTTTGAATCCATATTAAATACTTCTATAGGATTATTAATTTGTGTTAAATTAATCGTGTCAGTTTTCTTATACAAATGTCGTGTATCTAAGTTTTTCATTGTTTTTTGAGGTAAACCTTTGGTGGATCTAGCAAGATTTATTAAATCACCATCATCTAATTTTCTTAGTTCTTTTTCTGTTATTATATTTTCATTGAGTAAGTGACTTAAACAAACTCTAAACATACTATTAACAATTCGTGTAGTATGATGTTGATATACTGTAGGGTACATAAAATATCTGGCTAATAAAGTTGATTCAGCAGCCTGAACTCCTTTAGGAGATAGAACAAGTTCTTCTCCAATATATTCTAAACTATATAATAATCTTTCAGTATCAATTATTCCATATGCTACTCCAGTATAATATGAATCTCTTATTAAATAATCCATTCTATCAACATCGAGATCACCTGAAATTATTGGACCGTATATAGTTTTACCATCAATGATTTTTGCAATTGTTTTTGGATTAAATTTTTCATTAATTATATCTGATATTGGGGAAGATTTAATAATTTCTTTGGTAACTGTTTCATGTTTATGTGTTAATGCTTTTTCTGATACGTGTGAGAATGGACTGTGCCCAATATCATGTAATAATCCGCAGATTCTTAATAATTCAATTTTTTCACAGTCCAAGTTTAATCTTTCAGATAGTTTATTAGCTAAAAATAAGGTTCCTATTGAATGTTCAAATCTAGTATGATTGGCACCAGGATAAACTAAATTAGTAAATCCTAATTGTTTTATTCTTCTTAGTCTTTGCATTTCCACAGTGTCTAGAATTTTTAATTCGAATTCTGTTAAATGTAAATCACCATGGATACTATCTCGAATAAATCCCATTTTAAACATCTCTATAATTATTTGTTATTTAGTTCACTTACTTCCTTTTTATGTAAATTTTGTATACGTTGAACGCCTTCAATTTCTTCGATAACTTTAACTACAGATTTAGGAACTAAACTATGCCAATCTTCATCATTAAGCATTCTTTTTCTTACTTCAGTTCCAGAATATTCTGTTCTGTTAAATAGGGGTGGTTGTATAACTGGTATATTATTCTCTTTGAATAATTGTTTTACCAAACTATTGCCCGAGTATACTTTACTAAATGGTGGTGTTAACATTTTTACATGACCCACCCATAAAGAATTGCATGAAATGTCTTCAAGAGGAATAATATAGTATTTAGAAGCATCCACATTATATTCACGTAATGCTTTGGTTAACATTAAGATTCTTTCACCACCTGTGAATGGATTGGAATCCGTATGACTTTTTTCAGCACTTCCAATACCTATAATGATTTCATCTACTTCTTTTAATGTTTCTTGTATAACTTTTATATGACCATTATGTAAAGGTTGAATTCTACCTATTAATAATCCTCTTTTTTTATTCATAATTAATTCACATATA
>OCTW011570096.1_pt1 | contig 11187 bp, 5 predicted proteins | sample 1539671 | NCBI WGS metagenome assembly OCTW01 (sample SAMN02144230, study PRJEB22623) | gut metagenome | biome: sheep rumen | host: Ovis aries | place: New Zealand | reverse complement strand
TCAACTCAGAGGAGTATCAGATATAAACTACTTCCTCTTCAGGCTACAAAACATATATGCCTAAACACATACTTTTGGACGTGATCCGTTCTTTCGTCCGGCTTATTCCGGTAATGATGCAAAAAACAGTTGGTGACGGCCGCCGCGAGGAGGGCCACTTGTCCCTACCTTCGTGTCTGTTGCAAGCGTTTTTTGTATCCGCCGTGCTTCAAGACTTGAAGCACGGTTTTGCACATGGGTGGCCGAAAGTGTGCTTGAGGCGGGTTATCGGCAGTGGGGTGAAGCACGAAATCACTGCCCGGTGGCCTGATCTGTGCTTCAAGTCTTGAAGCACGGTTGGGGCAAAGGAAGGGGACGGGGCGATACGAAAGCAAAATAGCCGGAAAGGCGCACGTGGTATTGCAAGGTGAACCTTCAACGCAAAAATGGGTGGCCGCCAAGTGATTGAAGCACAGTGCTTTACATATAATCCTCTGCGCTTTTTGCGCAGAGGATTATACGCAAGTAACTGTGTATCAAGTTGTTAACAGCCACGCATCCTGACAACTTATTGTTCAACTTCGGTAACTTATATCAGGACTGGACAAAGCAAACCTACCGGACGGTGGAGACCAGCGGGACGCGGTAAGCGGTGTTGGCGCGGTAGTGGGGGGCGTAGAGGGACTCGATCACGGTGACCGGGGCCACGAAAGTGCCGGCCCGCTGCACGTAGAACTCCTCGGAAAGTTCCGTGTTCTCCTCGGGGTAGGAATCGAAGTAGAACTCGGTGCAGGAAGCCTTCACGTTGCGGTATCCCTGCGGAACGAAACCCCAGGAAGCGGAGCGCCGGCCAAAGCCGACAAAGCCGTAACCCAAATGGCCGGAGAGCTGCTGCACGGGCTGCAGGGAGGCTTCACGACCGGCCGTGAGCTTAACGAAACTCCGGTTCTCGGCATTCCAGATAAGGTATTTCACCCGTATCCTGTCGCCCAGCTGAACGCTGTCACCGGGCTTGATCTCCACCAGGGCGCCTTCCGCTTCCCGGTAGAACTTGCGTTCCAGCTTGAAGCCGTTTCCGCTGGCCTTCACCTTCCTGAAGGGGGCTTCATAGGTGGCGGACAGCGCCAGCACCCTGGTGTTCAGAACAGCCTCGGAACCGTCCAGGATGGAGGTGATGGCGTCCACGTAAGCCGGTTCGGTGTCCCAGTGCTGGGTTTCCTTCTGCAGCATGAGCCACAGCCGGATGCCGTCGGGGACGGGACTGTCGGCCGGGGCCACCCGGGTGAGGAGGTCGCACAGGAGCGAATGGGCATAGGCCTCGCTCTCCATGAGCCCGCGCCAGGGCATGACGGCGTTGGGATAGTACCAGCCGCCGTCCCGGTGCTCCACGGCATATTCCAGCAGCGACAGCTCGTCGGCATCCATGGACTTGCGCAGGGCCGACGACAGCTTCACGCCCCAGGCCTTGGCAAGCGGAAGTCCGGCGTCAAGCAACAGCAAGTTCTCCAGGGTCATCAGGCGGCGGCTCTTCTGGAGAATCTGCCCCTTGAGGCCGCGTCCGTCCTTCCTGGAGGGCGTCAGGTAATCCACCGCCCATTTCTTGAAGGCCTTCATGCGCTTCTTTCCCTCCTCCGATACCGGATTCACCTCGAAGGGAACATGGGGATACAGGGAACGGATGTAGCAATACTGCGCATCGGAAAGGGCGCCATACCAGGAAGGACGGCTTTCATTGAACTGCTCCCGGTCCAGGTATCGGACCGAGGAGCTGAGGTCGAGATCCACGAGCCCGCGGCTCCGGAGTTTGGCCGCACGCTCCAGCATTACGGCGGTAATGGAGGGGGACGATTTCATGCCCTCGAACCAGCCGAAACCGCCGTCACCGTTGCGGCAGGCCAGGATTTTATGCAGCAGCGACTCCTGGTCCAAAGCGGCCATTCCGGACGCTTCCCTCTCCCGGCCCAAGATGTCGAGCCGTTTTGCCATGAGGCGGATGTACCAGGCTTCCGAGAGGGACAGCACGTCCTTCCCGGAGGGCTCCACATGCGAAGGGATGGCGTCGCACACCATGTCCAGCACTGTAATCTCCTTCAGGGTGGCGGCCGATGAGGGCACATTCACGAAACGGCCCTGCAGTTCCTTCAGAAGGGCCTCGCGGGACATCCCGCTCCGCAGTACGGCCGAGTGGGCCTCCGTCAGCACCTGGGCGGCCGGATAAAACGGAACGGACACTTGCACGGCGTCGGAGAACTCCGCGGCCTTGAAGACGGCCTTGAGGGTGAGAGATTCTTCGCTACGCTCAGAATGACAGGAGGGGCAGCTTATCCGGAAGGAGCGGGAAATGACTTCGCCGGGGTTCACGGTCACGGGGACCATCTGGGAAGCGGCGGGTTCCCCTTCCGCGGAAGTCACCAGCACCAGGGTGCCGGAAACGGGCTTTTCGCTGTTGGAAGAGACGGTGAGCACGCAGTCGTAAACGTCTCCCGCATACATGAAGCGGGGCTCCGACAGGGCCACTTTCACCGGAACGGAAACCACCATCTCCTTTTCCACCAGGGCGTTGTGCATCTCCTTGTCGTGGGCCAGAGCCCTTACATAATAGGTAGAGAGTTTGTCGGAAGTACGGAAACTGAATTCCAGCGTACCGTCGGCCGAAGGACGTAGCTGCGGCTGGAAAGTGAGGGCCGTGGAGAAATCGCTGCGGAGAAGGGCGCTCCCCCCTTCCTCCGGCGCCAGGTCCATCACCGAATTGGCATCCTTGGCAAGAGGCGCAGGCGAAGCGGAGGCCATCCTGGCAGAAGCCATTTCATAAGAGGAAAAAGGCAAGGATTCCTCTTCGACAACATCCTCCATTACGGCTCCCAGGCTTTTGGTACGGTACATCCTGTGCTCCACATAGACTCTTCCCACCCTTCCGCAGACACTCTCCACGAAAAGATGGTCCACCGACACGTCCCGGGTGTGCACCAGCGGCCAATTATTGGTCTGGATGGCATCCAGGCTCTTGTCCCAGGCCGCTACCAGCACCTCGGCGGCAGGAACGCTCCGGAGGGTGAAACTGTACTGCGCGCCCGGATAGGCCTTGTCGTGGAAGCTGGTGAACTGCAGCGGCAGGCTGAAACGGTCTTTCTCCCGGCGGAACTGCCAGTCATAGTTTACAGCCTTGTCATGAATGAAATAGAATACCTGCAGACGCACCGCGTCAGGATAGGAGTCCTTATAGTCGAAACGGATGTCTTCGATTGTTCCGTCGGCCACTTCCAGTTTCCGGGATTCCAGCACCTGACGGTTCTCCCCGTAAAGGAGCAGGAGGGCATAGGCCTTCCCTTCAGAGGTGCCGATGCGGGCCGATACCGGCTGCCCGGAGGCCAGGGTGAGCGGCCCGGGAATGAATACCCGGCTCAGCTGCGGCATCAGCGTACTGTCCCCGGCGGGAATACAGTAGAAGTGGAAATAGCGCGTCCGTTTCGTCGTTTGTCCGTCTTTCAGCGTGGCCTCCACCTCGGCCTTCATCCTGTAGAATCCGCCTGCCGGCAGCTCGAAAGCGAGGTCTTTGCCGGACGGGGTTTCACCCTCGGCCAGGACACTCTCGTCGGCCTTCATCAGGCTGTATTTCACGATGCCTGGAACAGCGTTTCCGGCTCCGTCCCGAGCCTCCAGCTTCAGCCGGAGCGACGTTCCCAGGAGGGTATAGCGCGCGCTTTCCGTAGTCGCGTAATGATAGTATTTATTCGCGTTGGGGACAAGGTCTGCCACGGCGTCATCCGTAACGATGGCTTCCACCGACAAAGATTTGCCCACGAAATAGCCGTTGGTGAAGCTGAGCGTTTCACCGCTGGCGTCCGTCACCTTCACCTCCGCGTGGTAATAACCCGAATCATTGGTCTTGGTCGGGAAAGTGAAGCGGAAGCCGTTATCGGCCGATACGACTCCTTCCTCCTCCAGGATAGTATCTCCGAACAAACTGATTTTGAGCGCGATGCGGCTTCCCGCAAGGCTGTGCCCGGAGAAGGAGCTGAGCTTGCCGCTCACGGGCACATCGTCTCCGGCAAGATACAGCTGCTCCACCGGATCGAAGCTGAGCTCGAAACTGGGCAGCACGAATTCGTCCACCCGGAAATAAACGGTTTCCAGTCCGGAAATGGAGAGGCTGAAACGGCCGTTCCGGGCACCCCGGGGCAGCACGAACCGGCCCGAGACGGAGCCGAATTCGTTGGTGGTGAGCGTGAGTGCCTGCAAGCGCTTGCCTTCGGAGTCCTTCAGGCAGGCCTCCACTTCCATTCCCTCCACCACGGAGAAGGATTGCCGGGGATCGCCCCGGAACACGACGGCCTTGAAGCGGACCGTGTCTCCGGGATGATAGGCTCCCTGATCCCGGTAGATATGGCAGCGGGTACGGTCTCCCTCGGAATAGGAAAAACGATCCGAAAGGCCGACCGGCCTGCTCTTCCGGTCTCCGCTGACAGCCTTTAACGTCAGATAGGCATCCTTTTCTTTCTCCATCGCCTTTACGAAGGCCTGCGGCAGCGGTGTAAAGCCGTCCATCTTCAGGCTGGTGGATGCCAGCAGCTTGTCTCCATTGAGAAGATGCAGGGTGACCTTGCGAAGCGGCTCCCCGCTGTCATGATCGGCCACGTACACCTTGTGACCCTGGGCATCCTTGCGGGTGGCGATGGAAAGGGTGTACTGCGTATAGGCGTCCATGGAGGACAGTTTTCCGTTAACCGCCTCGACGGTATAGTCCCCGTCTTCCAGATCCGGCATCTGAAGGGTGAGCGTATCCTTGACATAAAAACTGCCGATGGGATTCACCGCCTTCCAGGTTTTGAGGCTCTTCTGCCCGCAGCGCAGGGTGACCGTGGCCCGGTCCAGGTTCCGCAAAAGGACGATGATCCGGTCTTTTTCCGTATATACATACAAATCCTTTGCGTTGAGGGTGCGTACAAGTTCCTCGGGATACTTGCAGCCGGCGGCGATGTCGGCCTCGGTGCCACGGTAGGCCTTCCGTTCGGCCTCCAGGCGCCTGGCATTCTCGCAGAGGGAACGGTACATGTCGGCCGTGGACTTGGAATCTTTGTCCAGCTCCCTTTTCCGCAGGTTCAAAAGATCGGCCTTGGGATACACCGAGACGGCCTTTCCGCTGTATTTAATGGCAAAGTCGGACAGAGCCCGGCGCTGCTCGTCCCAGCGGGTCTCCGGATAATGGCGGCTGCCGATGGCATGGTATTCCAGGGCGGCCTCATTGGGATAAATGCCCGAAACCTCTGCCAGCAGCGCCTTGTACACCGGGTCGTCGGACAGGTTGCCGCTGCCGCGATTCGCCAGGATGCGCCACAGGACATACTCCTTGTCCGTGCGGATGAACGGTTTCAGCCTGTCGCCCAGATAGTTCTGGATATTGCGGTAAAAGGCCGGCGTATGTCCCTGGAAACGGTCTTCGTTCTGCTTCACGTAGTCCCAGAGAGCCTCTGAAGAAACGCCCTTCCAGCTGTTCATCCAATGGAAGGTGACGATGGGCTCGTCAAAGTCCGTCACCTCTTTTTCCAGCTGTTCCTGAAGGCGGTCCTGCTGTTTCCAGTCCCGACGTGCAACCACCCTCACGTAGGCGGTGGCCGCGTCGTAGAAATCTACGGGAAGGTGCTTTTGAATGGCTTCTTCCTTGATTCTGGCCAGAAGGTCCGCCTCTTCCCGGGGACGGTCCGCCTTGGAGGCTTCTTCGTACTGCTTCCAGAGGGCCGTGAGCTTGTGACCATCATTCATAGGCGATGCGATTGCGGCGGCCCCGGTCAGGAAGACCAGCAAGCCGATGATGAGACTTCTTTTCATAATGGCGCATTTCTAAGTCGGAACTGTGCAGAACAAGTTTTGTACCTAAGCGCGGAAAAGCGGCAGGGCTTCGGCCACCACGAAGGTACTTCCGCCTATATAAATAAGCGGCGGAGCCGGTTTTTCGGCCGAGGCACTGCGGCTGAGCTGCTCCGAAAGGGTCTTGGACAGATGCACGGCCATCTGCACGGCCTGGCGGACGGCAGTGAAGGCATAGGCCCGGACGGGTTTTTCCTGGGCGTCCCGGTATGCCTTGTATCGCTCCAGGATCACTTCTTCCCGGAGCGCGCGGGGCGTGTCGGGAGCGGTGAAGATAAAGGTGGCATCTTCCGGCATCAGGGGAAGGATGGATTCCAGATCCTTGTCGGCCATCACTCCGTACACGATGATGAGCGAAGAGAACTGCCCCTCCTTGAGAAGCTGCTCCAGCTGGGCGAAATTATAGGCCAGCGCCTGGGCGTTGTGGCCGATATCGGCAATCACGTAAGGCTGGGTGGAAAGGCGCTCCCAGCGGCCATGGAAATCCATTTCCCGGGCGGTGTGCAGGATGCCTTCCTGAACGGCAGCCTCGTCTTTCAGGGCCTCGAGGCCGGGCTGCTGCTTCAGGAAGTCCAGGGCGCAGAGGACGGTCCGGAGATTCTTTTCCTGGACCTTGGCCTGCAGATCCATCTCCCGGAGAAGGGAGGCATGGCGGTGCCAGAGCATCGGCCGGGCATGGCCGGCAAAGCTGAGCGGGCAGAACATCCAGGCCTTCTCGTTGAAAACGGGGTCGGTTTCCGGGTCGCTTTCCCCCACGATGGCCTGTACGCCCAGTTTGAAGATTCCGGCTTTCTCGGCCGCAATCTGCGCCTTCGTTTCTCCCAGCAGATCACAGTGGTCCAGGCCGATGGAGGTGATCACCGTGAGATGGGGACGTTCCAGGATGTTGGTAGAGTCCAGACGGCCGCCCAGGCCGGCCTCGATGACGGCGATGTCCACCTTTTCATCGGCAAACCAGCGGAAGGCGAGGCCGGTGGTGATCTCGAAGAAGGACAGTTCGTGCGCGATGATCCAGTTCATCCATTCCGACAGGAAAGCGAAGACGTATTCCTTGGGAATCATGGCACCGCCGATGCGGATGCGCTCCCTGAAATCCAGGATATGGGGTGAGGTGAAAAGGCCGGCCTTGAGCGAACAGGCTTTGCAGGCCGATGCCAGCATATTGGCCACGGATCCCTTGCCGTTGGTGCCGGCGACGTGCACGCTCCGGAAAGCGCGGGAAGGGTACCCCAGCGCCTCGTCGAAGGCTTGCATCCTCTCCAGGCCGGGTTTGTAGGCCCCGGGGACGAAGCCGTCTTTCTGCACCGAAGGGAAGCGGCGGAAAATGTCCTGTACCAGCCTTAAATACCCTGCTTCTGAAAAAATCGATTCCATACAAATACAAAGATAGAAAAAATCCGTATTTGTTATCTGCCGAAATTTGCTTAAATTTGAACCATGACAGATTTGCTCCACAGCAATTATATCATCGACGGGGTACAAATGCCCCTGTCCCCTGCCCGTATGCTCCGGGAGTGCTGCGCCGAGCCGCCGCTGGAACCGGACGGAGATTCCGAAACCCTGGCCGACGAACAGCTGGACCTTCGGCCCGACAACTTTGTGTTCAAGGAGTCGGCCGTGCAGGCCTATGCCAAGCTGCTGGATGCGAAACGCTCGCTGCCGCTGCCGTTTGCCGGTCCGTACACCGCCCTGAAAGTGGCCCAGGCCCTTCTGGACGCCATCTGGATGAGCGGTCATTTCCGCCTGGGGGACCTCACCCTCCGGGCAGACTGGAAGTGGAACGACCGGGAGATAGGCCACGCCGCCGCTTTCTACAGTTCCGTGGAAAGCGCCTGCGCATACATGGATGCCCTGGGGCTGAAGCTGGGCCGGTACACCGTCTGCAACGGACAGCCGTCGGTGGCCTTCAAGGCCGGAACGGTAGCGGAGGAAGAAGCATCGGACGAGGAAGAAACCCTTTTCCGCGAACTCCCTTACCGGACAGCCAATCCGCGCATCTCGCGCCGCCGGAAAGTCCCGGTCGCCCTGGTTCCAGAGCCCTCCGACTGGCTCATCTACATTCCTTTCGACCCCTGCGACTTCCGGCTGGGGGGATCGGCCCTGGCACAGGCCCTGGGAGCCCATCCTTCCACCGCATCGGAAGTGAACGACGCAGACTATTTCACCGACTGCTACGAAATTGTCCGTGAACTGGTGGAAGACGGTATCGTCAAGGCCGGCGCCACCGTGGGAGACGGCGGGCTCATGGGCTGCCTCCGCACCCTGGCCGCGGCCGGCACCGGGGCCGACGTGAGCATCCGGAACGTCTGCAAAGCCTATGGAGAGCCCTCGCAGGTGCGGGTGCTCTTCGGGGAAGTGCCCGGCGTGGTGCTGCAAGTGGCCGACATCGACTACGACTACATCGACGCGGAATTCATCCTGCAGGATGTGGTCTATTTTCCCATCGGCCACCCGAACCCGTCACACGGCGGGGTGCGCATTACGGAAGCCGTCGAAATCCCGCAAATCCTTGAGTCTCTGCTAAATACCCTGGAAGGGGAAGATTAATATCATGGCCAAAATTTTCGTTCTCGACACCAACATCATCCTTCACGACTACAAGAGCGTGAAGAGTTTCCAGGACAACGACATCGTCATTCCCATGGCGGTGGTGGAAGAATTGGACAAGTTCAAGAAAGGCAACGACGCGCTTTCCTTCAACGCCCGCGCCTTCATGCGTGAAATCACCAAGCTCACGGACAGGAACAAGTTCGGAAAACGGGGTGTTCCGCTGGGCGGCAAGCTGGGTTTCATCAAGATAGAACCCAACCACCCGTTTGCCCCGGAATTCCAGGACCTGTTCAAGGATGACATCCAGGACCATCGCATCCTGTCCACGGCCATGTGGGTGCGCGACAACAATCCCGACCGCTTCGTGGCCCTGGTGACCAAGGACATTAACCTGCGGCTCAAGGCCAAAGCCGCCGGCATGGAAGCGCAGGATTATCTGCGCGACCGCATGGATGACGAGGTGACGGAGAGCCTGGAGCGGGAGGTCATCCAGCTGGAAGCCTCCTCGGAGGCGGTCCAGCGCCTGGCCTACGGACAGGACAACTGCATGAACTGGCGGGAGGTCTCCCAGAAGGAGCCCGCTCCCAACCAGCTGTACCTGTTCGACTTCGGCGGAGAGTCGATATGCGCCCGCTACGATGCCTCGCGCAAGGTAATCGCCCTGGTGCGCAGCCGCGAGGCCTATGGCATCCGTCCCCGCAACAACGAGCAGAAATTCGCCCTGGACGCCTGCCTGAATCCCAAGATTCCGCTGGTGTCGCTCACCGGCGGCGCCGGCACGGGAAAGACGCTGCTGGCCCTCGCCGCCGCCCTGGAACAGGCCGACGACTACGACCAGATCATCCTTTCGCGCCCCACGGTGGTGCTGGGCGGGCAGGACATCGGCTTCCTGCCCGGAGATCAGCGTTCCAAGATGAGCCCCTACATCCAGCCGCTCATGGACAACCTGGATGTCATCAAACGAGGCTTCAAGCCTTCCAGCAAGCAGGCGCTCAAGCTGGATGCCATGCTCAAGGACGAGCGTCTTCTCATCTCCCCGCTGGCCTATATCCGCGGCCGCTCGCTGGGCAAGGTCTATTTCATCGTGGACGAGGCGCAAAACCTCACGCCGCACGAGGTGAAGACCATCATCACCCGTGCCGGCGAAGGCACCAAGATGGTGTTCACCGGAGACATCTTCCAGATTGACCAGCCCTATCTGGACCAGTGGAGCAACGGTCTCACCCATCTGGGAGAGAAGATGAAGGGGCAGGCGCTCTTCCAGCACGTCTTCCTCCGCAAGGGCGAACGCTCCGAACTTTCCGAAATCGCCGCCAAGCTCTTGTAGGGAGCCTCCGCGGAACTCCCGGCCGGTCAACTTTCAGAGGTAATCGTATAGGTTACGATGGTGCCGGGCTGCCAACGATATCCGGCAAGGCTGGCGCTGATTGTGCGTCCGTCATTGAGCCTTCCTTCAAGCTGGGCCTCTTCCGGCTTGCAGACAAGCCTTGCCGGAATGTACGCAAAAGAAAAGCGGTAAAGCCCGTTGGTTCAGAACTTTGCCGCTTAATCAATTGTATTTCAACAGCCTATCCTTGTTGCCTGATGGCTGCCTGGGCGGAAGCGAGGCGGGCGATGGGCACGCGGAACGGCGAGCAGCTCACATAGTCGATGCCGATGGTGTTGAAGAAGGCGATGGATTCGGGATCGCCGCCGTGTTCACCACAGATACCGCACTGCAGGCCAGGACGCTTGCTGCGGCCCTTGTCCACACCAATCTTCACCAGCTGGCCCACAGCCTTCTGGTCGATGTGCTGGAACGGGTCGGCGTCCAGAATCTTGTTGCCCAGATAGTCACCCATGAAGGTGCCGATGTCGTCGCGGCTGAAGCCGAAGGTCATCTGGGTAAGGTCGTTGGTACCGAAGCTGAAGAACTCGGCGGCGCGGGCCATACGGTCGGCGGTAAGGGCGGCACGAGGGATCTCGATCATGGTGCCGAACTGGTAGTCGATCAGCTGGGCAGTCTTGGCCTCTACCTCTGCCTTGATGCGGTCGCAGATCACTTTCTGGAAGCTGAGCTCACGGGCGCTGATGGTCACGGGGATCATGATTTCCGGATGCGGGTGCAGGCCTTCCTTCTGGAGTTCGGCGGTAGCGGTGAAGATGGCACGGTACTGCGTCTCGGCGATGAGCGGGAAGCTCACGTGCAGACGGACACCGCGATGACCCATCATCGGGTTCACCTCATGGAGGTTCTCACCACGCTTCTCCACTTCCTTCACGCTGATACCCAGGTCTTTGGCCAGCTCTTTCTTCTTGTCCTCACCCTGAGGAACGAACTCGTGAAGCGGCGGGTCCAGGAGACGGAACACGACGGGCATGCCATCCATTACGCGGAGAGTCTCCTTCACGGCGGCCTTCATGAAAGGCTCCAGTTCCGTGAGGGCGGCCTTGCGCTCCTTGTCGGTGTCGCAGAGAATCATCTTGCGGAGCTTGGACAGGGGAATTTCGCTGTTGCGTCCGTAGAACATGTGCTCGATACGGAACAGGCCGATACCCTGGGCGCCGAACTTGAGGGCGCGGGCAGCATCTTCCGGCGTGTCGGCATTGGTGCGGATCCCCAGTTTGCGGAACTTGTCGCACATGGCCATGAACTTGGCGAAGAGCGGGTTCTCGCTGGCGTCCATGGTTTCGATGGCGCCTTCGTACACCAGGCCCTTGGCACCGTTGAGGCTCAGGAAGTCTCCCTCCTTGAAGGTTTTGTTGACTCCGGCGAACTTCACGGTCTTGTCCTTGAAGTTGATCGAGAGGGCG
>OCTW011570360.1_pt1 | contig 11189 bp, 9 predicted proteins | sample 1539671 | NCBI WGS metagenome assembly OCTW01 (sample SAMN02144230, study PRJEB22623) | gut metagenome | biome: sheep rumen | host: Ovis aries | place: New Zealand | reverse complement strand
TACAAGGAATACAAGCACAAGAGCCGTCTGCCGGAGTTGACGTCCATTGAGGAGACGGAGGTGCCCGGATGGTTTGCCAATGTCATGTGGCCGGTGCTGATCGGGGATGATCCCATCGGCAGCGCGTTTGTGGACGAGGGCAGCGGCCGGCTCTTCCTGATGCCCACCTCGGAGTGGTGCAGGACCGAGTATGGCTTTACCAAGAAGAAGGGGGATGCCCCGAACCCCAGCCGGATCGCCCAGGTGACCCCGTATGTGCGGTACAAGAGAATGTATGACTGGTCCTCGCGCATGGTTCTGTATGAAAAGGGCTATACCGGTTCCTGCTACTGGACCAGCGACATGCGCCCCGGCGAGCGGCGCATGCAGATCGTGGGCATCAACGGACATCTGTCCTGGGGCGGATGGATCCGCCCGAACGTGGGTGTCAGACCCGCCGCGAAGCTTGACCTGAAAGATATCCGCATCGTTTCCGGAAGCGGAACGGCCAAGGATCCCTTTGTGGTCAGCTACGCAGGAGAATAACGAAGGACATAACGAGAAAAGCGGCGCGCGGCGCCGCTTTTTCTGATGGCTGGGAATGAAAGGACGCAGAGCATCCGGACAGGAATCACAGGTATGCCTTGAAGAAACGGATGACCTCCTGGAGCATTTCACTGCCCCAGACGCCGTTTCCGTGTCCGGCACCGGCGACCTTGATCAGTTCTGCCTTTCCGCCGCGGGCGCGAAGCGCATCGCAGAAGCGGAGTCCCTGAGCAACGGGAATAATCGGATCCTCATCGCCGATCACGTAGAGGAAGGGCGGAAGTGTTTTCGCGCGTTCTATGTAATACAGCGGGCTGGCTGCTCTGAGGTATTTTGCGGGGTCGGACAGGTACGTGTCCTGCCAGATTTCCATGGCCTCAAAAGGCAGGCCGGGTTCTTCATCCGGCCGCAGCGGTTTGTTTTCTGCGATGCGGTCTTCCACCAGATGGATCAGGTCCACCGGCCCGTAGACACAGCAGCAGGCTTTTGCCTGTACGGCTTCGGACAGGCAGGCGCCAAAGGCAAAACTGCGGTCGGGCATGTCAAGAAGCGTATCATGATCTCCTGTCAGGGCTGCCATGGCGGCGGTATTGCCGCCGGAAGAATCGCCCAGCAGGCCCACACGGTCTGTGTCGATATGGAAGACATCGGCATGGCTGCACAGATACCGGACAGCTTCCTTCAGGTCCTGAACAGCTGCCGGGAAAACGACATTGTCCCGGTATGTGCCGCGGTAGGAAACAGAAGCCGCCACAAACCCGGCCTGCGCCAGATGCACGAGATACGGCACATGACGGTGTCCGTCGGCACCGGCCCATCCGGAACCGGGGCAGTCGACAATCAGAGGAAATTCCGGTGCCCTCTGAGCCTTCTGCGGCTGAGGCTCGCTGTCGGCCTTGTCACCCAGAGTACGGTGCCATCTGGCAAACTTTGCCTGCACCGGATTGAGATGAGCCGGTGGTTCGACCGGGAAGGAAGGCGCAACCGGCGAAACGATCTGCAGCGTAAGGTCACCGGTGTCCCTGTGAGCATATGTGATATCCGGAGTATATACAACATCATATTCGACGGTGCTGTAAATGGTTTTGGCAATATTCATGGGCCATCCCTTCTTTCTTGAGTTTCTGGGTTCCAGACACACAGGCATGTCTGGTCAGATCATGAATGCGTTTTCAACAGGCTCCCGGGATTCGGGCTTTTTTGGACAGTGGTTTTCCATGATGATACCATGCACGCTGACTCTGTTCAAGACGATTGTCAGGCGGGCATTGCAGCGGGCTGTCCATAAGCGGGTACCATGATTCGTTTTCCCGCTTCTGACGGCGATGATCCTGAAGGCTGTCCAAAATGAAACCCGCAGCAAGGCAGTTTCCGGAGAAGTATGTACAGAAATGATGCCGGTGTCTGATTGTACAAACGGTGTATTTTTCTTTACTAATTTTGAAAACAAGAATAAAATTACGCCTATTAATATAGCATGATGCATATATGTGATGCATTGTTCCAGATGGAGCATGCTGTATAAAGAAAGGGAGTATCTTTGATGAAGAAACTGTTTTGTCTGATGCTGGCGCTTGCGGTGGCAGCATCCTGCGCCGTGCTGCCTGTCATGGCGGAAGACCGGTATCTGGGCGTCATGCTCGGAACCAACGTCATGAGCCTGGATACCAATCTGGCTACTGACGGCGACTCGTTTGAAGTGATTGCCGACTGCATCGACGGCCTGATGCAGATGGATGCGGACGGCGCAGCTGTCCCGGCCATCGCGGAATCCTACGACCTGTCCGATGACGGTCTGACCTATACGTTCCACCTGCGTGACGCGAAGTGGACCAATGGTGATGCGGTCACGGCCAATGACTTTGTGTTCGCATGGCGCCGTATTGCCAAGGAAGCCGGCGAATACGCCTACATGCTGGACGAGATCGGCAACATCAAGGGCGCTGCCGAGATCATCAGCAAGCAGACGGACGATCTGACCACCCTGGGCGTTTCTGCTCCGGATGACAAGACCTTTGTCGTGGAACTGAATGTGCCCGTGTCCTTCTTCCCGAGCCTCATGTATTTCCCCACTTTCTATCCCATCAATGAGGCCTTCTATACCAGCCTGGAGGAAGGCACCTACGGTACCAGCCCGGAAACCTTCCTGAGCAACGGTGCTTTTGTGCTGGAGAGCTATACGCCCGGCACAGCCAATCTTTCCGTCAAGAAGAATCCTGACTACTGGGATGCAGACCGTGTAAAGCTGGCCGGCATCAAGTACCAGGTGGTGGGTTCCTCCGACAGCGCCCTGACTGCGTACCGTACCGGCGCACTGGATGTGGTCATGATTTCCGGCAACCAGGTCTCTGCAGCCAACGCAGACGCTGAACTGAGCAAGAGCCTGAAGGTGACCGGCGCCGGCTATATGTGGTATCTTTCCTTCAGCCAGACAGAGAAGAATGCCCAGAACGGCATGCTGGCCAACACCAATCTGCGCCTGGCCATCACCAATGCCATTGACCGTGACAATCTGGTGGACAACTATGTGATGGACGGCTCTCTGGCCACCTTTACGGCTGTGCCTCCGCAGTTTGCTGCCAGCAGCACCACCGGTGAGGACTTCTCCGCTGATCAGGCCAGGTTTGCCGATTATGTGGGCTATGATCCCGACAAGGCTGCGGAATACTTTGAAAAGGCAAAATCCGAGCTCGGCGTGGATACGTTTGAGTTCACCATGATTTACGGCAACAACGAAGGCGATGAAGTGGCCAAGGTGGCTCAGGCCATCAAGGAAGACGTGGAAGACGCACTGCCCGGCCTGACTATCAATCTGCAGCCCATGACCAAGGCTGAGCGCCTGGATAAAATGCAGAACGACAACTACGATGTGGCCCTGACCCGCTGGGGTCCCGACTACGCTGATCCCATGACCTACCTTGGCATGTGGGTGACCAACAACTCCAACAACTATGGTTTCTGGAGCAATGAAAAGTATGATCAGCTGATCGCTGACTGCACCACTGGTGCCTATATCACGGATTATGATGCCCGCTGGAATGCCATGTATGAGGCGGAGAGCCTGGTTATGCAGGAAGCCGTGATTGCGCCTCTGTACACCAAGGCCAATGCGAACCTGATCGTTTCCGGCGTGGAAGGCATTCAGTTCCATCCTGTGGCGCTGAACCGTGTTTACAAGGATGTCACCATTGAATAACCTGTGAAGCCCGATTTTCCCTTCAGAGCGGTCCGTAAACCGGGCCGCTCTGATTATTCGATTCTGGAAGGAAGGCTGAACGATGGCCAAATATATTCTCAAGCGCCTGGGCATGGCTCTGCTGACACTGCTGATCATCACGTTCCTGCTTTTCCTGCTGGTGCGCATCATGCCGGGCAATCCTTTCCCGTCAGAACGCATGAGCGCCGAGCAGATTGCCAACAAGCGCGCGGAGATGGGACTGGACGATCCGATCATCACCCAGTTTGTGCGCTATATGGGAAATGTGCTGCAGGGGGATTTCGGGAAGGGAACATCGCTGTACAACGGCGCTCCGATCAAGACGGTGCTCGCTTCCGCCATCGACAATTCCTTTCGCATCGGCGGCATTGCCATTCTTGTGGGTACGTTTGTGGGCCTGCTGCTGGGCATTACGGCTGCGCTGAACCGTGGGAAGTTTCTGGATGCCTTCTGCACGGTTTTCTCGATTTTCGGCGTTTGCGTGCCCTCCTATGTGTTCCTGATTTTTCTGCAGTACACGTTCTCGTTCAGAATTCCGTTCTTTCCCTACTTTTTTGATCCGACGCGCTTTGCGTTTTCCGCCATCATTCCGTCGCTGTCCCTGAGTCTGTTTACGATGTCGACCATTTCCCGCTTTACGCGCAATGAGATGGTCGAGGTGTTTGACAGCGACTATGTGCGCCTGGCGGAGGCAAAGGGCATGTACGGCAGCAGGCTGGTGCGCAGGCATGTGCTGCGCAATGCGCTGATTCCCATCGTTACTGTGCTGGCGCCTCTGGTGGTCGATCTGCTCACCGGTGCGCTGGTGGTGGAGAAGATCTATGGAATCAACGGAATCGGCAAGCTGATGGTGGATGCCATCGCCGGGGAGGGCATTGACTACAACTATGTGCTGGCCCTGGGCATTCTGTATTCGGCGCTGTACATCGGTATCATGCTGCTGGTGGATGTGCTCTACAGCGTGCTGGATCCGCGCATCCGTGTGGCGACGGCAAGGGGAAGGAGGGCGTAAGTCATGGCGAAGAAAACAATGCAGGCCGGCAGTGCAGCCGCGCCGTATGTGCCTGCCAGGGAAGATTTCGTGTTTCTTCCGCACCGCGACCTGAATATGGATACCAACTTCGCCTCCCAGAGTTACTGGAAAGGCGTTGCCATCCACTTTTTCAAAAACCGCCGTGCCGTGGTGGGTCTGGTGATCATCAGCGTGATTATCCTGCTGGCCGTTTTCGGGCCGATCCTGAGTGCCTATGACTACCGGGATATTGTGCAGTACCGCAATGAGGCCAACAAGCGTGTTGTGGCAAAGGGCATTGCACCGCAGATTCCCGCGCTTCACCGGCTGCTGACCGGCAGTGAACTGGAAGGAAACTTTGCAGACCGCACCTTCCTTTTCGGTACCGATGACCTTGGACGGGATCTCTGGACGCGTACCTGGTACGGCGCGAGGGTATCCCTGCTCATTGCGTTTGTGACCATTATCATTGATATGATCATCGGCATGAGCTATGGCCTGATCTCCGGCTACTTCGGCGGGGTGACGGACCATGTGATGCAGCGTTTTGTGGAAATCGCCAATTCTGTGCCGCGGCTGGTCATCGTGTCTGTGCTCGCCATTTTCATGCCCAAGGGCATGGGACTGGTGATTGTGGCACTGCTTCTGACGGAATGGATTGGTATGAGCAAGATCGCCCGTGCGGAGATGCTCAAGATCAAGGAACAGGAGTATGTGCTGGCCAGCCGTACGCTTGGCGCGCGGAACGGACATATCATCTTCAAGGAAATTCTGCCCAATACCATCGGGCCCATTATTACGCAGGTCATGTTTTCCATTCCCACCGCCATTTTCACGGAAGCGTTTCTGAGCTTTGTCGGCGTGGGCATTGTGCTGCCCCAGTGTTCTGTGGGCACGCTGATTGAGGACGGCTTCAACAATATCACGACGCTGCCCTATCAGATTCTGCCGCCCATCATTGTGCTGGCGCTGCTGATGCTGGGCTTCAATTTCATCGGCGACGGACTGCGCGAAGCGCTGGCCCCGAAGCTGGAAGATATGTGAGGAGGGGAAAAGCATGAGCGAAACGCCGAAAACCATCCTCGATATCAAAAACCTGGATATTTCCTTTAAGACCAATGCCGGTACGGTGCATGCGATCCGCGGCGTCAATATCGACCTGTGCAAGGGTGAGACCGTGGCGATTGTGGGCGAGTCCGGTTCCGGTAAATCTGTTACCATGAAGGCCACCATGGGCCTGCTGGACAGCAATGCCACGGTAAACAGCGGTGAGATTCTCTATACCTATACGGATGAAAAAGGCGAAGAGCGCACCGTGGATCTTCTCAGGCTCTCGAAGAAGGAACTGCGCCAGCACTATAACGGACAGCGCATTGCCATGGTGTTCCAGGATCCGATGACGAGCCTGGATCCCACCATGACCATTGGCAAGCAGATCATGGAAGGGATGCTTCTGCACAAAAACATGAAAAAGGACGAGGCCAGAGCCCGTGCCATTGAGCTGCTGAACCTTGTCGGCATTCCGGAAGCAGAGAAGCGGTTCAGGAACTATCCGCATCAGCTCTCCGGCGGCATGCGCCAGCGTGTGGTGATTGCCATCGCCCTGAGCGCAGACCCGGATATCCTGATCTGCGACGAACCCACCACTGCCCTGGACGTGACCATTCAGGCGCGCATTCTCGAGCTCATCATGGATATTCAGAAAAAGATGAAGCTCAGCGTGATCTATATCACGCATGATCTGGGCGTGGTGGCCAAGGTGGCTGACTATGTGAATGTCATGTATGCAGGGAAGATTGTCGAGGTCGGCAATGTAAACGAGATTTTCTATGAGCCGAAACATCCCTATACATGGGGACTGCTTTCCGCCATGCCCGATCTGGATACGGAGGACGACCGGCTCTATTCGATTCCCGGGAGCCCGCCGAACCTGCTTCATGAGCCTGTGGGTGACGCTTTCGCACCGCGGAATCAGTTTGCTCTGGCGATCGATGAAAAGGCGGAGCCGCCGCTGTTCCAGGTGAGCCGGACGCACTTTGCCGCTACCTGGCTGCTGCATCCGGATGCCCCGAAATTCGAAATGCCGCAGGAGCTCAGGGAACGCCTGGAGCGTGCGAGGAAAGAGGTGGAAGAGTATCTATGAGTGAAACTCTGTTACGGGTGGAAAATCTGCAGCAGCACTTCCGCGTTTCCCGCACCTATACGGTGCGCGCAGTGAACGGCGTTTCCTTTGACATCCATCCCGGCGAAACCTACGGCCTGGTAGGCGAATCCGGGTCCGGAAAGACCACCATCGGCAGAAGCATCATCCGTCTGTACAACCCCACCGGAGGGAAAATCACGTTCAACGGCAGGGATATTACAGGCCGTCTGGACAATGATACCCGGAGCATGCTGCGCAAGGAAATGCAGATGATCTTTCAGGATCCGATGGCTTCCCTGAACCCGCGCAAGAAAGTGGAGGACATCATCGGCGAGGGCCTGGATATTCACAGGCGTTACAGTTCCAGGCAGGACCGCAGCGACCAGATCATTGAAATGCTGAAAAAAGTGGGCCTCAGTCCGGAGCATGCCGCGCGGTATCCGCACCAGTTTTCCGGCGGTCAGCGGCAGCGTGTCGGCATTGCCCGGGCGCTGATCATGAACCCGAAACTGATTATTGCAGACGAGTGCATTTCAGCCCTGGATGTTTCCATCCAGGCCCAGGTGGTCAACCTGATGAAGGACATTCAGGAGGAAACCGGCTGTGCCTATCTCTTCATTGCTCATGACCTGAGCATGGTCAAGTACATTTCAGACCGGATCGGCGTCCTGCATCTGGGCTACATGGTGGAGACGGGCACGAAGGAGGAAATCTTTTCGAATCCGATTCATCCCTATACCCGGTCGCTTCTCTCCGCCATACCCCATCCCAATCCTGAGGTGGAGAAGCGGCGCAAGTCCATTGCGTATGATTACGCCGCCAGCGGCATCGACTATGCGAAGGGAACGGAACGCAGCGTCGGGGGCACGCATACGGTGCTGGCCACTGAGGAGGAGTTCGCACGGTGGACCTGAGAGGCGCTGTGTGTGCAGCCTGCTGCTGTGTCTTTCTGATGACGGAAAATCCGCCGGACTGTATGGGTCCGGCGGATTTTTCCATGAGGGGGAATGAAGGTTTCCGGAGTATGTATCTGCACGGATGAGCCCTGCTCCGGGCTGCAGGAAGCGTTTCCTTCCGCGGCTGGCTTGGATTTCTCCGGGACAGTGCCGGGTGAACCCAAGAACGTGAAAAAGGCCCGGGGATGGATCACTGTTACAGGTGGTAATGGTTTTTCAGACGGTCAGAGCATCTGACCCTGCCCCTGACATGAATGGCAGAGATGGTCTCAAGGATCAGGTCATCCAGGCTTTCATCGATGACCAGGAGTCCGTATCCCCGGATTTCCTTCTGATGCCCCTGCTCCCTGAGGGGTTCCAGTTCCTTCTTCACCATGCCCCGGATGCCCATGAACCAGATGCAGCCCGAACTGTCATAGCGCTCCTGCGCGGCATGGATGCTGGCCTGCTTGGTATTCAGATACTCCCGCACCGCCTGGTTGATCAGATCGCTCCTGTTTGAATAGAAGCCCTGGTCCACCAGCAGGTCGATCTGGGACAGGGTTCCGATATTCATGTTGACCGATACCTTTTCCGTATTCTCCATGACATGACCTCCTTTATGCTCCAAATGGAGCATAAATAGAGTATCATACAGAAATCATCCTGTCAACGAAAACATCCTCCGATCCGGTTCAGAGAACCGGGTGAGGCATATATCGGCACTGCCGGGAGCTGCAGCAGGGATTCCCTGCTGTCTGCATTCAGGGGTAGGCGACGTGCCATCACAATCACCGTCTGATGGAGCTCGGACGGGCGTTCTGTGATCTGCATAAGACACAGTATATCTCATGGATGTGTGGGGACACAGCTATGAGTTTGACCAGGACGGCAACTGGGACATGATGGAAGCATTCTGCAGCATGATGGGCGGGCGGGATGACATCTGGTACGCCACGCATATTGAAATTGTGGATTATATGGATGTTTTTCAGCGCCTGCAGTTTGCGGCGGATAACAGCTTCGTATATAATCCTTCCGTACAGAGTGCGTGGGTAAGTGTGGACCAGGGTCAGCCGTTGGAGATTCCCGGGGGTCAGCTGGTGTCTCTTTGGTGGGAGCGAACACGATGAAAGAGAGAAAGCACAGGTTCAGCAGACTGCAGCTTCAGTCTTTTTTCTCCTATGTGGTGATCATGCTCGTTGTCATGATCATACTGGTATTCTTTGCATACCGGTCTTTTTCATCGTTCCACTCACAGCTTCTGCTCAATACCTATCAGGCGGACCTGCATCTGGTGCGGGAAGCCCAGGACCGGCTGATGACAACGCTGGTTTCCATTGCAGGGCAGATGACCAACAATGACATCACGCCCGTGAAATACAGCGAGGATCCCGTGAAAGGCTCGCGCATCTCCGGAAAGCTTGCCTCCTACCGCGCCGTCAATGACACGTTCGATGATCTCTTCATTCACTTTACCGGGGACGACTCGGGGAAGAGAAGGCTTCGGAAACGGACTACAATCATCAGGCCGTGGATCATCTCCGGCTCGCCCTGAGAAAGGCTGACCGGCCGAGGATCGAGCAGGCGCTCCGGGAAGTGTCCCAGGCCATGCATGGCATGCATACCTCGCTCTTCGGATTCAGGAGCATGTACAATGAGATCATCACCGCTGTCACGGCGGAAGCGCGGGCGAGCGGGGCCAAGGAAGAGGACGTGTATGACCTTTTCCGGCTCAGCCGCTGCCTTTCAGTGGATGAACTGGACGGCCTGCTTGCGCAGGTCTGCCGGAAGATCGCGGACCTGCAGACCGCCACCAGACAGGAGCATGTGCCGGAGGAGGTTCGGAAGGCGCGGGAAATTATCCAGCACCGTTTTTCGGAGCCGGAGCTTTCCGTGTCCGGCATTGCGAAGGAAGTCGGCATGAGCGATTCCAAGCTGTCCGTGGAATTCAAGCGCGTGTACCAGGAGACGCCGCTGGAAGTGATCACCTTCTGCCGCATGCACAGGGCCCAGCGGCTTCTCGGAACAACAGCCATGCCGGTCAAGGATATTGCCGTGGAATGCGGGTATTATGATATCTCGGCCTTCAACAGACGGTTCAAGTCCTATACGGGACTGACGCCGCAGCAGTTCCGGCAGCAGGAGAGCGAAAAAGACGCGCCGCAGGCGCAGTGACCAGAGGAGAACGCCATGAGTGATTTTATTCTGTCTCTTTCGACCAGGATTCAGGCGGACGAAAACCAGTCCGCGATTCAGCATGCCGCGGCTGTGCTTCGCCGGGATATGCGGGAAAATCTGAGCGGGTATGGCCCGGACAATGTAATCCGCGTGCTTCAGGATCCCGCGCTCGAAGCGGAAACGTATGCCGCGGAGGTGACGGAGCAGGAAGTCCTTCTCCGCTGCGGGGATGATCTGGGCGCCGTGTATGCGCTGCTCTCGGTCAGCGAAAGGTATCTGGGTGTACAGCCGCTGGGCTGGTGGATGGGACTGCGGCCAAAGATGCATGACACGGTCCGGATTCCCCTGGGTGGCTGGGAAAGCCCCAGGTATGCCGTGCGCTATCGCTGCTGGTTTGTCAATGATGAAGTGCTCTTCACCGGCTGGCATCTGGAGGAGAGCCAGCGCGCGGAAGTCTGGAAGCGGCTGTTTGAGGCCCTGCTGCGCTGCGGCGGCAACATGGTCATACCGGGCACGGACCGGGAGTATGACGGGCACAGGCTGTGCGACATGGCGCTGGAGCGGGGACTGTGGATCACGCAGCATCATACGGAACTGCTGGGGGCAAGGATGTTTGCCCGGGCATACCCGGAGCTTCAGCCGTCCTATACGCAGCATCCCCGGGAGTTTGAGGCGCTCTGGCAGGAAGCAGTTGACCGGTATGCAGGCAGGCGCGTTGTCTGGACCATCGGATTCCGGGGCCAGGGCGACAAGGCATTCTGGCATGATGACTCGGGGTATGACACGGCCGAGAAACAGGGCGCGTTTATCTCCTCCGTAATGCGCAGGCAGATGGAGCTGGTGCGCGCGAAGGATCCGAAGGCGGTCTTTTCCACCAACCTCTACGGGGAGATGATGGGCCTGTACCGGGCCGGCCATCTGAAGGTGCCTGACGGCGTGATCCGTCTGTGGGGTGACAACGGCTACGGGAAAATGGTTTCCAGGCGTCAGAACAATGACAATCCCAGAGTGGATGCCATGCCCGCGGAGCATGAGAAAGGTGAGCACGGCATTTATTACCATGTGAGCTTCTATGACCTGCAGGCAGCGAACCATATCACCATGCTCCAGAACCCGCCCCAGATGATTGCGGATGAACTGGAAAAAGTGCTGAAGCGCCGTGCAGGCAAAGTGTGG
>OCTW011512073.1_pt1 | contig 11190 bp, 11 predicted proteins | sample 1539671 | NCBI WGS metagenome assembly OCTW01 (sample SAMN02144230, study PRJEB22623) | gut metagenome | biome: sheep rumen | host: Ovis aries | place: New Zealand | reverse complement strand
TGGTGTGTTTTCTGCTGTCATTGGCTGGGGTGGGGGAGAGTTGGCTATATGGTTTTTTTGTTTCTCCCCTGATTGCTTTTGTGGTGTGGAGTCAGCAGGTAGGCCGTTACCTGCATGATGGCGGTACGCCTATTGTGTGGCGTAGGTTCTGGCAGTTGCATTTGGGCTGTTTGGTTATTATCCCGCTGTTTGGATTCCGTATGTGGTTGCTGTTCGGGCTTCTTGCAGTGGTGGTGGTGTTCCTGAAGCTGATGCTGGGTAGGCGGTGAAAGGCAGCGGCGGAACCGCTGCCTACGGAGAAAGGTTAATCGAAGTTGAAATTGATTTGTAGGTTGTCGAATGCTTTGAGTGTGCGGAGTGATCCTTCATATCCGTAGTAGTCTTCGAGGTACTTTTGCATACGTGATTCGAGGTGTCTCATTTCCATGAAGAAGGCTGGGCGTGAAGTCTGCTTGCTGGCTCCCTTTGTGTTCCACATGCCGATGTACCGGTCTTGGAAATGTGCTTTTTTCTCACGGTCAACGCTCTGTGACGGTCTTCCCTTACCGACACCACGATCCACGAAGTCGAGGTAGTCGTTCCAGTGGAAGATGACGGTGACGTTGTCGGGGCTGCTGGCGTTGACGACCTTTCCCCCGATGCTTTTCTCTCCCTGTCCTGTGGAGTACCACCCTCCGTGTTTCTTTCTGTATTCGTTGACTTCGCGGTATCCCGGATAGACTTCGACGGGCCAGATGAACTGTGTGTTCATGTTCTCGACGAGCTGTGCTTCCGCCTCGTCAATCCATTCCTGGATGACTTTGTTGAGTGGGGTTTTGGGTAGGTATATTTGTACGGCCATGGTTTTGACATTTTTGTGGTGATAGAATCACCACGTTAAGAAACGTGACTCTTATTTCACCTTTAGTTTTATTCTGCTTCTGATTGGGGAGAGAATCTGCTCGATGCACTCTTTATTTGTTCCGAAAAAAGCGGTGTAGTATTTGAGGCCTGCATCCGCTACGCCTTTCATATCTCCGACGATGATGACGGTGCCTTCGCTCCCGGAGAGGGAGAATAGGGGCGTGCGCGCCATCTGGTCGCGAAGTACGCGCACGTGGCTGCTTCCGACCTCTGCTGCAATCTCTGCATCTGTCATCGCGCAGTCTTTCCCGATGATGAGGGTGTAACTCTTCGCCCATCCCTTGGCGATATCATGCCTGACTTCGCGCAACAGCCACACATCAGCCGTGGGGAGTACCAGGATGCGGTCTGACGCATCGCCCGCCATGAATGACACGGCGAAGTTGAACTTCTGCATCGTCACGTCGCCTGACGTCTGGAAGACGCAGATACGGTCGTGGTTCTCGCGCAACAGTTTCGGCAGCTGCTTATGGCAGCAGCAAGGTTCAATCATTCCCATATCCTCTCACCTGCTATTGATATTTCTGCATGAACCGCAGTCCGCTCTGTACCTCGTCGATGAGTCCGCCCCGTCCGTATTTGTTGATGGTGGCCGGGATGCCTTGTTGCTGTATGGCATTGAGTGTCTGCGAGAGCATGGCGACTGTTTGGGCGAGGTTTCTCATCGTCTCCTCTGAAGCCATGGTAGCAGCGGCGGAACCGCTGCCTGCGGGTAAGGCGAGAGCACTGAGGTCGCCCTCATCGAGAGTCCTCATGGCCCGCCCGCTCCGGTTGCGGTCGATATCGGTGATGGTCTTCAGGATATCGGGCCGTGACAGCATGAGTGCGCGCGTGGTTTCACGTCCCACCACCAGTTCCGGTCCCTTTTCACCGATGATGGACGGTTCCCCGTTTACTGATGCCGTGATGGGGCTCCTTACGATTCCGGTCTGTATGGTACCTTCGTCGCGTGCCTGGTATACATGTCCGTCGGTACCGAGTACAGATCGGATGTTTCCGTTGTCGTAGGTGAGCATTCCCGACTTCAACTTCACGTTTGTGGCGGAAGAAGAGCTCTGGCTCTTGCTCCCCCCGAAGAGTTTGCCCAGTGCGAAGGCCAGCAGTCCGTTGAGGAGAGCAGTAATGACAGCTATCAGCGGTATACCCCACCATCCGAGTGTGCCGATGATCTTCGCGGCACCTCCGGCGACACCAGCTGCCACGCTTCCCTCTGTCTCAGCTGCCGTGGTGGCCGCATTGGCTGCAGCCTGGCTTTGCTTTGTCTCGGCGATATCCTGTGCTGCCTTCGATGTGATGGAAGCGATACCCGTCTCGACGATGCTGGTGACGCTCAGGCGGCTTTCTCCTTCCTCCTGTACGACATCTGTCTGTTCGCCCTGAGCCTGCTTCTCGAGTCTGAGCTCCTGTTTCTTCTGTTTCTTTTTCTGTCCGAGGATGAGGGCGCCGATGGCCTTGATGACCGATACCCTTTTCTTTCCCTCTTCCTCTTCGACGGCCTGCACGGAATTATGCCGGCGGTCCTCTGCCTCCATCTCCTGGTGGAAGAGCGCCTGGTTGACCTTCTGCGTCATCAGTTCGGCATACATCTTGATGGTCATCTTGCCGAACTGCTCAATCATTGACTTGACGGCATCCTGCAGGGCCTTGCGTCCCTCCTCCGCGTCGGTGGTCATGGTGGCGAATGCATCGCCCACTGCGGTACCGAAATCCTCGATGGGGTGGGTGAGTTGCTGCAGGAGCGCGATACGCTCGCTGACGGCCTGTGCCACCCTGTCAGCATGTGCAGCCCTGGCGTTGTCGTATTTCTCCAATGCGGCATTGTATTCCTTCATGGTTATCCTCTCCTGCTCGAGCAGTTGCTTCATCAGTTCGAGGTGTCTGCGTTCGCGGTCCTCGATGAGTGCGAGGCGCAGGAGTTCCGGATCCTCGGCCATGGTGTCAGCGATACCCATCCGCTGCTGCATGTCGCGGTGGCGTCCACCCTCCCGTCCTTGCTGCTTGGAGAGTTTATCGAGGTTTCTTACCTCGTTGTCGATGGCCTTGATGTTGAAACGGTTTTCAAAGACATAGTCATTGATTTTCACCACCCTTTCGGCAGCCCTTTTCTGCGCTTCCACATAGGCATCGTTATACTTGATCAGTTCGTCGTAGAAGAGCTGGAAGTCCTCCCCTGTGAGGTCGAGCAGTCCGCGGAGTTTGATTTCATCCTTATGGCTGTCCCAGTCCTGCCCGAAGAGAATCCCCCAGAGGCTGTCGGGTGAATCAGCCCCCGCGACGGCCGCGAAGTTCTCCCTTGCGTTGGTGAGCATGTTCTGCCATTCGCGGCTTCTCTCGTCGAGGAACTGCTTGGCCTTATTCCCTCCGGAGAGGATGATCTTCATCTGGTCAGGTGTGAGCATGGCGAACCCGAACTGTTCCATGGTTGTCTCCGTATCCTCGTTGACCTTTCCGGTGAAGTTCTTTTCGAGTATGGCCTGGCGTCGTCGCTGTTCCTCCTTGTTACCGATTTTGGCGTTTGCCTTCTCATTGAGTGTGGCATTCTTCCATACCTGGTCGATGAGTGCGCTTTCCGGTTTGTTGAGAGACTTTGAAAGAGCCACAATCTGCCTGCGCAGTGCAGCCAGGTTATTGTTCTCAATCTTATCGAGCAGTTGCATGGACTCGTTGGTACCATCGACCAGCGGTTCAATCATATCATCCTGGATGGTCTTCTTGAACTGCTCCCATTCATTTTTCGTGCCTGCTACGGCCTTTCTTGCCTGAGCCAGTGCGCTGTTCATGCGCATGGTGAGGGCATTCACGAGCTGGTCTTGCAGTTCGGTGTTCATGCCCGTAGCCGTGGCGATGTTCAGGGTCTCGGTGATTTGGCGCTCGTAGAAATTCTTGATGTTATCGACGATGGCCTTTGCCTCTGCCTCCGATTCCTGCAGCTGCTGTCGCATTTCCTTTTTCTCAGCGAGTGCGGCCTTCCGTGCGGCAGCGGCAGCGTCTTTGTCGGGTGCATCGTTTTCGAGAGGATTGAATGTCGTTCCGTTCCCACTGCCTGTACCTTTCGGCTTATATTGGTCAATCTTATCCGCCAGCTTATCCATCTTGGCGTTGTTTGCCTTGATCTGTTCCTCGGCAGCGGTATTTTGTCTTTCCCTGGCTTGGTACCCTCCAATTATTGCCTTGTCGGCATTGTTTGAAGCGTGTACATATCCCATCTTCCCGCCAACGGCAGAAGCCCCGGCTGTTTCAAGTCTGTTTTGTGCATTTACGGCAGCATCAGCCTTTTGTCTTTCGCGGCCGTATCTCTCCCGATTTTCGTCCATCCATTTCTGGTTGTCCTCAATCTGGTCTTCCAACTTCTGGTTCTGTTCAGCCAGTTCGTCCATTTTCTTCTGGTAGGCTCGTGCCCGTGCGGCGTTCATGATTTCTGTCTTCAGCCGGGCATAGGCATCCGCCGCTTTCCCTGCCAGTATTTCCTCGGTAGTGAGGTTCCCGAAGTAGGCAGGATATTTCTTTTGCATCTCGGCGACGGCAGCTGTTCTCTGCTCGATGGACTTGGTGGTGTCCTGCGTTGTGCGGTAGAGCCGTTCCAGTTCCCCGCGTTCCTGAGCGGTGCTTTCAGCGGCTTCCATTTCTGCCTTTGCGAACACGTCCAAGGATGCAGCGGCCTCCTTAGAAGCCTTAGATGATTCGAGCATTGTGATGGCAAATTGCGCAACCAGTCCGATGGCCAGCGAGATGATATTGGCCTTCATGGCGGTATTCAATCGTGCCCACGATGCAGCGAGTCCGTCGGTACCGATCTTAGCGGCCCCGAGGCTTGTGGCCACGGCGAACAGTGCCCTGCTTACCATAAAGAAGATACCGGCCGGAGCCAATTTGATTATACCTCCCAGCAAGGTGAACAGTGACTGTAGTGCGAACCTCATAGCAGCCATATATCCCTCGCTTTCAGTCAGGCTCTTTGAGACGTCGTACCATGCCTGTGCGAACTCTTTCACCATATCTACGGAGGCCGGATTGATGAAGGCCTTCTCCCACATGTTGTTTGCACGTTCCATAATACCGGCAGCTGTTTCCTGCTGGATGTTGTACTCAGCGGTTACGGCGGTGGCTTCGCGGAAGGCGGTGGAAGAAGTCTCCAGGTGCTGCTTGAGCATTGGCAACTGCTCGGACATGGTGACGAGGGTAGCCTTCAGTCGCTGGCCGTCGGAACCGAGGTCCTTGAAGATACCACCGAGTGCGTTGATGCCTCCTTTCTCGCGCATTTTCTCGAAGACGAGGAGCATGGCCTCCATCATCTTTCCGGACTGATAGAGGTTGGAGATGGTTCCCGGTTCGATATGCAGCGATTTCTCAATGAGGTTATGGTTAGTCTGCATGGCGATGACCAGCTTACCCAATGCCGTTGATGCCACTTCAGGCATGAGCATCATAGAGTCGGCAGCAGAACCGAGTGCGAGAATCTGATCGGTGGTGAGACCAGCGTTTTTACCGATGGAGAGGAGTCGCTTAGAGAACTCTACGATAGGTCCTGCGCTTGCCGTGGATGTGCTGGCGAGTTTGAAGATGGCGGAGCCCGTGGCGAGCATGGCCTTCTCGACGCCCATATCCTTGATGAGTCCCATGTTCTCGGTGATTTTGGAGAGTGCTGGCATGGCCTGTTCTCCCAGTTCCTCACCGAGTGCGACGTTTACCTGGTTGGCAGCCTTGACATAGCTTTCGAGTCCTTCGATACCCATGTTACCGAATCCGAGTTTTGCACCCGAATACGCGAGATTTCCAACCATTGTGGAGAGTGATGTGCGGGTGTCTATCTTGGAGAGGTTGACTGCGAGTTGGTTGATATCCTCGATTTCGAGTCCTGACACCTTACGGACGTCGGCGAGCTGGTCGGAGAATTTCAGGGAGAGTCGGGTGATTTCCTGTAGCTTATTCTTGAGCATGTTGAACGCTCCAAATACACCTACATAAGCAGTGATATTCTTAACGGCAATCTGCCATGCGGAGCCATGGTTTTTGACAGCTCCTGTGTTACGGTCAATCTGCTGCTGTATGAGTTTCAGCCTTTGCTGCAATGGCTTCAGGTCCTTGTCGCTGGCAGCCATGCGCTCCAGTTCTTTCTTCCCGGCGCGTAGTGCGTCACGTAGTTGTCGGGTGGTAGCGTTAGCAAGATCCTTTACGACCTTATCCACCTTCTCCATGTTGCTGATGTTCTGTTGTGCAGCGGTGTTGAGAGATTTCATTTCCCGTTGCACGGCCTTGAGCTGCTGTTGTAGTTGCTTATACTGCTCGGTATCCTGCTTGCTTTCGGTCCGCATTTGCCTCAGAGTGTCCTTGAGTTGCTTTTCCGATGCGGTGAGAGTCTTTACGCGCTCAGTGATGGCCGTCAGCACGGCTTCTGCCTGCTTACCGTTGGCTGTGATAACTACTTGTGACTGTCTTGTTGCCATGGTGGTGGGTGTTTGTTGTTACTCCAAAGGTATACAACAGGGGTAACAAAAGTGGGACAGGGGGGACTCGTGGTGATAGAATCACCAACTTAAGAGACGGGACATTTATATATGGAAAACACGCCTACCTTCTCAGGCTGGCGTGTTGTCTCTAATGAAACTTGAAAATTTTATTCCACCTGTTTAACTAATAACATGAAAACTTAAATAATTTAATAACTAACTAACTAAAACAATTATGAAGCTATTTACGAATTTTGACGTATGTATTGTATCTCACTGTGGCGTGCGGGTTGAAGTTCATGACATTCACTTTGTAGCCTTTTGTTCCCCATTTGAAGAAGAGGAGCCGGTGCTTGTATTCTTTCTGCAGTGCGATGGCGAGTGAGTCACGGACGGCGTATTTGAGCCGTTTGTTCTGATATTCGAAGCTGGCCCATGCGTCATTGTAGACGAAGATGGAATCTCCGGGTGTTTTCGGCTGCTGCGAAACAGCGGCCTGCAGAGAAACCGAGTCCTTGGTTTCCATTGAAGTCTTCTGGAGGCTCATCAGTTCCTTTGCGGCTATGCCTGCATCCTTGAGCAGCTTGCGGTCTTCGTCGGTAAGCACCTCCTTGATTTTCTCTACCTCCACCACTTTCTGTGTGACGATTTCCACAGAGTCGCGGATGGTGTCCTTATGGAGAGGGACATACTGCTGTTGTCGGGCCAGTTCCTCCCGGAGTTGTTCTATCTCCTTTTTCAGTCCGCTATTGCATGATGTGAGCATACAGGCGGCTATGAGGAACAGTAGCCAGAGGTATATCAGATAATCGTCGTTTCTTTTCATAGATCTTCTTCTTTGATGAGTGTGTATGTGAATGAATTGCCGAGTCCTGCCTTGACCTGTGATTCGGCCAAGGTCATCATTTCGGTGAAGTCCTTTGGCGACTGGAAAACCTGGCATCCTGCGGAATACTGTCCGACGTTCTCTATCTTCCCCCATTTGGAAGCCCTGTGCATATTGATGCCGAAGATTCCGGTGTCAATCTTTGTTGGCATGAGGTCGTAGATATTATCCTTGTTTCCGTCGCGGTAGACCTTGCAAGGTTTTGTACGCTGGCAGAGCGCCTTGTACTTTCCGTTATGGATGTCGATTCGCCAGAGTCCTCGGTACTGTCCTGGCACGAGGATGGCCGTTCCTTTTGGGTTGGAGGGTTTCTTCATCAGGTCCAGTCCCGGTTCCGTGGTGCAAGGCCACACATGGCGGTGCCATTCCCCCCGTTTATCCTTGTAGGTGATGACGAACCAATCGTCAAACTTGTTGGTCACTTTATTACCGTGTGCGGTTCGTATGCCGATGATGTTCAGGTTATAGGCTCCGGACGTGAAGTAGGCATATCCCTTCTTGGCAAAGAGGGAAGCAAAGTTGTAGTTGAGCAGGCTGTTCTTATTCATTCCTCATCCTCCCTTCTTCCTTTTGGTCTGTATGTTCTCCTGCGGCCCTTTGCTTCGTCGGGTGCGAGTCCGCTGAGGTCGATATCGAAGTGGCGTTCCGTCTTGTCGGCAAAGATCTTTCCCATGACCAGCCAGAGTTTGGAATACCTCTCGTTCTCTCCCCGGCAGGAAGAATTGTTCTCGCATACCGACCAGAACTGTTCCGCTGCCACGACTCCGGCAGCTATATAGCTCAGTGGCACGTAGATATCGACGAAGATGTATTTCTGTGCGAGGTAGGCGAGCAGGATGAGTACATACCTCTCAATGAGTGTTGGTATGACGGCCCTGAACTTCCATGAGAGGAACTTGGCTTCAGATCTTTGTGTTTTGTCTGGGTACGCCTTATGTACGCGCACATCGAGTTTGTATGCGGCGAAGGCATCCCATAGGATGAAGCACGTTGCCACGATGATGAGCGGGAAAGCCGGTTCGAAGATTCCGCAGAACCATCCCCAAACTCCCCCAACAATCAGCCAGATATATTTGATAGCTATATTCTCCATTGTCAAAGTTTAGTTATCGGGAGGCCTAAACCTCCCGATGGGTTAGAAGATGGTGTACGCGAGAGCCCCGAGTACGGCAGCCCCGATGATGACGATGACATTCATGCCGATTTCCTTCCAGGGTTTAGCAAGTGCCTGGTTCTCGAAGAGTGCGAAGAATGCGGCGACGACAGCTGCATAGGCAACGCCCAGCCAAGCACCGCCGACACTACCTCCCTCGTTCAGAGCTGAAAGAAGGGCAATGGCCACGCCGATCACGGCGAAAACTACTTTCCAAAGAAACTTTTTCATGTTGTAATTGATTTTATGGTGAAACTTATACCGGAGCCGCTGGCGACTCCGGCGATTGTGATAACCCAGTCCGTCCAGTCCCACTTTCCTCCCCAGCTTCTGTCCTTGAACTCCAGTGTGGAAGCGATACCTATCCCTGCGAGTGCAGCGGTGTACCAGCAGCCGAGTGACAGGATGCCTATCACGAAACCTCCTAAGAGGTGCTGCCATCGGTGAGATTCTGTGAGCCAGCTCATGTTTTATTCTTTTTCCACAAAGATAGTAACACGAGTTTCAAGATTAGGACAGTTTTGTTTCCGGCCGGACGCAACAAAGCCCCGGAAAATGTTTTTCCGAGGCTTTCATGTTGGGATTAAAACGGCTATTACCTTATCACACGTTTAGGTCGAACTTCACATTTTCGTTACCATCGAGCAGGATTTTAGTCTTTTCGATGTTGTTCTCATAGATATGCACATTGCCGAGCATCAGGGTGATGGACTTCAACGGCAGTGAGATTTGCCTTGCCATCAGATAGAGGTGGTAGATATCTGCTGGCAGCCCGAGGTTAGCGTCAGAGCTCCTCTGATATGCGGAGATGACCAGTTCCCCTTCATCTATCTGGAACTGTACGAGGCTCAGGCATGGTGCCTGGTTGCTCTCTGCATCCGTGGCTCCGAGGAAGAGCACATAGTTTTTGGAATTACGTTTTTCGCGGTTGATCTTTGCGATGAGAGGCGGCAGCTTCTCGAAGTAGGTGGGGTAGCTGTTGACCAGTACGGACCCGCAGTAGTCCCACCAGTTGATTCCGACGTCGCGGTACTTCTCCACCTGGCGCTCTCCCTGCATAAACAACTGGAGTTCGCTTTTCAGTTTCTTGCGCGCGATGCCGTGGCTCTCGAAGATATCGAGCAGGTCTGCCGGGGTTAGTGAGAGCTGTTCGTTGAGCAGATACTTGATGCTGCCTTTCTTGTTGGTTTGGTACTTTCCTTTTTCGAGTACCCTTGACAGGATTTGGTAATACTTATTCATGGCTGTAAATGGGTTTGGTGCTGCAAATATCGGCATTACCAACGAGGATGTGGCAGGAAAGTCCGGAATCACACTGCACGAGGCGTGCAGTCGGTTTCGAAATGCTTGATGATATTGTAGACCTTTCTTTCGCTCACGCCGTATTTTTCGGAGAGGGAAGCCACTACCCAGGTAGTCTTTCCCCCTTCCTCCCTCAGTTTCAGGTATTCTCCATACAAGTTCAGGTACTTGCAGTCATCCGGCTTAAACCCTGCAGAAATGAGTCTGCCCAACAGCTCTCGATTGAAATTTATTATTTCAAACAGTTTCATATTCGGAAAAATTTGTATCTTTGCACCGTCCTACTTACTTAATACATAAAATGCGTGTCACCGCGTCGAAGGATTTATCCCCCGGCCGTGCGGTGAAACGCATTATGTGTTAAGAGTAAGTAGGACGACTATTAACAGGCCGGGGGTTTACCCCGGTTTCCCGTTAACTGGTATTTCCTTCTGCATTCATTTTTACTGCAAATATAATCAATCTTTTTGAAACCCCCAAACAGTCTAATTAAAATGGAAATACAAAGTCTTATCAACGACCTTGCAGCACAGCTCGCAGGCGAAAACGCACTCATTCAGATTCAAGTAGGAAACAAGTATTACACCAAGAGGGTAGGGGATATTAACCTGCTGGCGGACAATCCCGAACACCTGACCGTGAAGGATAACCGCTCGTTCCCGAAGTGGATGCAAGAGCAGATACATCGGTGCAAGCTATCCAAGGGAACCATCGGGAATCATCAGAACACGCTCGACGTTCTGAGAGGCTTCCGCTATGACTTCACCTTCTCGGATATCACCTATGAGTTTATCATGGAGTTCGACCACTACATCAAATCGCTCGGCTATGCCGTAAACACGCTGGCCAAGTTTATGAAGATCTTCAAGCGGTATATCAATCTGGCCATCGACAACGACATCATTACGGCCAATCCCTTCCGCAAGTATCATATCCATCTGGAGCAGACAAGAAAGAATACCGTGACGGAATCTGACATCAAGAAGATAGAGAATGCCATCGAGCGGCTGGAAGGCGACGAGCAGGAGGTGGCAAAGGGTTTCCTGTTCTCGACGTACACAGGGCTTCGCTTCTCGGACGTTCAACGGGTGCAGCGGTCTAACATCAAGACGATCTACAGGAATAAGTGGCTGGTGATGAAGATGCAGAAGACGGAAAGAGAGGTGCGCGTGCCTATCTCACGGATGTTCGGAGGGAAGGGTGTCAGTCTGATTAATGATATCCGGCAGGGGAGGTTATTCCGTCTACCGCCGAATGCCAGGACCAACGTGTTGCTGGACAGAATCACTAACAGACTGGGAATCAAGAAGCATCTCAGCTTCCACTGTGCAAGGCATTCCTGTGCGACAATTCTGCTGCTCAAAGGTGTAAACATGCCGATAATCTCTTCCATTCTCGGACACACATCTATCCATACGACGCAGGTCTATGCGGCAGTGAAGGATAAGACAATCAATAGGGAGATTCGCAGGGCGTTTAGGTGACGTTCCATCGGAACT
>OCTW011403590.1_pt1 | contig 11190 bp, 10 predicted proteins | sample 1539671 | NCBI WGS metagenome assembly OCTW01 (sample SAMN02144230, study PRJEB22623) | gut metagenome | biome: sheep rumen | host: Ovis aries | place: New Zealand | reverse complement strand
TGAAATGGTAATCGTTGGGTGAATTTTGTTTTTAACAAACGGATTTGTTCGCATCTAACGATGCTCACGTTTAATTCGGAATTCGGAATTCGGAATTCGGAATTCGGAATTCGGAATTCGGAATTCGGAATGCGTAATTCGTAATTCGTAATTCGGAATGCGTAATTCGCAATTTCATTATGCATTCATCATTATGCATTCATCATTATGCATTCATCATTATGCATTCATCATTATGCATTCATCATTATGCATTTATAATCCCGTGCTATTGCGCTGTTGGCGCAATACGCACTGGGTGCGCGGCTATGCGGGCTAATGGCCCTGCATACGCCGCGCATTTTTTTTGAGTATGTGCTCTCAAAAAAAAGAAAAGGCCGCGTATTCGCTTGCGAATAGCGGCCTTGAAGCGTGCCGTAGTGGCCGTCAAGGCCACAAGGCGCGGTACTAGAATTTATAGACGAGATGCAACTGCAATCTGAGGAAGTGCGTCACCACATCGTCGTCAAAGCTGGGGGTGTAGTCGAAATTGAGGCCAATGCCAAGCGGGCCTGCAATGTAATAGGTACCGCCGACACCCAGGCGGAGTCCGAACCATGCGTTATCCCATTCCGTGTGTATGTGGTGCTTGTCATATTCCATGTTGACATAAACGGCACCGATGCCGAGTCTGCCGAAGATTTCGGCCGCGCCAAGGCTGTAAATGAATTTGGCGCCAAAGATGGTGGCACCATAAAAGCCGTTATAGTCGCTGTCATCGTCGTTAAAGAGTGCGCCAAGATCCTGCTCGACACCGAGTCCGAGCCAGTCCAAAAAGCGATAGTGTGCGCCAATTGTAAATGTAAAGCCGTTGTAATCGACGCTGTTCTTGTGGTACATGCCGGCAAAGCCGAAACCACCATTGATTTCAAATTCGCCGGCGTTTGCTTCCTGTGACGTGGCCATATTGAGGCCGAATGCAAACAGCAGAGTTGTCAGTGCAAGTACGATGTTTTTCGTGAGTTTGTTTAAAAGCGCCATACCTTCTCCTTATAGTTTTTTTAAACACGCAAATTTTTTCAAACACGCAAATTTTAAGAGATCCGTCTTAATCTCCTTAAATTGGCTTCCTACTATATAAATCCCCTTGAATGAGGCAAAAAAAAGCCCCCGTTCTAAAACGGAGGCTGAGACATTTTATTCCATTCTCGGACGAAATCTCTGCTTATGCGAAGATGGCGAGGAGTGAAACGAGCAGAGCGTAGATGGAGAGCGATTCGATGAGGGCGAGTGCGATGATCATCGGGGTGAAGATCTTGCTGTAGGCGGAAGGATTGCGGGAGATACCTTCGAGCGCGCCGGCGGCTGCGCGGCCCTGGCCGATACCGCAACCGAGTGCCGCGAAGCCGATGGCGATACCGGCAGCGACGAAGCGCATGGGATCAACGGGTGCAGCACCACCGTCTTGTGCGAAGGCCATTGGTGCAAAGACGAAAAAGAGAACTGCGGCGCTGGAAGCGAAAAGAGCAATTTTTTTGGTTAAGGACATTTTCTATCTCCAATAGGATGGCCGTTCATCGGCCGGTTTACAATGAGAATTATTCCGAAATCGCCATGGAAATATAGACGACTGTGAGAATACAGAATACGGCGGTCTGGATGACGACGACGAGTGCGCCGAGGCACATCATGACAGCGGGAATCATGGGTGCGCAGAGTGACATGAGGACGGCCACGACGGCATGGTCGCCGTACATGTTGCCCATGAGTCGGATCGAGAGTGTTACAGGGCGTACCAACTGGCTGATGAGTTCGATGGGGAACATGAGTGGTCCCAAAACGGGGATTGGCCCCCACATTTCCTTGAGGACGTGTAAGAGACCTTTTTCACGGATACCGGCAATGGTCGAAACGAAGAAGACGATCAGTGCCATACCGACGTTGGTATTGAGATTATCGGTTGCAGGTGCAAGGCCGGGAATGAGTGCAAACACGTTGTTAAAGAAAATGAAGATGGCGAGTGCAAATACGAGAGGCAGGTATTTGCGAGCTTTTTTGGGGTCATGAATCTGACCGAGCAACAGACCGTGAACGAGATCGATGACGAGCTCAAAGATGGTTCGCGGCGTGAGCTTTTCGTCGGGGAGTGGTTTGAATTTTTTGTAGCTGGCAATAATCAGGATGGCCACGACGGCCATCGAGAGCAGGGTGAGTGCCACGTGGATAAAGGAAACGTGGGTTCCATTGAGCCATGTAAAGCCTAATGAGCCGAATTGCTGCCACAAGTCATGAATTTTCGGAAAGAAGAAATCTATCCAAGTACTGATGCCTTCGGCCTCAGCCAGAGCAACTTGAATCATGGTTATTCAACCTTTGTCTTTTTTTGCAAATCCGCCTCAGAATCTTCATTGTCTAAAGCGGGTTTGACGAATAAAGGAACCGTATAAAGCGGGATATACATGACGCTGACACCGATGAGAGCGGCGACAGGCGTAAATTTGAAAACGATGATGGAGATGACCAGAAAAGCGGCCAGAATCAAGGTTTTAACGAGTGACCCGACCTGAATTTTGAGCGCCGCATTCGAGGCAAGCTCTTTCATATCACCATTTTGTTCAGCTTGCATTTTTACATGCATGCTGAGTCTAGATGCCCATACCACATACACGCACAAAAGTGCGAATGAAAAAATACTAATAATTGCAGTTTGTAACGCAAAAGTGGAATCGAAGATCCACGAAACCACACCAAATACAGCGAATACGAGGATGAGTGAGACAATGACGCATACCTGAAATGTTTTGGGGATTTTATTCCAAAATTCTCTCATTGCTTTGTCCCTGTCGTTTGATCGAGTTTACTGGCTTTTTTGATATTTTTGATGGTTTCTAAAACGGTGGCAGCGACCCCACAGCAAATCCAGAACACAGTAAAGATGGGCTTTGTTCCAAATATTTTATCGCAGAAGTTTCCTATCGCATAGGAAAAGATCAAAGCGAAGAGCAGGAACAGTCCCATGTTTCCGAATTCCGAAGCGAGTTTAAAGCTTTCGGCGCGCAGTTTTTTGTCTTCCTCTTTGGTGTCAGAATCGGAAGATTTCCCGTCATCTGCGAGTGACGATGCGGAATCGGAGTGTGCTATTTCGGCCGTTTCCGCGTCGGAATCTTCAATTTTGTCGCCATTCTCATCCCAGAGGTAAGTATCTTCCTCTGGGATGGTCTGTTGGGATGGGACTGCGGTATTTTTGTGGTCTTGCGAAGTCACTTCAATCACCCTTCGAGAGCATTTTACAAAAAAAAACGGCGCAAAAACTGCGCCGCCTGGATGATGGGCTTTACAGCCACAGTAATTATAGCAGATACCCCGGTCGACCGATATAGACGGGGCTTCCGAGACCGGTTTTTTTGACAGGAGTTCCGCCGGCATCGACTCGCTGTGAGCCGCTGACGGCAATGGCAACATGGTTAATGCCCTTCCAGCGCGTGCCGCTGTTCCAGTTGGTGTGGTAGAACAAAAGGTCACCGGGGATGACATTATTAACGCTGCTCACAGTGCCGCCTGCATGGTAACATTTGAGAGCTTCGCCTTCGGAGCTTCCCCATCCGAAGTTGACGCCGGCTGCAGCCCAGCAGCGATGGCAGAATGAAGAGCAGTCATAGTGTCCTTTGGATGAGCGGTATGCCTGGCTGTAAGTCCAGCCTTCGGAACGGTATTGTGAGTAGAGTGCGTTTGCTTTGTTCGCAGCTTTTTGGCCAGCATCTTTCATTTTTGCAGAAGCAGAACCACCAGATCCACCGGAGCTTGAGCCAGATCCGCTTGAGGAACCGCCTCCCACAGTTGTGTACTTTTTGGAAATCCATCCAGTACCATTTTTATAGGAGATCTTTAGCCAACCGCTTGATTCCTGGGTGTAGGAGAATGAATCACCGTTATTCAGCGTTCCGATGATTCCGTAGGAAGTGCCGGCACCTTTGCGGACATTGAGTGCAGCTGTGGTAACCTTACCGGTCTTGGCTTTAGCAGAACTGGAACTGCCGGAGCTGCCTGAACTTCCCGAGCCGCCAGACGAAGAACCACCGGCTTTCGTATATTTTTTAGAGATCCAGCCGGTTTGGCCTTTGAATGAAATTTTGAGCCATCCGCTTGATTCTCCGAGTGCCGTCACGGTTGTGCCGCTGCTGAGCTGGCCTAAAATTCCATAGCTGGTGCCGGCACCTTTGCGGACATTGAGCGATGTGGCAGTGACCGTATACTGCGACCCGCCGCTCGAACTGGTGGTGCCACCGCCGGATGAAGAACCTCCGGAAGAAGTCTGCCCACCGGAATAGGACGTGTATTGGCTACAAATATAGCCTGTCTGCCCTGAGTAGTTGATTTTGTGCCAACCATTCGTTGTACCAAGCACATTGACTGTGGTCTTGTATGCCAATGCGCCCAATTTTGAATAACTTGTCCCGGGTCCTTTACGAACGTTTAAGCCGTTCGACGCTGTTACTGTTGCTTTTGCCATGGCAGGCCTCCACTATTTTGGCCCGGTATCGCATGGATACTGAGCTTGTTACACTTACACTATAGTATGAAGTGAGGATTCTGCTTTGTCAAAGTAGTTTTTTCGTTTTATGTCGATATTGTTACCACGCAACCCCATTGATTTATGCAAAGACCTGAAGCCAGGTCAATCCAGGCATCAGGCATCAGGAAGTAGACAATAGTAAGTATTCTCTAGGGAAATGGTGTGATTTCTGAATACAGATTAGACAATGTGTTTGACAAACTCATGCCTGAGGCCTGATGCCCTGGTATTGTAGTGACTTGGGAAAAAAGCTCAGCCCTTCGGCTGAGCAGTAACTCGATATTTCGTTGAGGTTTTGAAGAATGCAGGACGCTGCATTACAGGCATTTTCCGGATTTGCAGGTGCCTTCACAGGCAATGCTCTCGGTAAAGTAATAATACTTCCCATCCAATCCTTTTTTACAGGATGTGGTTTCGGCATAATTCACACCTTTACGGGGAGTGCATACGGCATTGAGGTCTTCGGCCCCCTCTTCGCATTCAAAGACACAGTCTGCCCATGTCTCGGTTAAGTTGCGGCAAACCGGGTAGCCCTGATTTTCTCCATCCCCGCATACCATCGCAGACCATGTGTGGTTTTCGACATGGCAGTAGTAAAGCGCATTGTTGACGCAAACATCGGGTTCGTCCATGGTGCAGCTATTTCCCACGGTTGGAAGTTTATTATCGCAAACGCCATCTTTACAGGACTTGTCGCATGCCTCTGTATTCGTAAACCAGAAATAGTTGGCCATTTGGGTTGATCCGGCCCGACAGACGGAAGAGGTTGCAACGGGTTTGCCATTGACTGTGTCGCAGGTGCCTTTGACCTGTCCGACTTCGGAAGACTTGCATTTGGTTGTGCATTCTGCAGTGCTTTTTTCATAAGGAATGGCACAAACTTCGTCTTCACCACAGACCTTTTCGGCGATTTCGCCAGATGCACAGGTATATGCCTTGCCGTCAAAACAAACCGGTTCAAACGACTCTGTACAAGAGGTTCCTGCTACCGGTGCAGCCTCTGTGACGCATTTGCCGTTGTCACAGGCTACAGGACATGGATTATCTGTAAAACCATAGAGATATTTGCCACCAGACTGGACTTCAAGACATAGATTTTGCTGGACATATTTTCCGTTACACGTCAGCGGAGCATCTTCTTCACACGGTAAAACGCAGTCTGCAAAATTGTCTTTGGCCACCTGGCAGGTTAGCTTTTGTTTCGTCGAACTTGCCAATTTTGCACAGTCCCGAAGGGTTACAAAACCATCTTCATTGCAAAAATGCGCAATCTGACCATCGCAGGATTCCTGCCATGCGCTGTTGCAGGATTCCTGCGTGACTGTATCTGCATCTGTGGCGTTGGGATCTGTTTTGTCGTCGGGTTTTGTTCCATCGTCGGGTTTTGTTCCGTCGTCGGGTTTTGTTCCGTCATCGGGTTTTGTTCCGTCATCGGGTTTTGTTCCATCGTCGGGTTTTGTTCCATCGTCGGGTTTCGTTCCGTCATCTGGTTTGGTGCCATCGTCGGGTTTAGTGCCGTCATCAGGTTTTGTTCCGTCGTCTGGTTTCGTTCCGTCATCGGGTTTTGTTCCGTCATCGGGTTTAGTGCCGTCATCGGGTTTTGTGCCGTCATCGGGGAGTACCTGATCCCCTGGTGTTTGTTGAGAATGATTAGATTTCGATTTGCTGGAATCGTCTGAAGAACATCCGACAAATGTGATGACCAATAAGGATGCGAAAATGATTTTTATGCATTTCATAGGACGACTCCTAAAAGAGAATTGGGTGACGCTGCGACACAAAAGAATTAAAATGGCAAATCGATCTGGGTATCTTTGGGACGCCCCTCTTTTATACTGGATTTGCGTCTTTCTTCCTGTTTGCTCAGAATATCTTCGGGGACTTCGACGCCTCGGATAAATAGATTTTCTCCTTTTTTGACCGGAATGTCTTCAAACAAAGAGAGGTAATACAATCCTTCTTCTTTTTTGTTGCCAGTCAGAGAATATTCAATTTGTTGTTTAAGGGCATCGGTATTGATCGTTTCATGAACGTAAACCGGATTGGCGTTTGTGACCAGTCGAATGGCTTTAATTTTCTCATCAATCGTGCGTGCGTTGTTGATGGATTGAATCAGCAGATCACTCTTCTCCGTGACCATGGCTTCCAGGGATTTCGATCCTCCGATGGGGCAACCGAGAAATCTGTCGTGGACAGAGCAGGCGAGAATGATATGAATACCGCCATATTCATAGTAGTCGTCCACCACGAGAGCGTCGAACTTGTTTATGATTTCATCTGAACTGTGTTTTTTGGCTTCTTTCATCAAATCATTTTGGAAAGAATAGGGCATGTGAATTTCGACGATTTCGGCGGCTGTCTGTGTCAGGGCAGCTTCCAACATATACCATGTGTATTTGAGACCGACGTCGATATATTTGTTGAAATCGTTGTGAGATGATCGGTCGTCGCGCATCTGGTTGCGCATGGATTTTGTCATACGCCGATCATTATTTTGTTTGAATTTTTCGACGATTTGCGAGGTGTTGGGTATTTTGGGATTGACCTTGCCAATCATGCGTGCGTTTTCTATTGACAATTCTTCTGCCTGACTGACAATTTGCTCCCATTCCCTTTCGATTTGCCGCAGCACAGTTTGTCTCATCGTGTGCCATCTCTGTGTCTGCAGGGCTTTTCCGGGGATGATGGGATTTTGAACGACGACTCTTTGCTGTTTATCTGGAATTGCGTTTGAAAACAGCGCATATTGGTATCCCATTTCGTTGATATCATTCATCGGTGTTTCTCTGGCATCGCTGTCCAGTACACCGCTCATGGTGAGATAAGTATCCGGAAATGAGACCGGTCCGTCATCGGTATGCTGATAGACCCCAAACGAAATGCCGAAGATATTCTCATCCTCTTCGAACATGGGAATGGCCAGTTTGGGGTAGAGTGCAAAAACCGGGATTACGACAGATTCATCTTGAACCAGTTCACGCATTTTTTTGACCGTCGCTTCTAAAAAAGTCTTTGCGGTTTTACTGGTATAGAGCATGCCATATTCTTTGGCATAATTGGAGATGGCAATATCTCTGGACTCCGACATGTTCAGTGGGGAATCGATTTGGAAGTATCTGCCGGATGTATAAGGGAATACATCTTCGAACCAGGCGCGGACAGCACCTGCCGTATTGGGTTCGCCTTTGGGGATGGTGGTTGTTTTGCTGTCGTTAAAAAAAACTTCCCATTCGGAATCGTTGTAAGCACTGGGGGCAGCCATGGCCAGGAATGGGGTCAAAATCAATCCGGCAAGACATGTCATTCGCAGGAACTTATGCATCATCGTTCTCCTTAGAGGAAGTCTGTCCAGCTGTTGTATGGATTACGTCTGCTTGAGGACGGATATCGGATATATGCCACTGCCCGATTCTGTATTATCCGCAGTGGGGGAGGTTCTTAGTTTATCCAATGTATTGCAAAATATCAAAAGTAATGGTGAGAATATGGGGATGATTGTTACTGTTCAGCCCTGGCGTATGATCCTGTTGCCCCAGAATACTTGAAATCTCTTTAATTCATAATGCTGAATTCATAATGCTGAATGATTTTGCAAAACCAAAGGCATCATCCAAATCCTCTAAGTATGACATTTCATTATGCATTCATCATTATGCATTATGCATTCACGAATGGTATGAGCTTTTGAAAAAAAGAAACATTGGGGGTTGAATCGTAACGGATGATTTGTGGGGCGTTGCGGGGCTATGCCCCGCAGTGGGGGTAGGCGCGTATTACCTTTTACAAAAGGTAATAGCGCCGTAGGGGGCCACCGCCCCCTCATATAAACAATTTCGAATAGTCGGTCGGAAAGAATTCGTGCAAGGCTGGCCCTTTGAAAACAGCCTGCATCAATGCTGGGGATTCTGAGTTCCAGGAATACGATTTGTCTTTCCAGGTCAGGCACAAATGGGATGCATGCAGCAAATGATGGTGTGGTGCGTACATGGAGGTAGGCTTGTTGTCGAGGTAATCCTTATAGAATGATTCGCCGAAGAGGTAGAGTTTGTCGCCCAGTATGGGGGTTCCTGTCAGTGCGAGGTGCACGCGGATCTGGTGTTGTCTGCCCGAATGAATGTCGATTTTGAGCCATGCAAAATCGCCGTGAATCGCCGTGCATTCGACATGCGTGTGTGCTTCGAGTGTCCCAATCCCCATGGTAATGCGGGGAAGTTCGATGCCTGCAAAACCCAATGGAATGTCGATATCTTCGGTATATCCCGGATAATATTTGCCGTGAGCGTTCCAGATGACGGCATCGTATTGTTTTTGAACAGCGCGTGTCTGAAACAGTTTATCGAGTTTCTGACTGACATCGGCATTTTTGGCGACGATGAGAATACCTGACGTTTCCTTGTCGAGGCGATGTACGACAAAAGGCTGTGCGCCGATTTGTGTCTCGACGTAGCGTGTCATGGTATTGTGATAGATATTTGCCGTGGGGTGTACAGCCATGCCCGAAGGTTTGTCAAATACCCAAAAATCTTCATTTTCGTCGAGCAGTACGACTTCGTCGTACATGGGGGCATCGCCGTACATGGTCTGTGTGAGTGAGATAATATCGCCCGTATGAATTTTGAGCGCCGGTTTGACGGGACGGTATGGTTCGATGCTGACGGCTCCGGCTTTGATGCAGCTGTTGGCCTGTGAACGTGAGAATCGTCCGATTTTGTAGGCTAAAAACTCATCCAGGCGCATGCCGTCTTCGTTGATAAGTACTGTATATTGCCGAATTCGTTTTTCCATTTTTGAGTTTGGCGTGTGAGCTTGGAGTGGATATTAAAAAAGCCCCGAAAAGGGGCTTCTTTGTAAGAGGGGGATTATTTCAATTTAAAGACAGTTTCGACGGTACCGAATCGAATGAGATCGCCATCGCGCAGGAACTTGCGTTCGATCTTTTCGTTGTTGATATAGAGTCCGTTGGAGGATCCGAAGTCTCGGATCTCGTAACGTTTGCCTTCATCTGTTTTGATGGCGGCATGCTTGCGTGAAACGGATTTATCGGCCAGATAGATATCATTTTCGGGATATGACCCAATCGTCGTGACATCTTTTTTGATGAAGAAAGTGGTATCGGCGAGTGGCCCACGTGTGATTTGAATTTTTCCTCGGTCGGGCATCTGGTAATAGGGGCAGTCGGGCAAACCGCCGGAGAGACAGAATTCGCCGTTAAAGCCATACAGCTGCTGGGGGATTTCCTTGCCGCATGTGGCACAGCAGACGACTTGCGGGCCTTCGTCGACAGCCTCGATTTCCTCTTCCTGACGGCGCCGCATAATGATGAAGACGGTTGCGCCTGCACCCACAATGACGATGCCGCTAATCAGCAGCCACAGCCAGAGCCGATTTTTCTTGAGTTTTGGCCAGTTAATTTTAATGGCAGCCTTGTCTTCGTCGTTGCTGTCCTTGGAGGTTTTGACGACGAGCTGAAGATTGTAGTTTTTTCCTTGATCAAGGTAATTGTCACCATCCATGTTGAGGGTGGTTTTGAGGAGGTATTTTGAATAGATGCAGTTGTAGACTTCCGAAAGGATAATGCCCTGATAACTGGACTCACTTTCGGCGAGGAAGTAGTAGCCACCAAGTTCAGTTGCAATGCGCTGAATGTGATGGACGTTGGACATGGCGCCCCTTCCATCCGGGCTATACGCAATGACAATCGGGATGATGTTTGATTTCTTTAATTTGTCAATAAACTCGCTGATGCGGGTATTGGCCTGTTCACTGTTACCAAAGTTTGCACCTTCGGCGTCGCTGATGATGACGAGGTATTTTTGCGAGACGTTCTTGAGGCTGTCAAACGCGGATATCGCGGTAGCAAAAGAACCGAAGAAATTGGGCTCGACTTCGTCCGTATTGGTGACTTCATCGAGGTATCTCATGAGCGTTTTTTCGGCAGCCACGGTCCAGCCTCGACTCGTGCTCTGGCGCTCGTAAGTGACGGCATTGACCTGGTCGATCTTACGATCCATCTTTTGCAGCAAACCTTTGAGGTGTGTACGAATGGCGAAATCCGATTCGGTGTAGTTTTTGGCAATTGGGAAAATGAACAGTACGCCCACGCCCATATCACCTTCGACAAAGGGTACCATTTCGGTACGGACGACTTCGGGTTTTTTGCCTTCGATGAGAATGCTGCAGTTGTCTGCGGTAATACCAGTAATGGGCATCTGTGTCCCAGACCGCAGATCGAAATAAACCGAGAGTTTTGCTTCTTCTGCCGGCGTGTTTTCCTGTGGCGTTTCGACATCAATAATGGTGAGCTTGTTTGCCCATGTTATTGACGGAAGCATCATAAGTGTCAGGAAAATAAACATTTTCCCCAAAATTCCGCATCTGTGCATCCTTTACCCTCCAAACAAAATGTGTGTAATGACGGTAAGCGGAAATTACACTATTTTTCTCTTATCATAATTTGTTGGTTAGTCGCAATATCCGATTGATTATGTGGTGCGTAACTGTTCAGCCGGGGCTCTGAGCTTTTTTCCGAAGTCAATATAATAATGAGGGATGAGGGATGAGGGATGAGGGATGAGGGATGAGGGATGAGGGATGAGGGATGAGGGATGAGGGATGAGGGATGAGGGATGAGGCAAGCG
>OCTW011372889.1_pt1 | contig 11190 bp, 6 predicted proteins | sample 1539671 | NCBI WGS metagenome assembly OCTW01 (sample SAMN02144230, study PRJEB22623) | gut metagenome | biome: sheep rumen | host: Ovis aries | place: New Zealand | reverse complement strand
GCCCGAAACGCCGCCGTCTGCGGAACAGCCCGAAACGCCGCCGGCCGAAGAGCAACCGGAAACGCCGCCGGCCGAAGAGCAACCGGAAACGCCGCCGGCCGAAGAGCAGCCGGAAGCAGTGCCGTCTGCGGAGCAGCCCGAAACGCCTCCGGCGGAAGAGCAACCCACCTCGGAAGCTGCTGCGGAGCAGATCGACCCGGCAACTGCAGAACAACAGACTGTGGAAGAAGCTGACCCGGCAGCCGCAGAGCAACAGACTGTGGCAGAAACTGACCCGGCAGCCGCAGAGCAACAGCTTCAGGCAGAAGCCGGCCTGACAACGGCAGAAGAACAGCCCGCCACGGAAGCTGCTGCGGAGCAGATTGTCCCCGCAACCATGGATCAACAGGTTCCGGCAGAACTCGACCCCGCAACAGCCGCGGCGCAGCTCCCGACGGAAGTCGCCCCTGCAGCCAAAGCAGAAGCGGTCTCAGAAACAAAGGCACTGGAGAAACAGTCACTTACTGCTGCAGTATCGCAAAAGATCAAGCAGATGAAGCTGGAAGTGATCGACTTCAATAACAAAGGGTACGGAGACAGCCAGATGCTCACCAGCGGCGGTAAGAAGCTTCTGATCGACACCTATGTCAAGGAATCGTGGGGAACGCTGAACAGCTGGCTGAGCAGTCACGGCTATCGCGATTTTGACATATTCATCAGCCACTATCACGACGATCATATGGGGAATATCAGAAATATCCTCAATGACGGGAAGTACAAGGTCACAAATCTGTACCTGCCTGATTTCTCCTATATGAATGGATCTTCCGAGTATATGGTGGACTATATTGCCTGGTGCAAGAGAATCATCAATAATGCGAAGGAGAAGAATGTAAAGATCACCTACCTCAAAAAAGGATCTTCCTTTAAGGTGGGAGATGTAGATGTAAATGTCCTGTGGGGGGCAAATTTTAAGAGCGGATGGCATGGCCGGAGTTATATCAATAACAACTCACTGGTGACAAGATTTACCTGTGGAAACACGAGATATCTGAACGCGGGAGATATAGAACTCGAAGCGGAGAAGCAGATCCTGAAAGAAAAAGTAGACGTGAAGGCGGATATCTTTAAGATGAGCCATCATGGTTCAGATACTTCCAATTCAGATGCTTTCCTCAAGGCGGTAAATGCATCCTTTTATTATTACAACAGCTTGAATGATTCGCCCTCCAAGTATTCCACTTCGGACACCATGACCTATGACACCGCCCGTCGCGCAAAGAAGTACGGCAATGTCGCAAGCGTGCGCTACAACGGCGATATAACGTATACCGTGTACGATAACATTATTTCGCAGGACCTTAAGCGCAACTATACGGAGCAGAAAGTATATCTTTATGACAAGAGCGATTCGAAGAAGCTTGAGGGAGTCGTGACGCAGAAGCTGAATAAAGCGACGACCAGGAAGGTCGACAACCGCGCTTATGACGGGTACAGCAGCGCGTCTGCCAAAAGAGCGGGCACATACGTCGAAGACGGATGGGTCCGGGGAAATGCCGGGAATGAGTATTACTATAAAAATAATGAGCCGTTGACAGGATGGAAAAGGATTGACGGCGATATGTATCACTTTAATACAAAGACGGCGAAGAGAGATACAGGATGGAAGAAGTTCGGCAAGTTTACATTCTATTTTGACGGAGCAGGCCGCGTCGCAAAGGGAAACCGTAAGATCGGGAAATCCGTGTATCACTTCGACGCGCAGGGACGTCTTGTCAAAGCCGGATGGGTGGAGACAAACGGAAGGCGCAGCTATGTGAGTCCTGCGACAGGTACCGTGTTGACAGGGTTTAAGAAAGTGAACGGAGCCATTTACTATTTTGACGCTAATGGCTATCTGCTCAGAAACTCCGGATTTGTGAAGCTGGGCGGAAAAACTTACTACAAGAAAAATGACGGGGCCATGAAGACCGGCTGGTTGAGGGTAAACGGGAAGCTGTACTACATGAATGCCGACGGTTCAATGCGAACGAAGTGGCTGAAAAAAGGGAAAAAGTTGTTTTACTTTCAGCCCGACGGCGCTTTGATCGAAAAGCGCGGCTTTGTCAGGATTGGCAAGAAGATCTTTTTCGTTTGCAAAGACGGTTTCATGAAGACCGGCTGGCTGAGGGTAAACGGGAAGCTGTACTACATGGGCACCGACGGCGCAAGACGCACCGGATGGCAGAAGATAGGCAGAAGATCGTTTTACTTTGAAAAAGACGGCGCACTCAGGAACGGGTGAAATTATACTTCAGGGGGATGCCCCTCTATAGGCTGAGAGCCTCTGACACGCATCGGAGAGAACAATTATACGAATCTCTCCGGTGCGTGTTTGTTTCTGCCCGGAATCTGTATTTCCGCGCTACTTTCTGACTCAGGGGCTTCCCACTTGTGTTATACTACACAGACGGAGGAAAACTATCAATGAACGACAAATTACCCGTAAGAGAAGAGGTGCCGGCGGAGCAGACCTGGCGCCTGGAAGATATTTACCCGGACGAAAGACTCTGGGAAGAGGAACTGCAGCAGGCTAAGGACTTAGCCGCCAAAGTGAAGGAATATGAAGGAAAGCTGTCCGAGAGCGCACAGAAATTGTACGAGGCGCTTAAGCTATACGACGACTGCTCCCTGAAGCTGGACCGCGTGGGCGGGTATTCTTTTATGCGCCACGATCAGGATGCCGGCAACGCCCACTACCAGGAACTGGAGCTGAAAGTGCAGAGCGCGTCGGTCAGGATCAGCGAGGAGCTGGCTTTTATGGAGCCCGAAATACTGGGAATTCCGGATGACGTGATCGGACGCTTCTATGAGGAAGAGCCCGGACTCAGGGACTATGAGGTCACGATCCGCGAGATCCGGCGCCTCAAGGAGCACACGCTCAGCAAAGAGATGGAGCAGCTGCTCGCGTCAGCCGGCGAGATGGCGCAGACGCCTTCGAACGGCTTTGGCATGCTCTCCAACGCGGACCTCAAATTCCCGCCTGTCACGGACAGGGAGGGCAATGAGATCCAGCTCTCCAACGGCCGCTTTGTGCCCCTTCAGATGTCCCCGGACCGGGATCTGAGGAAGGCGGTGTTTGAGAAGTATTACACGCGCTTCAGCGAATTCGCGAATACCTGGGCGGCCCTCTACGACGGACAGGTGAAGCAGCAGATCTTCTACGCCCGCGCGAGAAAATACCCTTCCACCTTTGTGGCGGCCGTAAACGGCAACAACGTGGACCCGGCAGTCTGTGACCGCCTGATCGAGAGCGTTCATGACAAAATAGCGTATATGCACCGCTATGTCTCCCTGCGAAGGAAGATGCTGGGCGTCGATGAGCTGCACATGTACGACGTCTATGTGCCCATGGTGGCCGACTATGACCGGAAGTTCTCCTATGAGGAGGCCAAGGAGCTGTCCCTGAAGGCCCTGGCGCCCCTCGGAGAGGAATATCTCTCCGTCGTCCGCAAGGCTTATGAGGAGCGCTGGATCGACGTGTATGAGAACGAGGGAAAGCGCTCCGGGGCTTATTCCTCAGGCGTCTACGGCGTGCATCCCTACATGCTGCTCAACTATACGGATACGCTGGACGATGTTTTTACGCTTGTGCACGAGATGGGACATTCCATGCACACCTGGTATTCGGACCATGCGCAGTCTCACCTAAATGCCGGATACAAGATCTTCGTGGCGGAGGTCGCCTCCACGACCAATGAGATCCTTCTTCTGGAGTACATGCTTTCCAGAGCTGCCGATCCGAAGGAGAAGGCGTATCTGATCAACCACTATCTGGAGAGCTTTAAGGGGACGGTTTACCGCCAGACCATGTTCGAGGAGTTTGAGCGAAAGACCAACGCCATGGCGGAGGCGGGGAACCCTCTGACGGCAGGCGCACTGTGCGAGCTGTATCTGGAACTCAATAAGCAATATTTTGGCGAAGATATGGTGTCGGATCCGCTGATCGCGTACGAGTGGTGCAGGATCCCGCACTTCTACTACAACTTCTATGTCTACCAGTACGCCACCAGCTTCTCGGCGGCGGTCGCCATCGCGCACAGGATTCTGGAACAGGGCGAGACTGCAGTCGGGCCCTATCTGGAATTCCTTAAGAGCGGCTGCACGCAGGACCCGGTGAGCCTGCTGAAGATCGCCGGCGTGGACCTCTCCACATCGGAGCCGGTGGACGAGGTGCTGGACGTGTTCGCGGACGCGGTCAGACAGATGGAGGAACTGGAGAGAGAGCTGGCAGGCGGGGAGTGAAACTTCCGCCCGGTCAGAGAGCCTCGACTGAAGGGAGATTAGCAAATGATCAAAGAATACTGGGATAAATATAAAGATGTGATTTTGTACCTTGTCTTCGGAGTATTCACTACCGTTGTCAACATCGTGTCCTATTGGGTATGCGCGCATGTCTTCGGCATGAGCGTCATGGCGTCGACCGTCATAGCCTGGGCACTGGCAGTCTTTTTCGCGTACGTGACCAACCGGACCATGGTCTTCCACAGCTCGGCCACGGAGAAGGGAGAGATCCTCAAAGAGATCGGGTCCTTCTTCGCCTGCAGACTGGGAACCGGCGTGGTGGACTGGGTGATCATGTTTGTCTTTGTGAATGTGCTGCATTTTAATGACATGATCGTCAAAATAGCGGCCAATTTCATTGTAATTGTGCTGAACTATGTGCTCAGCAAATTTGTGATATTTAAACACTGAGTAAGTCAGAACAATCAAGGAGATAACAAAGTAAGATGACAATCATTTTGGTTCTTTACGCAACTGCTTTGGCAGCCTTGAATGGAATCAGGACCTTCGACAGCACGTATTGGTATGATGAGATGTTCTCAATACGGCTGATTAGAATGCCAATCAAAGAACTGATTGAGGCAACGGCTAATGATGTACATCCACCGCTTTATTATCTTATCCTGAAAGGGGTTACTCACTTTACGGGAGAATCCGGACCGATACTTCATGCTGTATCATTATTTCCGTATCTGCTCGTAATTGTACTTGCTCTTACTGTGATTCGAAGCTGGTTTGGAAAGAGTACCTCTTTCCTGTTTATCACATTTGCATCCCTTCTGGCGAGTGCAGTCAAGTTTAATGTGGAAATTCGAATGTATTCCTGGGTAGTCCTGTTTGTCCTTGTCAGTTATTTGTCGCTTTACGCAATTCTGTATAGAAACAGAATTATTTACTATGGAATCTTCATCCTGTCTTCATTATCAGCTGCATATACACATTATTATGCACTTATCGCAGTGGCTTTTTTCTATGCAGTACTTATGCTATATGCTCTTTTTGCACGGAGAGAGATTCTGAAGCGGGTTGCGGCAACATGGGCGCTGACAGTTTTGGGATATATACGATGGCTTTTGGTTCTGATCGAAACGTTCGGAAGAACTTCTTCCGGCTGGTGGCTCAAATGGACACCTAAATATAAGGATTCTCTGCCGGCAATATTCGAAGGAAAATACGAGTGGATACTTTTCTACATCTTTGCGACAGTTCTCACAATTTCATTGATCCACATGCTTACGGAGATTGCTTCGGGAAGAAAGACGACTGACGGTAAGGAACCGGTCAAAGAACTTGTATTTACCCTTGCAGGTGCAGCTTCAGTGTTTGGCACGATTGCAGTAGGAGTCGGTATCTCAAGACTGTTCAGGCCGATGTATTTTAACCGCTATATTTATACTGCGGCAGTATGTGCATGGCTGATCGTGTCCATCGGACTATCAAGACTCCGCTTTCGAGGAATAGCTCTGCTGTCAATCTTGCTGACTGTTTTTGTGTGTGTCTGCGGTTATTATAATTACACGAAAATTTATGCACAGGATGCCGCTGATGCGGCGATGACAGAAGCATCTGTCAATTGTATCGCAGACAATACAGCGGAAATGGACACGCCGATACTGACTGACAAAGACACTGATATTCGTATTTTGGCTTTTTTCAAAAATAAAGAAAGGAGCAAACTGGATCTTGAGAAGGGAATCAGTTCAGAGGATATTGAAAAAGGCAGGCGTTATTGCCTTGTGGCGTCCAGACCATTGGAAACAAAAGAAATCGCAAATCTTGAAGAACAGGGAATACCATGTATGGAAGTGCGACCTGACTTGTTTAGAGATGATCCGGACCGAGGAGCATTTTTAGGCGATCTTAATTCCTGGATATATCTGCTGAATTAAATCTGTATCTAAGGGTATTATTGTGTGACACATAACGGGAAAAGCAGCGGGCTCCTCGTGGACATGGTCCGCGAGATCCTGCATACGAAAAGGCGCTTTCTGTCGCTGTTTGTGATGAGCCTTCTGGCGGTGGGCTTTCTGGCCGGCCTTCGCATGACGGCGCCGGATATGCAAAATACAGTGGATCACTATTATGACCGGCAATGCTTCATGGATGTACGGCTTCTCTCGATGCTGGGCTTTACGGAAGAGGATCTTCAGGCGCTCTCTCAGGTGCCCGGCGTAAAGGCGGCGGAGGGGAGCCGTACTTTTGATGCCCTGGCAGGGGAGGACTGCGTCAATGTCCTGGAGATGCCCCGGCAGATCAATCTTCCGGATCTCACCGAGGGGCGCCTTCCGCAGTCTCCGGACGAATGCGTCACGGAAGTCAAAATATTGGAGGCCCTGCACAAGGAGATCGGCGATACGATCACGATTGATACCAGGGAATCTTTTAACAGCGTGCTCGAAGAGGACCCGCTCACAGAGAACTCCGCAGAAGGGTCCCATTCCACCAGGCACACTTTTACGATCGTCGGCGTCGTGCGAAGCCCCCTTTACATCTCAAGGACCAGGGGCGGCTCCAACGTGGGAAGCGGCAGTGTCACCGGCTTTGTCGTGCTGCCCTCGGAATGCTTCACACAGGAGATTTATTCCACCATTTATCTGACCCTGAAGGGGCTTGAAAAGTACAACTGTTACACGGACGACGCCTATAAGGATCAGGTGGACGCCTTTATAGACGGCCTGAAACCTCTGGCGGTAGAGAGAGCCGCGATCAGGAAGAAGCAGGTCAGCGATGGGGTCACCTATACCGATATGGTCAGCGCGCTGATCCTGGGGCTCTCGGAATCCGGCAGCGGGGGCAGTGCCATGTCGGGGCTGGAGACCCCGAGCGGGGAGTGGTATACGCTGGGGCGCGACACGATCCGCAGCTACGTGGAGTTCTCCTCCGACGCGGAGAGAATGGGGAACCTGGCCGATGTGTTTCCGCTCATCTTTTTCCTTGTAGCGGCGCTGAGCTCCCTCACTTCCATGACCAGAATGGTGGAAGATCACCGCGCGGAGATCGGCACGATGAAAGCGCTGGGCTTTTCCACGCCGGCAATTTCCGTCAAATATATCGGCTATGCGCTGGCGGCCAGTCTGATCGGAGGCGGCGCCGGTCTGCTCATCGGCTGCACCGCGCTTCCCGCGCTCATCTACTACGAGTGGGGGATCCTCTATCTTTTGCCGCCGCTTGAGATTGGGATCTCGCCTCTTGTGGCCCTCTATTCACTGGGAGCGGCGGTCCTCGCGACAGCGGGAGCGGCTTTTGCGGCCTGCTATGCGACGCTTCTGGCAAAGCCCGCAGAACTGCTGCGGCCGCGCGCGCCAAAGCCCGGAAAGCGGATCTTCCTCGAGTACATAGAACCTCTGTGGAGCCGCCTGTCCTTTATCCAGAAGGTCAGCGCGCGCAACCTGTTCCGCTATAAAAAGCGCTTCTGGATGACCATCATCGGGATCGCGGGCTGCACCGCACTCCTGTCGACCGGCTACGGACTGCGCGATTCCATCTTCGACGTGCTCACCTGGCAGTTTGACGTCCTGATGCCTTACAACGCCACGATCTCGATCGACACGGGCCTTACGCCTTCCGAGCGCACGGAGCTCATGGAGGCGCTGGAGGCGGAACCCGGAATCGAGTCTTTCATGGGGTGTTACAGCACCGGCGTCAGTGTAAGGACGGACGAAGGGACGACCGACAATGTATCAGTCAGATCTTCATCGGGCTGGGGAACGCTGTCCGAGGACGGCGGACACCCGATCGCGGAGGACTATTTCTGCCTCTATCCGCGCGCGGACGGTCTGCGCCGCTATGGAAGAGTGGGGGACCTCCCGAGACTTGCGCCCACCGACGACGCCATCGTCATTGACGAAAAGCTGGCGGACAACCTGGGGATCAGCGAGGGAGACACTATAAGGCTCCTCGACAATGATGAGAAGGAATATCCGGTGCAGGTGTGCGGCATCTGCGAGAACTATGTCGGCCACTACGTCTATATGACGCCCGCCTGTTACACGAAAGTGTTTGGCGAAAAGCCCCGGGACAACCTTATTCTGGTCAAAACAGTGACGGACGAAACGAAGAACGGGGGAGCGCAGGACGCGCAGGAGTCCGGTGCGGGCGCAGATATGAGCCCCTCCGAGAGGGACGATCAGACGGCTGGCGCAGGCATAGATCTGAGCTCGTCCGCCGTGGCGCAGCGGGTCTCGAAGATGAAAGGCGTCATCACATACAGCAGCATCGACGAGACGAGGGACCACTTTAACGAGAGCATGAAGAGCCTGGACGTGGTAGTCTGGATCATCATCGGAGCTGCGGCGGCTCTCGCTTTTCTCGTCCTCTTTAACCTGACCAATATCAACGTGACGGAGCGCGTCCGCGAGCTGGCGACCCTCAAGGTGCTGGGCTTCTACGACGGAGAGACGGCTTCTTACGTGTATCGCGAGAACATCATTCTCACGCTGATGGGAGCGGCACTCGGCATGCTGGGCGGCAAATGGCTGCACCGCTGGCTCATCGGGACGATTGAGATGGAATATATGATCTTCGGACACGGGCTGCACGCCCGCAGCTATCTCTACGCGATCCTCCTGACGGTGGTCTTTTCCATGTCGGTGAACTTCTTCTCGTATTTCTACATTCGGAAGATTGATATGGTGGAGTCGCTCAAGTCGGTGGAGTGAAAATTGGGGGCGCAACATCTGCGGCATTTGACCGGCGCAGCGGCTCGCAATAAGAATCTTTAACCATGTTTAACCCCCAGGGGGGCTTGTGGGAGGCTTTCGGAACATTATAAACTTGGGACAGAAAAATGTTTCGGAGGTAACTCACTATGCACATGGCCGACGCGCTTTTGTCCCCTGCGGTGGCCGCGACGATGTACGTCGCATCCGGCACGGCAGCGGCAATATCAATAAAAAGACTTAAAAAGGACGATAATCCGCAGAAACTGCCCACTATGGCAGTGGCTTCGGCCCTGGTATTTGCCGGGCAGATGATCAACTATACAATTCCCGGGACCGGCTCCTCGGGGCACATATGCGGCGGAATGCTTCTGTCCTCGCTCCTCGGACCCGAGGCGGGCTTTCTGTCCATGGTCGTCGTTCTTACCATCCAGTGTCTCTTTTTTGCTGACGGAGGGCTGATGGCTCTGGGGGCCAACATATGGAACATGGCCTTTTACGGGTGCTTTGTCGGATACTATCTGATCTGGCGCCCGATCATGAAGAGCAGATTGTTCGAAAATCTCGGATTCCACGCGGCGCAGAGGGCAAGGATCATCACGGCATCGATCATAGGATGCGTTGTAACGCTCCAGATGGGCGCTTTCTCAGTGGTTCTCGAGACGACGCTCTCAGGCATCACAGAGCTTCCTTTCGGGGCCTTCTGTGCGCTGATGCTGCCCATTCATCTGGCCATCGGCCTGGTGGAAGGGCTGATTACGGCGGCAGTCCTGACATATGTCTATGAGACAAGGCCCGAGCTCGTCCGCGACGTGGACCTCACTGAGGCGACATCGGCAAGATCCTCCAAATCGCTGGGAACAGTCATTGTCACCATGGCCTTGACGGCGCTTGTGGTCGGCGGCGTCTTCTCGCACTTTGCAAGCTCCAATCCGGACGGCCTGGAGTGGGCACTGTTCGGGAATGAGGAGAGCGGTTACAGCTCGAATATGGGCCTCGACGAGGACAATTTCGGCGTGAGCAGCGCGGCATCCCAGACGGCTTCGAACATCCAGGAGAAGACCTCCTTCCTGCCGGATTACAGTTTCGAGGGCAGTGAGAACCCGATGGGCACGACCGTTTCCGGCATTGCGGGAAGCGTTATGGTCGCGGCCGCGGCGCTGGGTATTTGCATGGCCGGGCGGTTCTTTCGCAAGAAAAAAGCCTGACGGAAGGGTTTGACGAAAAGTGATCAGATAAGCCCCCATGTCCCGCGAGGGATGTGGGGGCTGTTTACAGAGTCTGAAGGAATTCATTTATGAGCCAGAATATAGAACGGTCCATCCGCGACCTGCGCGAGATGGACGAACTCTCGTCGGGAGATTCTCCCATTCATACTGTCAGCGCCGGGGCCAAGCTCCTTGTGACGGTGGTCTATATCCTGACGGTGGTATCTTTTGACAAATACAGAGTGAGCGGCCTGCTCTTCATGATCTTCTACCCGGCAGTGCTGTTCGCAGTCAGCGGTATCCCAGTATCCACTTGCCTGTACAAGCTGCGCTTCGTGCTGCCGCTGGTGCTGGCCGTGGGCATATTCAACCCGATTCTGGACAGGCAGCCGGCCTTTTCAATCGGGTCCTTTACCGTGACAGCCGGGATGATCTCCATGCTGACGCTGATGATGAAAGGGGTCTTCAGTTTGATGGCTTCTTTCCTGCTAGTAGCCACCACAAGGATTGAGGCGCTGTGCGGCGCCCTGAGGAAGATCCATGTGCCTTCCGTGCTCGTGACGCTCCTCCTTCTGACTTATCGCTATGCGTCGGTTCTCGCCGAAGAGGCGAACGTGATGACACAGGCTTACAGCCTGCGCGCGCCGGGGCAGAAGGGCATTCACTATTCAGCCTGGGGATCCTTTCTGGGGCAGCTCCTCCTGCGCAGTATGGACAGGGCGGAGGAACTGTACTCCTCCATGCTCCTGCGGGGGTATCACGGGGAGTTTTACTACACGCAGGGGCGGAAGAGTTCCGCATCGGATTATCTGTACGCTGCGCTCTGGTGCGCGCTCTTTGTCGCGGCCAGGTGCCTGAACCTGACGCAGATCCTGGGATCGGCAGTGATGAGGTGAGAGATGATTCAGTTTGAGAATGTCACATTTGATTATGAAAAGGGAAAAACAGTCCTGTCGGGAGTATCCTTCTCGATCGGTGAAGGAGAGACGGTGGGACTGATCGGGGCCAACGGCGCCGGGAAA
>OCTW011555578.1_pt1 | contig 11192 bp, 7 predicted proteins | sample 1539671 | NCBI WGS metagenome assembly OCTW01 (sample SAMN02144230, study PRJEB22623) | gut metagenome | biome: sheep rumen | host: Ovis aries | place: New Zealand | reverse complement strand
CTGTGTGGTAATGGTGGTAGAACCATTAGCTTGTTGCAGGCTGTCCATAATCTGGGATTGGACGTTTGGATCTCCGGCGGCGTAGATCATGAATGCCCCGAAGCCGATGCCTAACAAGATCGAAATGATGAGAAGTGGAATGTAGACGATGCTAACAATCCGTAAAGCTTTTTTCATAAAAATTACTCCTGATAATTGAAATGGATGTTTTCTCCATTGTAAGAAACGATGACATGTGCACCGTTTTTCATGGGTAACGCCGGAGCGTAATGCCCAAGATCGATGTCAAACAGGATAGGAACGTTCATTTCGCCTAAAACCCCCTTTACGGCTTCAAAACGATCTAATCCAAATGCGGTTTTATCCCAACAAAGCGGTCTGCCGATCAAGAATGCCTTGGCGTTGCTAAACCAACCCGCTTCTTTCAGTTGGAATAACGCTCGTCGGATCCCCAATGGGTCCAGATCGCACGCCTCGAGGTACCAGATGATTCCCTCGGGGTGTCGTTGGATAAATTCCTCGGTACGGTCATACCTTGTACCGCATAAAGTAATTAAACAATCTAAACAGCCACCGAGCAAGACCCCTTCAACATTTTCATTCCATCGATACGGGGTAATGATTTTCTTGGTAATGTAACGAAAACGACGGAGTGGGGGGATCTCTTTTTTCGGGGCGTTTGGATCCAGCTTTTTCCTGAAATTTGGTTTATTCCATTTAGGATATCCAGCAAAATCTCTTTCCCCGGACAACATCCTTAAGGCGTCAAGTTGGTTGAGGCGAATTGGTTTCTCAAAATAAGAGGGAGCGTTAGGACCATAAATGGTCATTACATCGCATAAAGTGGTTAAGGTATAGGTTAAATGGGTGTTGTCGGAAAAACCCATGAACCATTTTGCCGGAAGCGTTTTGATTGTTTCGAAATCAACATAAGGGAGAATCTCATCCATGAGTTCTCCTCCTCCCACAGAGAAAATAGCGGAGGCGTCACTTTGATAAGCATTCATGAATTCCTCGGCGCGTTGTTTAGGGGAAGCACTAGAAACAACCCCCTCAGCACGATGGACGTTAATTCCTTCTTCGATAGCAAACCCTTGCTTCTTTAGGTTTTTGCACGCCGCCTCATAACGCGTTAGATAAGGCTCCGTGGTAACGCCAAAGGATGGCGCGATCATGATGATTTTGTCCGACTTCTTCAAAAATTTTGGCTGTTTCATAAGTTTTCTCCCGACATTATTTATATTTTTGCACAAACAATGAAAATACTCTTTTCTTTTTTCCTAAAAGGAAATTGATATAATAATGGTGCCATCGCGAGGAAGGCCTTACGAACCTGGTCAGGACCGGAAGGTAGCAGCCATAAGTTTGGAATTCCTGTGCGGTGGTTTTCTTTTTATAATTTCCCTATGACGGACGAAGCTTACATGAAAATCGCCTTCGAAGAAGCAAAGAAGGCATATATTGAAGATGAAGTGCCAGTGGGGGCGATTATCGTCAAGGACGGCAAAATCATCGGCAGAGGGCACAATCATCGCGAGAAAAAGCATGACATCAGTTCGCATGCCGAAATCGAAGCTATCAAAAACGCAGAGACGTACCTCGCCGATTGGCGTTTAGATGGCTGCGTTCTTTATGTCACCCTCGAACCATGTCTGATGTGCGCAGGAGCCATTTTACAATCGAGGATCAGCAAAGTTGTCTTTGCATCATGTGACCCACGAGATGGTGCGTTGATTTCCCATTATTATGTTTTCGACACTCCTTCACTTCACGAAAGGCCGTTGGTTTTTCCAGGCGTTTGCAAGGAAGAATGTGATGCCCTTCTCCAGGATTTCTTTCAAAAGAAAAGAAATTTGAATTCATAAAATCTTCGATATTGTCGACTATTTTTTACGATGTATAAATTTATGCCGAAATCTTTCGGTCCTATCTTAACTTTTTCTATGCTAGAATAGCCTCGATTTGAGAGACGAAATATGCTCGATTTAATTCACATCAAAAAAGACTATCTCATCGATAAAAAGCCTTTTACGGCCTTGCACGATATTACGGTCTCTTTCGCAGACAAAGGGTTTGTTGCGATTTTAGGGCCTTCTGGATGTGGGAAAACCACCACTCTTAATATTATCGGTGGTTTAGATCATTACACCGAAGGCGATCTTTTAATTGATGGAAAATCAACCAAACATTTCAAGGATCCCGATTGGGACGCCTACCGCAATGAACAAGTCGGATTCGTTTTCCAAAATTACAATCTGATTGAGCATATGAACGTTCTAAGCAATGTGGAAACGGCGTTGTTATTAAACGGAGTTCCTCGCAAAGAAAGATGGGAAAGGGCCTTAAACGCCATTCGGGCGGTAGGGTTGGAAGGTAGCGAAAAAAAGAAACCAAACCAGCTTTCCGGCGGCCAAATGCAGCGCATTGCGATTGCTAGAGCCATCGTCAACAACCCAAAGATTATCCTTGCTGATGAGCCAACGGGTGCCTTGGATTCGAACACATCCATTCAAATTCTTGATATTTTAAAGAAAATGAGCCAGGACCGTTTGGTCATCATGGTGACCCACAATGCCGAATTGGCCAACCAATATGCGGATCGAATCATTCGAATGAAGGATGGTTTGATTGTGGAAGATAGCAATCCCACCCCAACCCATCAAATTCCCGAAGGCGAGAAATTGACCAAACAAAAGACGTCCATGAGTTTGATGAGTGCGTTTAAAAGTTCTTTTAATAACATCAGAACCAAAAAAACGAGGACCATCCTCACTTCAATCGCCTCCTCGATTGGCATAATTGGCGTTGCTTTGGTTCTTTCAGTGACCAATGGCTTTTCTAATTATGTCTCCGCAGTAGAGACTTCTGTCGCCTCTTCCGTTCCCATCACCATTTCCAAAACTTCTTATGCCTATACTTCTAATGACGTCAATGATGGTTATACCCAATATCCAGCCGACCAAGACGTTTTCGTTTATGACACTTCAACTTCCAGGTCCATTGCCCATACCAACTATTACACCGACGAATACATTCGAGATGTTTTGAATCCGTTGGTGAAGGAAGGCCTGGCTCAATCTGTTTTGATTAATCGTCAAGGCTTGAATTTTAATCTATTAAAGAAAGTCACTGACCCAGAAGGGGAGACCACGTATAAGGAAATTAATCAATATTCTTCTGCTTCGGCCTCCGGATCCATCCTAGATGTGGCCATTTCTCTGCCTACAAGCATTTTCCACGAACTTTATGGGCAAGAAGAAAACCTTTCTAGCATGTATGACGTGATTTATGGCCGTTTCCCCACAAAGGAAGATGAATTGGTTTTGATTACCGATCGATACAATCGAGTCACCAAAAACACCCTTAAGAATCTTGGCATCATTTCCGATGGCGATACGAAAACCGCGAAAATCTCCTTTGAAGATATCGTGAATAACGAATATAAGGCATACGTACCTTCGAAATTCTACGAAGCAACTGCAGAATCAGGCTATCCTTTGACTGTCAGCGCCTATGAAAATATCAAACCAAATTACGATTTTGGGACCGGCAAGGTTACCTACAGCGGAACCAAAACAACGCGAACCATCAATCGTTATAAGGATGTTGACGATAACCAGGCTGGATATGAGCTGCTATATAACAACGACGCCAAATATGAACCAATGACATTGAAAATCGTCGGCATCCTCCGTCCTTCGGCAAATTCTTACATCAACTTAATGCCAGCCTCGATTGGCTACCTTACCGAATTAAAAGATCGATTCGTCAAAGATACGGAAACGAATTGCGCCGCGATTCAAGATGTCGCTGCCGATTGTTGGTATCTTGGACAATCTCTAGATGAAGGAGGGAATCCGACTTCTGAAGATGGGTTGTTGAAACTGGGTGAAGCAATGACTAATCTCGTTTCTTCTTTGAATCATAGCGATTCTTCTATGATTCCCACCAATTTGGTTTCTTCTATCGCCAATGCGATGAAATATGAATTTTTCTATACACAGCCTCGTTACGTTTCTTCGGGGATGAGAATCGTGCCTTCTTATGGAGGGTATTTTTCCGCGGCGAAATTGATTGGGAAAGATTTCCGCGAGGACCTGGTCGGTAAATTCATCGACAAATTAACCTCCAGCGCCGGAGAAGAAAGAGAAACGATGCTGACGGAATTCATCAAGCGCATCCAACAGCCATCTTTTTATGCCAACGAATACGAGAAAGAGACATTCGATATAGAAAACAATGATTTGAACTTGGATTTCAACATCATGGATCTTGTTGCTTATTTCCAATCTTACTCTCTGATCAATTCGATCCTTATTTTCCCTGCTTCCCTTTCGACGAAAGACGTTTTGAAGGCAAGATTAGATCAATGGAACAATTCTCAGCCAGAATCCAAAAAGATTTATTACAATGACATCATGGCCAGTTTTACTTCTTCTTTAGGGACTTTGATTTCCGTCATTTCGGTGGTTTTGGTAATTTTCGCCTCGATCTCTTTGATTGTCTCTTCCATTATGACGGCAATCATCACTTATGTGTCTGTCATTGAACGAACCAAAGAGATCGGCATTATGCGCGCTTGTGGGGCAAGGAAAAAGGACGTGGGTCGGCTTTTTGAGGCTGAATGTGTCATTATTGGCTTTGTAGCGGGGATTATTGGCATCGTGATGACGATCATCTTAAATCTTCCGGTTTCTTTCCTTGTCGATCATATGTACCCAGGGAATGGTTTAGACCATATCGCTTCTTTGAATCCCCTCCATGCAGGTATACTTTTATTATTAGCAACGCTTCTAGCGTTCCTTTCTGGTCTAATCCCGGCAAGAATGGGCGCAAAGAAAGACCCAGTAGAATGTTTAAGGAGTGAATGATGGCAACACGCAGAGAAGAATTGATCGAATTAATCAAATCCGCTCCAAAAATTGAGGTCACTCCAGAAAACGGACTGACTTCTGAACAAGCGGAGGCCCAAAGAAAAGCGGGGTTTGGAAATCGACAAAAAAAGAGCGTTACGAAGACCTATTGGCAGATTGTTTGCGATAACGTTTTCACTTTCTTCAACATCATTTATTTCATTATCGTTGCCTTGATGATCGTGGCAGGCATGAATGTCACAAATTATTTCTTCATGGTTCCTGTTTTGGCCAACATGATCATTGGGCTATTCACGGACATTCATACACGCCACCTCGTGGACAAATTAAGGCTTGTCACCAAACCAAAAGCGTTGGTGGTGCGTGATGGGGTGGAAAAAGAAATCTGGGTGGACGAAATCGTCTTAAACGATGTCGTTGTCGTTACCGCTGGAGAACAAATTTGTGCCGATGCGGAAATTATCAAGGGCCATGTGGAGATGGATGAATCCTTATTAACGGGAGAATCTATTCGCGTTGAAAAAGATATCGGAGACACCATTTTAAGCGCCACGTATGTTAAATCTGGCAAGGCGTATGTCCGCGTAACCGCCATCGCCAACGCGAATTACGCCGAGGGAATTCAAGCCAGTGCAAAACAATTCCGTCGCCCTAACAGCGAATTGAAATCTTCTTGTTTACGAATCTTCTTAACCACTGGGATTTTCGCTATTTTGATTGGCACCATCATGACAATCACCTGGTTGATCCGTGCCACGGCAGAAGGAGATTTAAACTACGCCTCTTATCAAGCCTTCATTCCTTCCTTGTCTGGTTCAATGATCGCCATGATTCCGGCAGGGCTTTATCTACTCGTCTCCATGGCTCTTGCGGTCTCTGTGGGTCGTTTAGCGAGAAAAAAGATGAACGTCCAAGAGCTTTACTGTGTGGAAATGTTAGCTAAGGTGGATACCATTTGCTTCGATAAGACGGGAACGATTACCGATGGAATGCTCAATGTGAAAGACGTTTATTGTTATGGTGATTTCACGGAAGAAGAGATCAAGAAATACGTATGCTCCATTGTTGTGGCGACTGGCGATGACAATCAGACAGCCCGATGCTTACGTTCGGCATTCCCCCAAAACGTGAAAGAGCCAACCCTTGCCTTGCCATTTGATTCCGGCAAGAAATATGCGGCTGGGATGTATGAAAAAATAGGGACCTTTGTTTATGGAGCGCCTGAATTTATCAAGGGAAAAACAGAAGGAATTGCCAAAAATCGTATTCAAACCCTAACCAAGCGCGGACTTCGTGTGTTGGGCGTATATCATTCGAAGAAGCCATTGAAAGGAGAACAACTCCCCACTGATTTACGTTGCGTGGGCTTGATTGCCTTATCTGACCATATCAAAGCAGACGCCAAGAAGAACATCGAATGGTTCGTGGAAAATGGCGTTCAAGTCAAAATTATTTCTGGCGACAATGCCGTCACGGTTTCAGAAATCGCTAACGAAGCGGGCGTTCCTTATGCAGCGAATTTTATTTCGATGGAAGACGTCCCTGACGATATGATTCCCTCAATCGTGAGCCAATATTCTGTCTTTGGCCGCGTGAGGCCAGAACAAAAAGCGTCCATTATTGCCGCCTTGCAAGCTCAAGGACACAAAGTCGCAATGACAGGTGACGGGGTAAATGATATTCTGGCTTTGAAAAAAGCGGACTGCTCCATTGCCATGGGCTCTGGTTCGAGTGCGGCAAGAAATGTTGCCCATATTGTTTCTGTTGATAATGATTTCTCCAAATTGCCGGATGTTGTCGCTGAAGGAAGACGCGCCATTAATAACTTGCAACGCAGCGCCTCTCTCTTCTTGGCAAAAACGGTATTTGCTATCACCTTGTCCCTGGGATTTATGATTTCTCAGATTTTAGGCGGCATCTCTTATCCATTCACCCCAAGAAATCTCTACGTCTGGGAAATCGTCACCATCGGCGGAGCGGGCTTTTTCCTTGCTTTGCAGCGAACCAACGATCGGATTAAAGATTCCTTCATGCATAACGTTTTACGGAAAGCCTTGCCTGGTGGCTTTGTGCAAATTCTGGCAGTTGTGATTGCTTATTGTGCTTACAAGATCTCACCAGAATTTATGAGTTTGGAACAAGCCAAGGTAGTTTCCATCTTCTGTTTTACGGGCCTTAGTTTCTGTTTGCTAGGTCGCGTATGTTGGAAATTCGACACATACCGTGGCATCGTTTTTGGACTTTTGCTGGCAAGCGGCGTCGCCCTTTTTATCTTGGATTATTTTTATGGAACGACGTTGGTTCGCCTTCTTCTCACAAAAGAGGCGGATGGAAGCGCGATTGGCATATTCGATCTAGATTATCACTGCATGACATGGCAACACTGGCTTATGGTCGGATTGATGTTAATGAATTTGATTGGTTTATATTTCGTTATCGATTTTTTGGGGAGAAAACTCACCATTAAGGAAAATGGAAAGGAGAATCACGATGAAAATTAATCCAGAAGTAAAGAAAGCGTTAGAGGAAGGCAGACCCGTTGTCGCCTTAGAGAGCACCATCATCTCGCATGGTATGCCTTATCCTAGAAATGTTCAAACGGCATTGAGCGTGGAAAAAATGGTTCGCGACAATGGTGCGGTTCCTGCCACGATGGGGATCATCGATGGGGAGCCAATCATTGGCATGACTCCGGCAATGATTGAAGAATTTGGGAAAAGAAAAGGCATCGCCAAGGTTTCCAAACGCGATTTGCCGATTGTCATCGCCGAAAAGAAATGGGGCGCAACGACAGTGAGCGCGACCATCTTGATGGCTAAGGCCGCTGGCATTGAAGTCTTTGTCACGGGTGGCATTGGGGGAGTGCATCGCGGTGCTGAAGCCACGATGGACGTGTCACGCGATCTTTATGAGATTGGCGAAAATCCAATTACTGTGGTTTGCGCTGGATGCAAAGCGATCTTAGATATCGACAAAACCCTCGAAGTCTTAGAAACTCAAGGGGTCACGGTCATGTCTTACCAAGAAAAAGGATTTGCCAATTTTTATTGCCGAAATTCCGGAAAACCGGTGGATGTGGTTTTTAACAGTCCCAAAGAGGCGGCTGAAATTATCAAAGCGAGACGTGATTTTGGCTTATCTGGCGGGATCTTGATCTCCAATCCTGTTCCTGAAAAATACGCTTTATCGCATGAATACATCGACCACATCATTGATGCGGCCGTCAAAGAATGTGATGACAAAGGGATCAAAGGAAAGGACATCACCCCATTTTTGTTGGCCAGAATCGCTGAAGTCACCGGCGGCAAGAGTTTAGATACCAACATTGCCTTGGTTTTGAACAACGCCAAACTCGGCGCCCAAATCGCGGTGGAATATGCCGCGTTGAAGAAGGAGAGAAGGTCATGACCACTGAAGCGCGGTTTAAACTAGCTCTCAGAGAGATGATGCTAACCAAGCCCTTAAGCGACATTAATGTCACTACTCTCTGTGAGAAGCTCAATTGCCATAGACAAACTTTCTATTACCATTATCAAGACATCTACGACCTTCTGGCTTCGATCTTTTTAAATGAGGAAGTGCCTGGATTATCGAAAGCCGGAGATATCGAAGAAACTTTGAAATGCCTTCTTGAATATGCGATTAAGAATTTTGGTTTTCTCCGTTCTTCCTACCTTTCTGCCGGCTCTGATTTGGTCAATGACTTCTTTTATAACAAGATCATTACCAAGATGGTTGCCATGTATTCTCCTCATTCAGGGACTGGGATCACAAAAGCCAATTACCGTAACGTGGCAAGAAGGTTTGCGAACAACGTGTCTCAAGAGTTTGGATTTTTATTCAAATCGCAGGATATGACTGCCACGAAATTGGATCGTGCTTTAAGACGCTATATCAGTGCAGCCGTGACTGTTTTATACCCATCTTTCCTCGTCTTGGCAAAAGAGGAGAAAAAGAGATGATTGATTTTGATATGACCCTCCCCACCCGTCTTATCTTTGGGCGGAAAAAGGAGGAGTTGGTAGGGAAAATCATCAAAGAATATGGCTATCAAAAGGTTCTTTTCGTTTATGGAGGAGGATCGATTAAATCCAACGGACTTTATGAGACGGTGGTTGCCAAATTAAAAGAAGAAGGCATCGAATTTATTGAGTTGGGTGGTGTCACATCGAATCCAGATGTTTCTTTCGTGACGAAAGGATTGGAATTAATCCGTAAAGAGCCGGTTGACTTTATTCTTGCCGTAGGAGGAGGGTCTGTCATCGACGTGTCTAAATCCATCGCGGATAATTTTTATTATGATGGCGATCCCTTGGATTTTAACAAGCAGAAAGCCAAACCTGTTAAAGCGTTGCCGTTGGGATGTATTCTGACTTTGGCGTCGGCAGGTTCAGAAACGTCTTCCTCGTGCGTGATTTCAGACTACCAAAACCATTTCAAGGGAGGATATAATTCCGAGACTCATCGTTGCCTTTTTGCCATCGAAGATCCAGAACTCACTTATTCAGCCCCCAAATATCAGGTTGGCGCGGGGATTATCGATATGATGATGCATTCCATGGAGCGATATTTTTCCCAATCAGACGACAATCAACTTTGTGATGATTTTGCTTTGTCTCTTTGCAGGAATGTCGTTGTGGCGGCAAGGAAACTTCTCACAGATCCTTTTGATTATGACGCTAGAGCCCAAATCATGCTTGCCTCTTCCTTGGCGCATAATGATTTGACGCATATCGGGAAATATAGAGACGCATGGTACATTCACCCATTAGAACACGCTGTCTCTGCCTATGATCCGAAAGTGACCCATGGGGCTGGGATTGGTGTACTTTATTTAGGTTGGGCAAAGTTCATTTGCCATCTGGATTATCCTAAATTTGCCCGCTTTGCGCGCGTCGTCTTTGATGTTCATGAACAAAACGACGAAAAAGCGGCTATAATAGGCATTACCGAGATGCGAAAGTTCTACCTTTCTCTTGGGATGCCAACAACATTAAAAGAGCTTGGCATTAAAGAATCAGACATTCCTTCTATTGTCAAACTAGCAAGTGGTAATGGTACACGTGTGATTGGTCATTACCCCCAACCACTAGAGGCAAAAGACATCGAATCTGTTTATCGTCTTTGCCTGTAATTGATTCATAGGAGGCTTATTTTATGAAGAAAAACGATGCAATGGGGTGGATTGTATACATCCTGATGCTTGGCGTTGCTGCCGGAGTGGGGTTCGGCATGCTTAGACCTGCGCTTACGTCTGAATATGCAAGCGCTTTGCCAATCAATGGCATTCTTTTGGTCGTCCTTGCCGTTTTTGGGGCAATCATTTTGGCTGCCATTCTTTTGGAATTAGGACACATCATCGGCGCTAAAGTGGGACGTTATGAAATTACCAAAGTCAACATCCTTGGCTTTCAATTCAAAAAAGCCAAAGACAAGAAGTTCCATTTTGGTTTTGCTTTCTCCTTCGATGGCATCACCGGGGAAACGGCAATGACTCCAAAAGACGTCAAAACCTCAAATCCTCGTCCTTCCATCTATTTCCCTTTGATTTTCCTCTTGCTTGAAGCCGCTGCATGCGTGGCGTTGATCTCATTGGGAATGGCTAAACGTGGCGATCAAGGGGCGTGGCATACCGCCTATGTGGTCGGTTTGGTTGTTTTGGTGATTGTCGGGTTAATCAATCTCTATAATATTTTCCCAGCCGCCTTGGACAGCAAAAATGATGGATACTTAATGACCATCCTTAATAGCAAAACCAATGTCGAAGCTTATAACAATCTCCTTGTTGCCCAAGAAAAGATGCTTCTTGGGGAACCAGCACCTGACGTTCCTGTTTATCAAGAAGTCACGGATTTCACCAATTCTCTGAACCAAGTTAGCATTTACAAAGCCTTAGCGGAAAAAGATTATGTCAAGGCACTGGAAATAAACGAATTGACGATTCGCTGCAAAGATAAGGTTTCTGGCCGCGTCTATAACACCGCGATGGCTCAAAAATTATCGATTAAATTGCTCAAAGAGGATTTGGAAACCACGAAACAGTTCTACATCGATTTGCCTTTGGAAGTGAAAAAATTCATCGCAGATTTAACTACTGCTCCCTCTGTCAGGGCTTATTTGTTGATTTCTGGCCTAATTGATGAATCTGAAGGGGAAACCAAAGCGGCATTAAGTCGAGTAGACAAAGCCATCAAAGGATCTGGGGAAGATAAAAAGGCGGTAGAAGAAAGCCTCATCAAAGAATCGCTAGCCAAGGTTATTGCCGCTCACCCGGATTGGGACTTCAGCGACTATTCGATTGGCGATAAACCGGTTCAA
>OCTW011539756.1_pt1 | contig 11203 bp, 5 predicted proteins | sample 1539671 | NCBI WGS metagenome assembly OCTW01 (sample SAMN02144230, study PRJEB22623) | gut metagenome | biome: sheep rumen | host: Ovis aries | place: New Zealand | reverse complement strand
TCCCTCCTTATGACTTATTATACCACACTTGTAATTATTACAACAAAAATTAACTTTATATCCCATAAAATATGCAAATTTACTACTAGAATAAAATACCCAAATGTTGTATATTATAACTTGCGTTTTTATAAGAAATAAAAAGTAAAAAACAATTTTTAATTTACGGTTTATTAAATCAACATATAATAATTGGGAGGAATTGTATGGCTTCAGTAAAAGACAGTATATCACATGCAGCTGAGCGCAAGACTTTTGAGGTGCTTGTTAACAGGCTAATAAAGAAGATAAGCAAAAAAGAAGATGTTAATGAAAGAAGCGAGGTTTATATTAAGATAGCAGATTCCACAGTTAAGTTCTGGGGTAAAGAGGCTACTAATATGGATAGCCTTAATAAGGTTCGTGAAGCATTTAAGAATCCTGATAATAGATGGGTTAAGTTTCTTAATCAGATAATTGATGAGACAGATCCTAATTGTGCCAGGTCTTTGCTTGTTAATCTTGGATACGAAGGATTCCTTCGTGGAACTAAGATGATTCGTGAGAATCGTAAGATTTATAATTGCAACATCCCATGGCTTATTTTATTTGATCCAACAGACGCATGTAATCTTCATTGTACAGGATGCTGGTCTGGTACATATGGTCACAAGAATAATCTTGCATTTGAAGATATGGACAAGATTGTATCGGAAGGTAAAGAGTTAGGAACACACCTTTATCTTATGACAGGTGGTGAACCAACTGTAAGAATGAAGGATATATTCAGGCTCGCAGAGAAGCATAATGATTGCTACTTCGCGCTATTTAGTAATTCTACGCTTATTGATGAAGAGGTATGTAAGGAAGTTGTAAGGCTTGGTAATATTACATTCCTTCTATCTGTGGAAGGTTCAGAAGAGACAAATGACGAGCGTCGTGGTGAAGGTCACTACGCGGCAGCTATGAAGGCAATGGATCTTCTTAAGAAATACGGAATAATATTTGGAACATCTATCTGCTATACAAGAAATAATATTGAAGCAGTTACTGATGAGAAGTTCTTTAGATTTTTGGCAGAGAAGGGTGCAAGATTCGGATTCTATTTCCACTATATGCCAATTGGTGGTAACGCTGCTCCAGAACTAATGCCTACAATGGAACAGAGAAAAGAGATAATAGATAAGATTCGTTGGGTGAGAACAGGAGATAACGATATTGGATTCTTCCCTATGGACTTCCAGAATGATGGAGAATTTGTAGGTGGATGTATAGCTGGTGGAAGAAATTATTTCCATATTAATGCGCAAGGTGATGCAGAGCCATGTGTATTTATCCACTTCTCAGATACTAATATCAAGACTCATTCAATCCTTGAGATGTTACAGAGTCCGCTATTCAAGGCGTATCATGAAGGACAGCCATTTAACAGAAATATGCTTCGTCCTTGTCCAATGCTTGAGAATCCTGAACTTCTAAGAGAGATGATTAAGAAGACAGGTGCTCATGGTACTAATGCTGAGTGTGAAGAGACAGCAGAACAGCTTTGTGCCAAATGTGATAATTATGCTAAGGAATGGGCTCCTATTGCAGATGAAATCTGGGCTAGCCAGAATCATAAATACAGACCTTACGAGAACTACTCGCTTGAGAAGAGAGAGAATCCTGAGCTTGCAGCATTTGAGCATATAGATGCCCCTAATGGCTTAGACCTTGATAATTTACATGTATAATTGCACGAAATTTAAATCATAAATAATGCTTGTGTTTTTAGTTGAATCGTAATACAATAATATCGCTACGTTTGGTGTGAGTGGCAGAAGAGGTATTAAAATGTTTGTAGGACGAAAGAAAGAATTAGAAGCGTTAGAGCGCTTTTATAATGACGACAAGGAGAAGGTCGCGTGCGTCACAGGACAAGTGGGCATGGGTAAGACGACGCTTCTTAAAGAATTTGCCAAGGATAAAAAGCACATTTTACACATTGCATACCCAACGACGGATGTAGGACAAATGGTGCTATTTGCCCGATCTCTAGGCGAGATTTATGAGATGCCCAGATTTGCAAATACAGCAAATCTTGAAGTATTAAAAGAAGAATATGAGATGATTCCGGATTTTACGGAGTTATTAGATATGATTGAGAAGAAGGCTAACGGTGAGAAGCTTCTTCTCATTATTGATGAATACTATAATTTCGTCAAAGCTGATGCTTCATATGAGAAGATTCTTTTTGAGTATTTTACTTCAAAATGGGTAGATAACAACATCAAACTCATTGTGTGTGGCGATTCTTTCCTTGCTATGGAAAAATTTGTATTTGGTAAAAAGGCAATCTGGAAAGATGTTGACATGACGAGGATTGAGCTTAAAGGGATGGGATTCTATGATTCCTGCGAGTTTTTCCCGGATAGAGATGAAGAAGAAAGAACATTTCTCTATGGATTAACAGGTGGTATCCCTCAACATTTGTCTAAAATCGAAGGAGACCTTGAAAATGTTGCTAAGGAATTATTCTTAAAACCTATTCATCAGGCTGGTCTTATGCCAGAAGCCACTATGAGTGTTGATTTGAGAGAATTATCTTACTATAACAGAATTCTTATGACACTGGCTCAGGGAAATGTCAGGGTTAATCAGATATCAGCTCTTGTCAACAAGCCTAAAGACGTTGTAGTTCCATATATGAATACCCTGATTAATATTGGTGTAGTTGAGAAGAATAATGCTATAACAGAGAAGAATAATCGTAAGAAGACAAGATATGGAATAGTTAATACTAATTTCCTGTTCTGGTATAGATATATTGCGCCTAATATCGACTGGTATTACAGCGGCAAGATTAGAGATATGTGGTCAGAACTAATTGAACCTGAGCTTGCTGATTACATGAAGGCTGTATTTGTTCGCATGTGTAAAGAATACATTAGAAAAGAGGCGGACAATGGCAAGATGCCATTTACTATAGATGATATAGGTAATTGGTGGGAGAACGATGAGGATAAGGGAACAACATCAGGATTCGACCTTGTGGCTCTTGGTAAATGCGAAGGTAAGCCATGTACCGTATTTGGCAGATGTTACTATAATGATGCTCCAATAGAAATGGCTACACTTAAGGACTTGATTGAGATGACGAAGCATGTATCAGCAACCGGTGATGTGTTCTATATAGTATTCTCTAAGAATGGGTTCCATGAGAACACCCTTACTGTTGCAGGTGCAATTAAGAATATTATGCTTATTACACTTGAAGACGTTGCTAAGTTATAGTATCATATACAAGATATTGTGTATCACATACAACATATTGTGGTGAAAGGAAATATAAATGACAAATCTTGAATTACAAAAAAAGGCTGTACAGATTAGGAAAGGCATAATAAGAAGTACTCATGCTGCAAAGGCTGGTCACCCAGGCGGTTCACTATCATCTGCTGAAGTATTTGCTTACCTCTATTTTGAGGAAATGAATATAGATGAGAAGAATCCTAATAAGGACGACAGAGATAGATTCATACTTTCCAAAGGGCATTCGGCTCCCGGATTATATGCAGCGCTGGCATTGAGGGGTTTTTTTCCTGAAGAAGATTTGATTACACTTCGTCACATAGGCTCACATTTACAAGGACATCCAACACTTGGATATACACCTGGAATTGATATGTCTAGTGGTTCTCTGGGACAGGGGGCTTCTGCTTCATGTGGAATGGCTATGGCCGCAAGAATAGATAAGAAGGATTACAGAGTATATTCTCTTCTGGGAGATGGTGAGATTCAGGAAGGTCAAGTGTGGGAAGCCGCAATGTTTGCAGGAGCCAGAAAGCTTGATAACTTATGTTGGATTATAGATAATAACAATTTGCAGATAGATGGTGCAATTGACGAGATTAATTCACCATATCCTATCGGTGATAAATTCAGAGCATTTAATTTCAATGTTATTGAAGTTGATGATGGACACGACTTTGACAAGCTAAGAGCTGCATTCGATAATGCAAGAAATACTAAAGGAATGCCATCAGTAATTGTCATGAAGACGATTAAGGGTAAAGATGTATCCTTTATGGAAAATGTAGTTGGCTGGCATGGCGTCGCACCAAAGGACGACGAGGCTGAGAAAGCCTTAGAAGAATTAGATAAGCTTGAGGAGGAACTATGTCAGAACTAAAGAGAATAGCAACAAGACAAAGCTACGGAGAAGCTTTAGCAGAGCTTGGAGAAACTGATGATAGAATAGTGGTACTTGACGCGGATCTTGCAGAATCTACTAAGACGGCGATTTTCGGCAAGAAATTCCCGGATAGATTTATTGATTGCGGAATTGCAGAAGCTAATATGGTAAGTATGGCAGCAGGTCTTGCGGCATGTGGTAAAGTTCCATTTTGTTCAAGTTTTGCAATGTTTGCAACAGGACGTGCATACGAACAGATTAGGAATTCCGTTGGGTATCCTCATCTTAATGTTAGAATTGCAGCAAGTCATGCAGGAATATCTGTTGGTGAAGACGGAGCAACACATCAGTGTATAGAAGATATATCTCTTATGCGTAACATTCCTGGTATGACAGTTCTATGTCCTGCAGATGATGTTGAGACAAAGGCTTGCATCAAAGCAGTAATGGATGTAGAAGGACCTTGTTATATAAGACTGGGAAGACTTGCGGTTCCTGCATATAATGATGAATCTGATTATGAATTTAATCTATATGAAGCCCCAATTCTTCGCGAAGGTAGTGATGTTACGTTATTCGCAACTGGATTAGAAGTTATAGAGGCATTACAGGCGGCAGATAAGCTTTCTGAAGAAGGCATAGAAGCCCAAGTTGTGAATGTTCATACAATTAAGCCAATAGATGTAGATACAGTAGTGTCTTGCGCTAAGAAGACAGGTAAGGTTGTAACAATTGAAGAACATTCTGTTATTGGAGGATTAGGTTCTGCTGTTGCAGAGACATTGTCAGAGCATTATCCAACTAAGCAACTTAGAATTGGAATTCAGGATAGATTCGGAGAATCAGGTCCAGCACTTAAATTATTAGAGAAATATGAACTTGATGCTAAAGGAATTTATAAGCAGGTTAAAGAATTTTTGGCGTAGTTAGATATAAGAGGCATAATATAATAATGTGACAGAAACCAGGGTCCAATCTGCCATCCAGGCAGTGGACCCTTTTTCTTGCCATCCATGGCAAAAAATATAAAAAACTTCTTGACACCCTCTATTATTTTGGTGTAATATGTAGAGTGCTTTATTGTGGAGTAATGGGCGTAGTATGCCTAATTTTAAGAGCTATTCGTACACATTATATACACATTTATTGCAAAATAAAATGAAGAGGTGAAGCGTCAAATGGAGAAAAACAGAATACGTCCAGTGAAAGCCGGTAAAAGTATACGTATGAGTTATTCAAGACAAAAAGAGGTTCTCAAGATGCCTAACTTCATTGAGGTTCAGAAGGACTCTTATAAGTGGTTCTTAGAGGAAGGCCTTAAGGAAGTTTTCAGAGATATCTCTCCTATTAGTGATTATGGTAATCACTTAAGCTTGAATTTCGTAGATTTTACTTTGTGTGAAGATGAGAAGAAGTATACAATTCCCGAATGCAAAGAGAGAGATGCGACTTATGCGGCTCCTTTAAAGGTTGTGGTTAGTCTTCTTAATAAGGATACTGATGAGATTATTACTCAGGAAATCTTTATGGGTGACATGCCACTTATGACTGAGACAGGTACATTCGTAATTAATGGTGCAGAGCGTGTAATTGTAAGCCAATTAGTACGTTCTCCTGGAATTTATTATGCTATCGATCATGATAAGGTAGGTAAGAAGTTATATTCTTGTACAGTAATACCTAATCGTGGTGCGTGGTTAGAGTATGAGACTGATTCCAATGACGTTTTCTACGTTCGTGTAGATAGAACAAGAAAGGTTCCTATTACTGTACTTATTCGTGCACTGGGAGTAGGAACTAATCAGGAAATTATTGATTTGTTTGGAGAAGAGCCTAAGATTATGGCGTCTCTTGATAAGGATCCATCAATTGACCCGGAGAAACTTCCAGAAGGAAGCTATGAGAAGGGTCTATTAGAGTTATATAAGAAGATTCGACCAGGTGAGCCTCTTTCTGTAGAAAGTGCGGAGAGTCTTATTAATGCTATGTTCTTCGACCCAAGAAGATATGACTTAGCTAAAGTTGGACGTTATAAATTCAATAAGAAGCTTTCATTTAGACATAGAATTTACAATCAGGTTCTTGCAGAAGATGTTGTAAGCGAGATTACTGGTGAAGTAATTGCTGAAGCTGGTACATTAGTATCTAGAGAACTTGCTGATGAAATTCAGAATAATGCTATTCCATATGTAATGATTCAGACTGAAGAGAAGAATGTCAAAGTACTATCTAATATGATGGTTGATTTCGACTTCTTCGTTGGTCTCGATTGTGATCCAAAAGAACTTGGAGTTACTGAGAAAGTATACTATCCGGTACTTGAGCAGTTAATGAATGAGTACGAAGATGGTGAAGAACTTGCAGAAGCAGTTAAACGTAATATCGGTGATCTTATCCCTAAGCATATTACTAGAGATGATATCTTCGCATCTATTAACTATAATATGCATCTTGAATATGGAATTGGTAAAGATGATGATATCGATCATTTGGGTAATCGTCGTATTCGTGCTGTCGGTGAATTGTTACAGAATCAGTATAGAATTGGTTTATCACGTATGGAGAGAGTTGTTCGTGAGAGAATGACATCTCAGGATTTGGATGGCGTATCACCTCAGAGCCTTATTAATATTAAGCCAGTTACTGCAGCAGTCAAAGAATTCTTTGGTTCATCACAGCTTTCACAGTTTATGGATCAGAACAACCCACTGGGTGAGTTGACACATAAGAGACGTCTTTCAGCACTTGGTCCTGGTGGTCTATCCCGTGATAGAGCAGGATTCGAGGTTCGTGACGTTCACTATTCTCACTATGGAAGAATGTGTCCTATTGAGACACCTGAAGGTCCTAACATTGGTCTTATTAACTCTCTTGCTAGTTATGCCAAGATTAATGAATATGGATTTATTGAAGCACCATATCGTAAGATAGATAAGTCAGACCCTGAGAATCCTAGGGTTACAGACGAAGTTGTTTATATGACAGCTGATGAAGAAGATAATTACCATGTAGCACAAGCTAACGAGAAGCTTGATGAGGAAGGACATTTCGTACGTAACAGTGTATCTGGTCGTTTCCGTGAAGAGACACAAGAGTACGATAAGACTATGTTCGATTATATGGACGTATCTCCTAAGATGGTATTCTCAGTTGCTACAGCCCTTATTCCTTTCTTACAGAATGATGATGCTAACCGTGCTCTTATGGGTTCTAACATGCAGCGTCAGGCAGTTCCACTTCTTACAACAGAAGCACCTGTTGTAGGTACAGGTATGGAACCTAAGACAGCAGTTGACTCTGGTGTATGTGTTATTGCGAAAGAAGAAGGAACAGTTGAGTTCGTAGATGCAACTAAGATTATTGTCAAGGGTAAGTCTGGAAGACATGAATATATCCTTAATAAATTCGATAGAAGTAACCAAAGTAACTGCTACAACCAGAGACCTATTGTATTCAAGGGTGATAAGGTTGAAGAAGGAGAAGTGATTGCTGATGGACCATCAACTTCAATGGGTGAGATGGCTCTTGGTAAGAACCCTCTTATTGGTTTTATGACATGGGAAGGTTACAACTACGAGGATGCTGTACTGTTATCAGAGAGATTGGTACAGGATGATGTATATACTTCTGTTCATATTGAAGAGTATGAGACAGAGGCTAGAGATACAAAGCTTGGTGCAGAAGAGATAACAAGAGATATATCTGGTGTGGGTGATGATGCCCGTGCCAACCTTGACGAAGACGGTATTATAAGAATTGGTGCTGAAGTTCGTGCCGGCGATATCCTTGTAGGAAAGGTTACACCTAAGGGCGAGACAGAAGCATCAGCAGAAGAGAAATTACTTCGAGCTATCTTTGGTGACAAGGCTAAAGAAGTTAGAGATACTTCTCTTAAAGTACCTCATGGTGAATATGGTGTTGTTGTTGATGCCAAAGTGTTTACAAGAGAAAATGGAGATGAACTGCCACCTGGAGTTAACAAGTCAGTTAGAATCTATATTGCGCAGAAGCGTAAGATATCTGTAGGTGATAAGATGGCTGGTCGTCATGGTAATAAAGGTGTAGTTTCACGTGTACTTCCGATTGAAGATATGCCATATCTACCTAATGGCCGACCACTTGATATCGTTCTTAATCCACTTGGTGTACCATCACGTATGAATATTGGACAGGTACTTGAGATACACTTGTCTCTTGCTGCTAAAGCACTTGGATTTAATATTGAGACACCTGTATTTGATGGTGCTAAGGAGATTGATATTCAGGATACACTTGAGCTTGCTAATGATTATGTTAATCTTCCTTTCGATAAGACAGAAGCTAAGCTTGATAAGTGGGCAGACAAGAAAGAGAATTTTACAGATAAGTACAAAGACATTCTTAACAAAGATGTTATGCAATACTTAAGTGACAATCGCGACCATAGAGCTCTATGGGAAGGTGTTGAGATAAGAAGAGATGGTAAAGTACAGCTTCGTGATGGACGTACAGGCGAAGAGTTTGATTCACCGGTTACAATCGGTCACATGCATTATTTGAAACTTCACCACTTAGTTGACGATAAGATTCACGCTCGTTCAACTGGTCCTTATTCTCTAGTAACACAACAGCCACTTGGTGGTAAAGCGCAGTTCGGTGGACAGCGTTTCGGAGAAATGGAAGTTTGGGCACTTGAAGCTTATGGTGCAAGTTATACACTTCAAGAAATCCTGACAATGAAGTCAGATGACGTTGTTGGTCGTGTTAAGACATACGAAGCAATTATTAAGGGTGAGAATATTCCTGAACCTGGAATTCCAGAATCATTCAAGGTTCTTCTTAAGGAATTACAGTCACTTGGTCTTGATGTTAAGGTACTTGATGAGAATCACAAGGAAGTACAATTAATCGAGACAAGCGAGTATGGTAATACTGATTACAACGCAGTAATGGTAGATGCTAATAAGAATTTCGCATTTGAGGAAAATGTTGATTTTGCTGCCCAGGGTTATACAGAACACCAGGTTGGTGAAGAAGATGATCTTGAGTCTGAGGAATACGAAGACTTAGATGCAGAAGCATTTGCTGAAGATAGTATTGAAGAATAGAGAAGGGAGTTTCATAAATGCCAGGTACAATGAATAAAGATAAGACAAATCAACCAATTGAATTTGACGCTCTTCAGATTGGTTTGGCATCACCAGAGAAGATTAGAGAATGGTCTTATGGTGAAGTGAAGAAGCCCGAGACAATTAATTATAGAACATTGAAGCCTGAGAAGGATGGTTTGTTTTGTGAGAAAATTTTCGGACCAAGCAAAGACTGGGAATGTCATTGTGGTAAATACAAGAAGATTCGCTATAAAGGCGTAGTCTGCGATAAGTGTGGTGTCGAGGTAACTAAGGCAGCAGTACGTAGAGAGAGAATGGGACATATTGAACTTGCATGTCCTGTATCTCATATCTGGTACTTCAAAGGTATACCAAGCCGCATGGGATTACTACTTGATTTATCACCAAGAGTACTTGATAAAGTATTATATTTCCATAGTTATATCGTATTAGATCCAGGAGAGACTACATTAGAATACAAGCAGATTCTTACACAAGATGAGTATACTAATGCCGTAGAGACTTTTGGAGCATCAGCTTTTAGAGCAGGAATGGGTGCTGAGTCTATTCAGGAACTTCTTGCTGCAATAGACTTAGATGCAGATGCTGAAGAGCTGAAAGAAGAATTAGAGTCAGCAACTGGTCAGAAGAGAGCGAGAATTATTAAGAGATTAGAGGTTGTTGAAGCATTTAGAGAATCAGGTAATAAGCCTGAATGGATGATTCTTAATGTTATTCCTGTAATCCCACCAGATCTTCGTCCTATGGTTCAATTAGAAGGTGGAAGATTTGCAACTTCTGACTTAAACGATTTATATCGTAGAATTGTAAACCGTAATAATCGTCTTAGAAAACTACTTGATATCAACGCTCCAGAAATCGTTGTACGTAACGAGAAGCGTATGCTACAGGAGGCTGTTGACGGACTTATTGATAATGGTCGTCGTGGACGTGCCGTTACAGGTCCTGGTAACAGAGCACTTAAGTCTTTATCAGATATGCTTAAGGGTAAGTCCGGTCGTTTCCGTCAGAACTTACTTGGTAAGCGTGTAGATTATTCAGGTCGTTCCGTTATCGTAGTTGGTCCTGAGCTTAAGATTTATCAATGTGGTCTTCCTAAGGAAATGGCTATCGAATTATTTAAGCCATTTGTTATGAAGGTACTTGTTGAGACAGGTCAGGCTCACAATATTAAGAGTGCCAAGAAGATGGTTGAGAAGTTAGATCCTAAGGTATGGGATGTTCTAGAAGATGTAATCAAAGAGCACCCTGTAATGCTTAACCGTGCTCCGACACTTCATAGATTGGGTATTCAGGCCTTCGAGCCAGTGCTTGTTGAAGGTAAGGCTATTAAGCTTCATCCACTTGTATGTACAGCTTACAATGCCGATTTCGATGGTGATCAGATGGCTGTCCATTTGCCACTTACAGCAGAAGCACAGGCAGAGTGTAGGTTTATGCTTCTGTCACCTAATAACTTACTTAAGCCTTCTGATGGTGGACCTGTTGCAGTTCCATCACAGGATATGGTTCTTGGTATCTATTATCTTACACAGGAGAGAGAGAATCCAGAGGACAAGGATAAGAAGTTATACAAGAATGTTAACGAAGCAATTCTTGCATACGAGAACAAGGCTGTGTCTCTTCATGAGAGAGTTAAGGTACGTGTGTCTAAGGAAGTTAATGGTGAGATAATTTCTGGAATAATTGAATCTACAGTTGGAAGATTGATTTTTAACGAAATCATTCCTCAGGATCTTGGAATTGTTGATAGAACAATTCCGGGCAACGAACTTATTCTTGAAGTTGATGAACTTGTAGGTAAGAAGCAACTTAAGAAGATACTTGAGAAAGTAATTAATACTCATGGTGCTACTAAGACTGCAGAAGTATTAGATGATATTAAGTCTATGGGTTATAAGTATTCAACACAGGCTGCAATGACAGTATCAATCTCAGA
>OCTW011534147.1_pt1 | contig 11212 bp, 4 predicted proteins | sample 1539671 | NCBI WGS metagenome assembly OCTW01 (sample SAMN02144230, study PRJEB22623) | gut metagenome | biome: sheep rumen | host: Ovis aries | place: New Zealand | reverse complement strand
GATATGTTCGCGGTCGTCAAGATGAATAATGTTGTCGTCGTTATAATTTTCAGCCATAGTAACGCAATTTGGTGCAAAGATACAAAAAAAAATGCACATTTGCAAATCTTCCGAAGAAAAATGTGCACAGAGGTGCATTTTTTAATAGCAAAGGTCGCATACAGGCTTGCGTGAATATGCGGCGTGGTTACCAAACAACAACGGTGCACCGCAGTGGTACACCGTTGAAGGTATTTGAATTATCCCCTTGTCCCGCTTAGGGCATTTCGTGCGTCGACGAGCCAGCCATGGGAAGATCTTGCATCAGTTTTTCGTTAGCGCCAAGGCAGAACACCTCTGTAGAAGGTTGGATATATTGCTTGGTTGTTTTCATTGTTTTACACATTTAGGGTGTTATTGAATAGCAGTTACTTTCTTGCCTTGTGCGTCATAGAGATTGCCGTCACGCAAGATGAACAGTTGTCCGTTCACAATAATTTTCTCTACAAAATCCGTGCCGCGTTGTGCGTCGTTGCTTACTTGTTCAGCACCGGTGGCAACATTTTGTGTGCGGCGGATAACCTGCAGAGCGTAGGAGTTGTCTGTTCCCTGCTCGAGGGTGAAGTTGTAGTCGCTCATGTTCATATCCCAGATGATCACGCCGTTGCGAGTGAGGTAAATATCCTCTTCGGTATTGCGGTCGACAGAGAGGGTATATTCGCCCTGTTCGGGAGCAAAGAACTGCAAGGGTATAATAGCCCCATTGGCATTGTATGGTGCGTAAACGGCGCAGAGGTCTTTGCCCTTGGTGTTCGTCCAGAGGCGTGCCACCTTGGCAGCGGTGAGTTCGCCCAACTTCTGCACATCGAAGCCGCGGGTATAGGTGTCGGTAGCGCTCTCGCTGCATGTGACGAACAGGTTGTCGCGCGTCAGTCCGTTCTGCGACAAGGTGAGTGTCAGCGGCTCGCTGTACGCCTCTTGTTCGCGCTGCGGAGCACGCAGGATAGAGGTGGCGTTGTAGACTGCGTCCATTGTCAGTTCGCTAAGTACGTCAGAGCGCTGTACGAAGTAAGCTGCACCTACTGCAAACGCCTGTGAGGCAGATGATGTAGCGTTATAAGCGTTTTCTGCATGGTTGTACATCTGTACGACCGGTGCTTCACGCAAGGTGATATAACTCATTGTACCGTTACCTACTCCGTTCCAGCCAGCATCCTCGCTGCTGTTGGTTGATTGCAGAGCCTGCGTGGTGGCGGTGTTGAATGCGCCATTGGCAGCCATCTCAAAGCGGTACTTGTTGATTCGCGAGTCGATGGTCATGGTGTATGCCACACCCGGTTGGAGTATGCCGCGGTACTTCTTCCATGCGTACTGACCTTGTGCGCGCAGATCCTCGTGGAAGTCCATGATTGCGTAGTTGCGCTCGTTGACGATTGTGTTCCAGGTCTCTCCGTCCGCCGAGCGGGTTATACCCGTAAGGGCGTTTACAGGGAATGGAACAGTGAAGTCGTACCAACCGGCACTGGCGTTGCCTGCCGGATCGAGGTCAATGATGAAGTACGCGTGCCCGTGCTTATTAAGTTTAGCCGCACCGCTGACCTGACCTGATTTGGGGTTACCTGCCTCGTAGGTTGAGTACAGGGTGAAGTCGTTGACCTCTACGTTACCTGATCCGAGGATGAGTTGACCGCCGGCTTCGACGATGATGTTGCCGTAGCCTGCTTCGCGATAGAGTGAACTCTGCTCGCCGATGGTGAGTGTAGAGCCGTCTTTGATTGAGACGGTATTGCCTGCATTGATGGTCAGACCGCCGATAGTGATGTTACCGGTAATATCGACGTTGGCATCAACGACTACTCGATCGGTAGCTTCGGGTTTGTCGCCGCCTAACCAGTTGTCAGCATCGCTCCATGTGGTATTTCCACCTTCACCGTTGAATACTACACCCGGAATAATCGTTACGTAGCACTTACCATAGCCGTCAGCGTAATTGTCGCTAAGTGACTCAAAATTGATGTCGAACTCGTACGGATCGTCTTGCACAGCAAGAATAACGTTGGTGTTAACATTCTCATTCCACGTGATGTTACCGTCAACATCCTCGCCGCTCAAACCTGTTGTCGTGTTGGTAAACACTGCCTCCGACAACTTCTGACCAAATGCGAGTTCGGCTGTTGCTGTGCAGGTTGTCAGTTGTTTGGGCAGAACAGTGATAGGCACTTCAAACTCTACATCGTTGTACCAAGCGTTGTTTGTAGGCTTGAATACAGCTGTAGCAGTCGCAGTGTGTACGTCATAGAGTTCAGCTTTGCTTACCCACTCATACGTGCCATATACAGGGATATTCGGCTTCTTGACGGTATCCGTTGCATCAATGCTGCCGGAGAGACCTGTAGTGCCTGACAATACGTCACCGTAGGTGATATCTGCTGCTGTCAAGCCCATTTGGCTGATGATAGGTGCGTATTTCTCAACCACAACCTCCAGTTTCTTACCGGTTACAGGCTCATACCAGCCGGCATCTGTCGGGGTAAAGAGAATCTCTTTGGTAAATGTTCCGGCTACGTTCATTGCTGTTGTGTTGCCGTTGACCCAAGAGAATGAGCCTTCAACTTCTGCGTCGCCGAATTTTACCAAACCGCCACGAATTGTTGCGTCGGAGAGCAGACCGCCTACCTTCATCGTATCAGCAACAGGATAAGTGTCTATCTCCGGGCTGACGCGCAGGATGGTAAATTCGTATGCCTTTTGTGCAGCCGCATAAGTAGCGTCACCATCAGTTTTAGCTGTCAGTGTGACTTTTCCGCCTTGGCTGATACGCAAAACTTGGTCGTCATCGATGTATGCTATCTGAGCATTTGACGATTCAAAGTAAACAGCCGTTTCTCCTGTAGCCGTTACGTGGAATGTGAAGTTGGCGTTGCAGTAGATTGTACGGTCTGCTTCCTCAACAGTCCAGTTGATCTCTTGCGGTGTTTTGGCAACAGGAACAACAATCGTACGTTCAACCGTATTATACCAATCAGAGTTTGTCGGTGTGAATACGGCAGTATAACCTGTATTGTTGCGCTCGATAGATGTGGAAGGCGTCTTCCATTCGAACGAGCCATCTACAGATGCCTCGTGGTCATTGTGTATAGCGCATTCAGCCAGGGTCTTAGGCAGAATAACCTCGTCAGCAGTCGGGTCTTTGCTAACAGTAGGCGTAACCTTGTTGATAGTAAAGACACAGGATTTCGATGTGGATTCCCATGTTTCGTTACCGGCTTGTTCAGCGGTGATGGTTACCTCTTGGTTGCCTTGTTTGATTTCGAGAACATACTCATTATTGACCTTCTTTACTTCGGCGATGTCGTTGTCGCTTGACGAGAATGTTACAGGCAATTCGCTATCAGCCGTAGCGGAGAAAGTGATGTTATCTGTCGTTGCAATTTCTTCGCTTTCGCCATGATTCCAGTGGATTTGTTGGGTCAGACCGGTAACGGTAGCTTTGATAGGTACAACCAGAGATTCTTTCTTGTTCTTAATCACGATTGCGTTGTCTTCCTCGCCAATGTTTTTGCCGGTGCAGTTAATCTTGACGACATCGGCTTTCTTTGTCGAGCCACAACCTGTACCTAATGTAAGGGTCTGTAATTCAAACTGGTCACTTGGATTTTGTAACCCCACTTCCAGTACGCCGGAAATATCCGAGTAGTTCACTGTGAATGAGCGCTTGACAGTTTGTCCCAGCTGTACGGTCGAGAAATCCAAATTATCTTTGTTGTCAACCTCCAAATATTTGGCTTGTGTTACCGTCAAATTGCTGATTGTGTGGTTTGTTGGTAGAGCAATTACGATAGTTGTTTGGAATCTTATTTTTGTGGTTTTGCGATTCAGATTATACTCATGATAGCCATTATCCGAACTACTACTATACGTATCAAGAATATGCCAATCATTATTGTAGTATTCAGCGACGAGCAAACTACCTGAACCGATACTTAATGTAAATGAAAGTGTACCGGGTTCGCCAGCCCAATCATACTCTTGGTTTGTTACACTGCTTGTTGTTTTCACAGTGATACTTGACTTTGTGAGGACTGTACTCGGATCACAAGACGGATTCGGGTTGTATGACATAAGTGTACGGGTAACCGAAACAGGTGCATACGTATTAGTCCCTTCTTGCTTGGCGGTAATCTTACCTGTACCCCAACCAGTTATTGTCAACACGCCATTACTTATTGATGCAAATGCTTTGGCATCGTTGTCTAACTCATATTTAATGGGCAGATCAACGTCTTTGACATCTGATTGAGCATTAAGCGGTTTTGTTATAGTCTGACCTGCTTCACGTTGGATGTTCGATAAAGGATCATCCCAGATGATATGTTGTACCGTCTTGTCGGTGATATCCACATAGATGGTATCGTGTGTTTCCGCCCACTTGTTATCACCTGCTTGGTATGCATACAGTTGTACTGAACCTTCAGCCAAACCTTTGATGCTTCCGTCTTCTAATACCGTGAGTTTGGCAGGGGCGCCGGAAGTGAGCTGTACAGGCAGGTCGCTGGATGCTGTAGCGATATCGCCATATACTGCACCGTTAGCAATGAGTATGCGCCCTTCACTAAGCAGATCTTCGTTCCAAATGATCTCTTGCGTTGCTTTGGTTGTTTCGCCGCTCAGTATGACATCAGCCGTTTTGCCGTCTTCACTTTGAATATGCAAGGTGGCAGTATGTAGTTCTTTCTTTATTTCTTCGTGCAGATAACTTACTTCGATATTAGAAGTGTTGTATTGGTCAACATGCGAATCAATCGTATCGCTGTGCACACCTAACTTGAAGTACTTGGCATCTGTTCCGCTAATCGTTACGGTGCAAGTCCTGACGTTGTACCACTCTACAGGAATGTAACGAACAGTCGGATTGTCACCGATACCGCCACTCGGGAACTCATACTTTGCGGGGGCTTTTATCTCCTTGCGCTCGGTGATTTTGATGTCTTTGTATTGGCAACGTACTGTTCCATAATAATAGAACTTCAAGTATCGGGTAGAAGGCGATAATTGTACGTTTTGTGCACTTTCGTTTTCTGTACGTTCCGTAAAGCTCTTAACGGGGCTTGAGCTCCAATCAGTACCATTCGCACTTTCATATACGAAACAATTGGATGTTCCCGGAAGTTGCCCCCAAGATTTCTCTAACTGCCTGCCAAATGACAATTTGTCGGGAATACCTGTAAAATGAATAATGACATAAGTTTCCAGCGTAGACCATCCGCCATCGCCTAAGCGATAATATCCTGAACTATTCCATTCGACGTTGGATGAAGCAGTGTGGTGGATATAGCTTTTGTTGCTGTTTGTAAGCGTAAACTCTACGTGGTTATTCGGCTTATAGGCGGAGAACGTTTTGGTAGTGTTTGTTGTGGCTGCATTCCACTTGTCATTGCCTGCTTGGGTCAGAGTGAATGTTACCGACTTGCTGACGTTATATACTTCAATCTTGCCGTTAACGTAGTCTGCTACGGTTTTGTCAGATGATACGAGCGTGAAGGTGATATCCGTGTTTGAAGATGAAACAGGATTGTTGATGATTGCGCCCCACGGCATTGAAGATTTAATATCGTTGCTCCAAGTGATGACAGGAGTGTGTTTGCTTACGTGGATATTGGCGGTGGTGATGGTGTCACCTGTCCAGAAGTTATTTGCTTGTTGTGCGATGGTCAGCGTAGCGTCACCCTCGCCCATGGCTTTCCATTTTCCGTCAACGAATTTCAGCACTTGTTCGTTGGACGAAGTAACCGTAACGTCATTCTGCACAGGTTGACCGTTAGCCGGTGTGGGCGTAACGGTATAAATGTCACCCTCAAAGAAATCATCTACGCGCCATGTGGTTTTGTTGTTGAATGCTGTGGTGGTGGCAAGTGTTACGGGGTGTTTGTCGACGTAAACTGTTACGTTGTGCTTCTGCCCGAAGATGGTTGTCGTACCTTTTTGCTCAAATACCATTGTTCGGTTACCGAAATACTCTGCGGTGATAACGCCGGTGTGAGCGGTGCTGTTGTGGGTATATGTGGCAGCACCGGACGTTGTGGGGTAGGTGAATTGGCTCTCGTCAATCTTTTCGTACGCCATTGTGGCTGTTTCGCCGATTTTGAGGCGGATAGTGGTATCTTGAGCCACCAAGGTCTTTCCGTTCAGCGTGAAGACAGGTGTCTGCTTAGCTTCGACGTGATAGGTTTTTGTGGGAGTATTTACAGACTTATAATGGTCTGTCTCTTCTGTAGTAGCCGTAATTACAACGTCCTGAGCGGTCTGCAAGGGCTGCGCATGCAGTTTGTTGCCTTCAACGGTCATCACGTTCGTGTTGCCGGAGGTGTAGGTGATGCCTACGTTTTCGACGGAATTGCCCTTGTAGGTGAGTGATGCCGGGTTGGTCAACGTATTGCCGGAATAAATATGGTCGTAGTCTTTCCAAACGATGGTTGGAGTACGTTTGCCTACGGTTACCGTAAACTCTTTCGATGCCGCATAATAACTATTTGCGGTGGCTGAGGCAACAATGGTGTAGGTGCCCTCAGCCTTGGCGTAGAAAACACCTCCAGAGGTAAGGGAAACTTTGCTGTTAGCGGTTTTTAGAGCGTACGTGACTGTTCCGTCACCGGCCTGATTGTCTTTGCCTTTGTATGCCGTTTGCAGCGAAGAAAGATTCAATATTGTTTTGTCGTCATCGTTAACAGAGATATCGACTGATCCGTTTTTGTAGGTAAAGGTGGGAGTGAGGTCAACAACGGCGCTAACTTTACCTGTGTTGGATTTGTTCGCCAAGGATTTGACGGTGACTATTGCAGTGTGCGTTTTCTTTGCTGTGCTCGAAGTTGCTGTGAACGAACATGTTACTTTTACCTTGTGATTTGTTGCATCAATGCTCCACTCTTTTACCGACCAGCCGGTATTGGCAGTGATTGTTGGGTCGTAAAAGTCTGCTTTGGCATCTGCGCCATTTGAAACAGTGAAGTACAAATCGGCTGTATAAGTGCCGGCACGATAGATGTTAACGCTGGCTGCATCAGCTGCATTAACGGTGATAGCTGCGAAACTTGCCGTGGCGGTTTTTGATTCACCCGGAGATGAAGTTTTTGAGGTAGAGATAGAGCCTGTAGTGTTCGCTGCAGTTGTACTTCCGAAGGTGATACCGCTACCCGACCAAGAGGAAAAACTATATCCATTATTGGGTGTCGCATAGATGTTATAAGAATGCGTCACCGAGGATTCTTTCGATTCAGAGCTTTTCGTATCTGATGTTTTGCCCGATGACGTAACATACACTGTTCCATAACCGGTCTGTCCCGAAGCAACAGCCACTTTCATCGTGGAGTAGTATGTGTTGCTGGTGGCAAATGCATTCGCAGCACCGACTAACAAGATAGCAAGCGATATAAACAAACGATTAGTAAAATTATGTTTCATAAGCATTCCCCGTTTGGGATTATAAGATATTAAACGATTTGATATTTCTTTTATTAGTTAAAATCAAGACAAATGCTAAGGCAGTAATAACCATTGATTTATCAACAAGTACATGTGTAGATGCCAGCATACACATACACCAAATAACGATTACTACGGCGTAGGATAATGACCAATATTTACGCCATTTCCATCCAATAGCAGGCAGAATATTGAAAGGTATGAGTAACCAATTCCACTCAGTGCAAGGAAGTGTTGAAAATACTACGAGGTAGGTCATCGCGGCACCAATCAACGTTACTACAGCCAGAATCAGCCAATCAATGTATGGTACTTTAACAAACCATGATAATAGAGCCAATGCCAACAATAGCAATGCGGCTACCATTGGCGTGAACCACGAAGCACTATGTTTGCATGTCGAAGGCAACAACACATGCGCATCGCGCGAAAGAAGATATTCTCCATCAACCTTTGCCAACTGCCAAACCTCTGCCAGTTCGGTTGGTATTATCAGTTTCTGTTCCGGAGTCAAAGGCTTATCAACCTCCGTGCCAACGAGTGCCATTATTAGCATCATGTTCCACGGATAATTGTACTTGCCGAAATCATTACACATCTCTCGACGCGTGCGTTCGAACCTTGGCGACCATGAGGCGTATTCTATTTTGGCATCACCAAGTGCCTCATTCAACAAAACTGAGCAAGAATATGCACAACCACGTGCCTCAAAATCGTAGGGCAAATTCATACCCTCAGCCAATTTTTCATCCAACACGCGCCACAATTCACGCTTCTTGTCTATTGGCAGATTGAGTTCATATTCAACCACACCGCGCCCATCTTTTTCGAATCCCGACAAATATGTTTCCGGATCAACTGCGCTCATTCCCATTTGCAAGTTTCCAGACAAGAATGTAAGTACCTTTTTTGAGGCATCTTCACTCTCGTACGAAAAGAAATAGTCCAAATCATACGCAGGGCAAACCAAATGAAGGCAGGCGTGACCGAAAATGGAATATAAAGCCCCACCAGGCTCAGCTACAACGTAATATGCGCGCACAAAATCCGGCTGCTGCCAAAGTTCTTGTTGAAGAGAATCAGTAGGTTGATCGGCACGAGCAACATTGGCATTTATCAAACCAATGAAGCATAGCAGCACTATGAGAGTCAACCTACTTTTCATAAATTGTTATTTTTGTTCAACAATTGGTTTTTTGAGCGAAAACGCCTTGTTTTTATGTTGTGCAGCATATTTGCGGAGATTGCGGGGAAATGTACGATTTTTAAGATTAATCGCAATCATTGGCAATAAATCACTGCAAAAACGGGTACAAAGTTAAGAATAATCTTTGAAATATGCAAATTTTTTAGCATTAAAGTAGTGTGATGTGAAACATTTTATAGTCAATTCGTAAATTCCGTACTATGTGCAAAGAGCGGTTAGCAACAAAAAGCGGCAAATTGACATACGCAGTTACCAAATATTCACGTTCTAATCGGGCGCTACAGACAAATCTTCGCAGGTGCTCTTTGAAAGAAGAAAAGAAGGCTATAAAACGCGGCGGCAGGAGGCAAAAATTATCGTGAAGTTAGAGCACTTTTTTGATAATCATATCATAGTTCCGCGCGTCCTGAAGCGTATATACACCTCCGCAGCCGTTGTGGAGCGCTATAACATACTGCATGCCCTCGGGCGCATCTTTGCCATTGTAGTTCGTAGGCTCGGGCATTGAGAAGTCGGAGATCGTCCAATCAAGGCGAGGTTTGAGCCAAGAGCCATTGTTGAGCGCACGGATAAGAGCCTGCCGCTTGTAAGGCGGAACAGCGTTCCACATAGATTCTGAATCACGGAGGCACTTGGCAGGTACAGGACGCTTGCCACCGGCAGCAAAAAAAGCAGATAACAAACAATCAAAAGAGGCAGAGGGCTGTTCCGGTGTCGCGAGTGACTCGCGCACCGAACAATTTATTTCCTTCTCTTCTTTATATATTTCTTTATTATATATAGTGTTGCCAGAAACAACACTTTTGTTGCCAGAAACAACACCTATGTTGCCAGAAACAACATTTTTGTTGCCAGAAACAACACCTATGTTGTCAGAAACAACGGGGGTGGTGTCAGAAACAACGGGGGTGGTATCGGGAACAACGGGCGTGGTATCAGGAGCATAGGCGGGGAGGTTGACAGGCAGAGCCCGCCAAACGTTGTTGACATAAACGACGAGTTTCATTTTGATAAGAGTATCCAGGATACGTTTGACCGCACCGGGATCGAGACAAAGATTGGTGGCAAGTGCCCGTTTCGAACTGTTGAAGCCATGTACAGTGGAGTTTTTGGCGTTCGTCAGTCCGTAGATATATGCATAGACACGGCAAGCAGCCGGGGGTAAGCCCAGTTGCCACATCCATTGATATTCTGTAACGAAGACTGACACGATTAAATTGAAAGATGTTAAAAGTTTCGATAAAAGTTCGATATTCCCTCGATAAACCCCCGATGGAACGGAACGAAATCGTCGGCAACGCGGTCGCACGGACTGACCGCTCCGCGCTCATTAAGGCGACGCGTGCCTCCGATTTTCCCCACCAAAACATTGCTTTGCAAGTTTTGTCGGGGCCCCCGAGGATTCCGATATTCTCACCAAACATTGTTTGCAAGTTTTGTCGGGGACCCCGAGAAGTCTCTGATTTTCCACGAGAGTTTGTAACGAAAAACAGTGCAAAGTTACGGCAAAAAAATGAAAAAAGCAAATAAATGTCAAAAAAGCGATGTAAAAGCCTGATAGTCAGTTGCAAAAAAAGCCTACCCCAGCCCCCTCCCTAAAAGGAGGGGAGAGAGGAGGGGGATGGGAGAGAGGAGGGGAACGCGGCGGAATACCGCCGAGAACTGAACACCGCTGCGCTAATAATCAGCAGGAGGACAATATAATGCGCCGGGACAGCGGCAGTGTTACGGGGACTAACAGGACACAGAACAGACTAATCCTGCCGCAAATATGCGGCAGAAGGGGAAAATGAGGGGAAGAATACATTATGGGGAAGAGAAGGCATAACGAGGAAGGCAGCACGGGCTCATGGAAATCGCCCGCACGTGACACCAACTCGGTGGGACAGCGCCGAGCACTAAACGACTGAAACAGGACAACCACACTCGGCGGGACAGCACCAAGCACTAAACGACCGACAAAAAATCCGGCGTTGAAAGCGCCGGACACAGGACACAACACGCGGCGGGATACCGCCGAGAACTGAACACCGCTGCGCTAATAATCAACAGGGCGACAATAGAAATCGCTCATGGAAATAGCGAGCACGGGAGAACAAACAGACTAATCCTGCCGCAAATATGCGGCAGAAAGGGAAAATGAGGAAAAGAATACATAATGGGAAAGAGAAGGCATAACGAGGAAGGCAGCACGGGCTCATGGAAATCGCCCGCACAGGACACCAACTCGGCGGGATAGCGCCGAGCTCTAAACGACTGAAACAGGGTAACCACACTCGGCGGGACAGCGCCGAGCACTAAACGACTGACAAAAAATCCGGCGTTGAAAGCGCCGGACACAGGACACAACACGCGGCGGGATAGCGCCGAGCAGTGATTAGGGAAGAGGAGTGCCGTGCAGGGTGTATGTGCCGGAAGCAGTGCGGATGAACAACACGCCATCACGCATAAAGACCCGAGCCTCGGGCAGCGAGGTAGCGTTATCCGTTGCATCGTGAAGATCGGGATAAGCCTCCTGGCTAACGATATACAGGGTTACGAGATCAT
>OCTW013417982.1_pt1 | contig 11213 bp, 13 predicted proteins | sample 1539671 | NCBI WGS metagenome assembly OCTW01 (sample SAMN02144230, study PRJEB22623) | gut metagenome | biome: sheep rumen | host: Ovis aries | place: New Zealand | reverse complement strand
ACCGACTGTCCAGCCTCTGTTTTACAGACGCATCCTGATGTCCTCATTGTCATCGATGAAGAAGCAGCGCAGCTGCTTAAATAAGGCTTCCTGTTTCTTCTTAAAATATTCATATAATTGCCTATGAATGCTATATCTTTATCCCATGGCATTTCATTAAGATAGCCTTGTGCTTACCGATGAAAAGATAAGTATTCTTCATTCATTTCTTCAAATTCACTTTAAAGCGCAAAGGTCACAGTCATCCGGCTTTTGCGTTTTTAGGTATAATCCTGCTCTTGAAAGCCATTTCTCAATCCACTAAAATGAAATCAGGAGATGATATCATGCAATTATTAAAACTTAAACCAGTCCTTTATTCATGCCCAGACTTTGGGGCTTTTGTCGATGAATTCAAGGTGACCGATCGGGATCTGATTTTATCTAATGATTATATTATGGCCCCGCAGTTAGAAAAAACGCTATGTGAAGCGACGGTTATCAATTTAGAAGATTTTGGCAGCGGGGAACCAAGTGATGTGATGATCAATGCTTTGCTTGAACATGTATCGACGTATGATTATGATCGTCTGATTGCCATTGGCGGAGGCAGCGTGTTAGATATTGCGAAGATCGTGGCTGTCGCCGGCCAAGAAACGGATGTCAATAAACTTTATGATCACCCCCTCGTTAAACATCACCAGCTGATTGCCGTGCCCGCAACTTGCGGCACAGGCTCGGAAGTGACCAATATTGCGGTTGTAAACCGCACCGTGTTAGGGACCAAGCAGGGTTTAGTTGGCGAAGCGTTATATCCAGATGCGGCCGTGATTGTGCCAAGCTTCCTTGAGACGCTGCCCTACGAAGTCTTTGCGACAAGCTCGATTGATGCGCTTATTCATGCCATCGAAAGTTATCTCTCACCAAAAGCTACGCCTTTTACCCAAACGTTTTCAGTTGATGCGATGAGTGCGATTCTCAATGCTTATCTGTTAGTGAGAGAAGACCATGAGGCTTACAAACAGTTAGGCCAGGTCTTATTACAGGCTTCGACAAGTGCCGGCATCGCTTTTGGGAATGCGGGATGCGGGCTGATTCATGCGATGAGTTATGCCTTTGGCGGAAAGTATCATGTCCCACATGGCGAATCCAATTATCAGTTCTTAATGAAAGTCTTACATTTTTATCGCCTCAAACAGCCAGAAGCGTTTCAGGAGTTTTCGGATATGCTAGGGGAAATGTTAAATGCGCTTGATCCATTAGCGGCGTTAGAAGATTTACTCAATGAAATCTTACCTTATAAACCAATGCGCAGCTATGGCGCCATTGCCAGTGATCCGGCGACTTTTGCGAAAAGTACTGTCGCTCATCAGCAGCGTCTTTTAGCAAATGCCTTTTTTAAGGTTGATGAACAGGAAATTCGTGAACTTTATGAATCCTGCCTCTAAAAAAATGAAATGAAAGTGAAAAAAGTCACTTTCATTTTTCTTATGTCCAAAGTATTGAACATCGGAAAGTGTATAGTATAGGTGTAAGGGGGGATGCACATGAGAAAGAACGGTTTAATACCAGTGTATATTTTGAAAATTCTGAGTCAGACCGATGCGTCGCATCGTCTTACCCAGAAGGATCTTCTTCAGCTGCTTCACGAGAAATACGATGTGAAGATTTCTCGCGGAACCTTAGGGAGTTATCTGCATGAACTGCGACAAGCCCATTACATCAGCGGTGAACGCGGTATTTACAGAAATCGGGATTTGAGCGATGAAGAAATTCGGATCGTTATCGATAGTGTTCTTTTTGGCCATTTACTGCCCCAGGATCAGGCCAAAGCGCTCATTGGGAAACTGCAGAGTCTGGGAAGCTTGGCATTAGAGCGGAAAGTACGCGCGATTCACGAACTGCCAGATATCAATCATAATAATAATGAGCATCTCTACGAGATTATGGGGGCCTTAGATGAAGCGATTGAAAACCATAAACGGGTGCGCATTACCAGCTGCCGCTATGGCATTGATAAGCAGCTTCATGAAACGTCCACCAGGATTGTCGACCCTTACTATATTGTTTCGGATTTATCACGCTTTTACCTCATTTGTCATAATGACGGCAGCGACGATCTGGGAAATCGACGCTTAGACCGAATGGCGAAGGTGGAGATTTTAGAAGAAGGCTGTGTTTCTATTCGCACTTTGTCTTCTTATGCGCACGGCTTTGATTTAGGTGATTACATGCGTGAACATATTTATATGTTTGCCGGGGAATCAGAGACCTGTCAGTTAAAGATTGTGAAAGATCATATCGGGGATTTCATTGACTGGTATGGCACGTCTTTCCATGTGATGGAAGAAGATGAGGAATATGTGCTCATCAGTGCGAAAATCAATACCCAAGCCTTATATTACTGGGTTTTACAGTATGGCGAAATGGTAGAAGTGCTCTCGCCGCTCTCCTTACGGGAAAAGGTGAAGGCGGGATTAACGCGGATGCTTGCGCGTTATCAAGCATAGGGATGTTACTCGGGAAGACATTAAATGTCTTCCTGCTTTTTGATACAATAAGAAGCGGAGATGAAGTTTATGAACAAAGGAAAATTTTTAAGTCTGATCTTACGCCATCGTCCCGATGTGATTGGGATGACCTTAGATGAACATGGCTATGCCCATGTGGATGAACTGATTGAAAAGATGAACACGCAAACCCCGATGGATCGGGAAACCTTAGAAGAAATTGTGCGCACGGATGACAAGCAGCGCTTTAGCTTTAATGAGGATCATACCCTCATTCGGGCAAACCAGGGCCACTCCATTCCGGTTGATGTGGAACTTATGGAAAAACGACCGCCGGATGTTCTTTATCATGGCACCAGCACCAAGGCGGCGCCGCTGATTGAAGCATCAGCGATTTTGCCAATGACGCGTCTTTACGTCCATTTATCATGGAATGTGAAAACGGCGATTAAAGTGGGTTTACGCCATGGCCAAGTGGTTGTTTACAAAATCGATGCGAAGAAGATGTATGAGGATGGTTATCACTTTTACTTATCCAAAAATAATGTTTGGTTAACAAAAAAGGTGCCGGTCTCTTATATTCAAAAAATACCAGCAGAATAATTCTGCTGGTTTCGTATTATAAGCTATTAGCAACTTCAAAGGCATCCCAAATGGCATACATGATATTAGAAACTTTACGGGCATCACCTAATAAGTGAATATCTGGAACATCAAACTGTAAAGATTCATAAAGGGAAGCTTCTTCTTTATAGCCGACGGCTAAGACTACGCTGTCTGCTGGCAGCTGTTTTTCACCATCAGGGGTGGTGATTGTTAAGGTCTTGCCATCATAGGCTTTAGCCTGTGATGAGGTATACATCTGAACGTCTTTATAAGGGACCAGTCTTTCCAGCATTTCCTTATTAGCGGCGCATAATGGACCATTTAAGGCTAAGATCTTATCTAAGGCTTCGACTAAAGCAACGTTACGGCCTTCATCTTTTAAGGCGATCGCTAATTCACAGCCGACCAGACCGCCGCCGATGACAGCAACATTCTGCCCAGGATCGACTTTCTTATTTAAGACATCTTCCGCGCTGTATGTTGTTTCATCATGACCTAATGAGAAACGTTTAGGAGTTGAACCTGTCGCAATGATGACAGAATCGTAGTTATGGGCTAAGACTTCTTCACGCGTCACTTTTTTGTTGAGGGTGACATCGACTTTTAATTTCTTCATCTGGTATTCATACCATTTTACTAATAAGTGATCATCTTCCTTAAAAGAAGGGGCACCGCCAGGAATCAGGTTACCGCCTAAACGATCAGTCGCTTCAACGAGAGAAACGTGATGACCGCGGATTGCTAAAACGCGGGCGGCTTCTAAGCCAGCGACCCCGCCGCCAACGATTAAGACGTTTTTAGGAGCACCGATGACGGGACGATAAGCCGTATAACGTTCACGGCAAGCTTGTGGGTTAACGGCGCAGTTGAGCGCTGAGTATTCCTGGATACGGCCCATACAGCCTTCCTGACAAGATAAACATGGACGAATATCCTGAATATCGCCACGACGTAATTTATTGACATAATCTGGATCCGCTAATAATGGACGACCTAAAGAGATGATATCGCAAGTGCCATCTTCAATGGCTGCTAAAGCCATATCTGGATTATCCATACGACCGGCACAGAAGACTGGGACATCAACGTTTTCTTTAACGATCTTAGCGTAAGGACGATAAGGACCTTTTTCGATATACATTGGCGGATGATTCCACCACCAGGCATCATAGGTCCCGACATCGACATCTAAAGCGCAGTAACCATAAGACACAAGCATCTTCGCCGCGGCGATGCCTTCTTCAATATCACGACCTTTTTCTTCAAATTCTTCTCCTGGCAAAGCGCCATCACGTAAATCCTTAATGAATGATTTTAATGAGAAACGTAAGGTGACAGGGAAGTCTTCGCCACAGCGCTGATGAATTTCTTCAACGATTTCTTTTGCGAAGCGCAGGCGGTTTTCTAAAGAGCCGCCGTATTCATCAGTACGGTGATTGAATAAGGAGATGGCAAACTGATCAAGCAGATAACCTTCATGCACAGCATGAATTTGAATGCCATCAAAACCAGCTCTCTTGGCGTTATAAGCGCCATTGCCAAATTGTTTGATGATATGATGAATTTCCTCAACGGTCAATGCGCGACAAGTTTTATCTAACCAGCGATGCTGGATTTCACTTGGTGCGACTGGTGGGATTTCCCCTAAGTTGGTAGGGATCGTAACCCGTCCGAAACCAGCGCTCATCTGTAAGAATATTTTCGCGTTGTAAGCATGAATGCGTTCCGTCATTTCACGGGCTGTACGGATAAACTGAATCGGATTGTGGGTTGGTGATGGACAGTTTGGTAAACCATGCTGCTCAACATCATCATCGGCGAAAGTAACCCCGGTCATGATTAAGCCGGTTCCGCCTTTTGCTCTTTCGACATAATAATCAATACCACGCTGGTTAAAGCCGCCATCGCTGTCGCTTAAACCAAGCGGTCCCATTGGGGCCATGGCAAAACGGTTTTTAACCGTAATAGAACCAATGGTCATTGGGGTAAATAATTTCTGATATTTCATTTGATAACCTCCATGTGAAAATCATAACGTCAATTTACTTATGTGTCAACATTTACATGTTTAATATTTAAAAGAACATGTTAAAATAAATACAGGTGAAAAAAATGAGAACATTAAAATATGCAATTTTAGGATTAGTTTCGCAAAAACCGATGACCGGTTATGATATTTATAAAGAATTTGATGGACCGATCGGGAACTTCTGGTCTGCGAAACATAGTCAGATCTATCCGGAATTAAAGAAACTGACACAGGAAAAACTTTTAAACTATGAAATGCCGGAAAGCGGCGAATCGTTAAAGAAAAAAGTGTATACCATTACCGAGGCGGGGGCTAAGGAACTTGATGCCTGGTTATCAGAAGATGAAGAGCTTGCGCCAACAGCGAAAGATGTCTTCCGCTTACGGATGTATTTTTGTGAGCGAATGGATCCTTCTCTCGTCAAAGAGTTATTACTCTCACAGCTTGATAAGCATGAAGATAAACTGGCCTATTTAAAAAGCAGCATGGATGAGCATTATACGAAAAAGCCAACTAAGGCACATCTTGGAGATTATCTGGTTTTATCCGGCGCAATCTCGCGAGAAGAGGCGTATTGTGACTGGATTCGCTCATGCTTGCCTTATTTTAAGTGAAAGGATTATGGGATATGAAAAAATGGGGAATAGCTGTTTTAGCCATGATGATGATCATGCCGGCCAATAGGCCGGCAGTGTGCGGGAAAGAAAAACAGGCTATTAAAAAAACAGTGCAAAAAGATAAGAAAGAGAAGAAAAAGAAAGTGATCTGCATTGATGCCGGGCATCAGCTGCATGCGGATACTTCGCTAGAGCCTATTGGCCCACATTCTAAGGTGAAGAAAATGAAGGTTACGGCCGGGACGGTAGGACGTTACACGCATGTTCGTGAAGCAAGCGTGAATTTAGCGGTAGCGTTAAAGTTAGAAAAGATATTAAAACATCGCGGCTATCAAGTGGTGATGTTGCGTCGTCATGAGAAGGTGAATATTTCTAACAGCAAGCGTGCTGAGATTGCTAATAAAGCGCACGCTGATGCAATGATTCGCCTGCATTGTAATGATATGGGTGAATCACATACGCATGGCTTTTTTGTCTGCACACCATCGCGACATAATAAGTTTATGTCGAAAAAACTTATTGATCGTTCGTTACAATTATCAAAATGTCTTTTACCAGCGGTAGAAAAGCAGACGCATGCCAACAATCGCGGCCTTTCTTATCGTGATGATTTAACGGGAACGAATTTCTCCAAGGCGCCGACCGCGCTTATTGAAATGGGGGAAATGCACAATAAACAGGAAGATCAGTTATTAGTGACCGCAAGCTACCAGCAGAAGATGGCCTTAGGCTTAGCTAATGGCATTGATGCCTTTTTTCACTAGATATTTTGAAATTGTTTTGAAAAGAAATAAAGAATGATAAAATAGAAATAGTTCAGGAGGACAAATCATGAAATATTGTGACCAATGCGGGAAAGAGAACCGTGATGATGCACGTTTCTGCAGATACTGCGGCACAAAGTTTCGGGATTTACAAGGAAGGGTTTCTTTAGCGGATGATATCAGAGATGAGCATGAGCAACGTCACTCGCTTTCTCTATCATCAAGCCAAAGGGAAAATGTCTCTGTTAGTGAAAGTAGCACTTTATCACAAATGAATAGCATGGTAACGAGTGAATCTCTATCACATGATGATGCAGAAAGTACGTCATCAAGTGTCGCTTCCTCACAATCGCTTGATGAAGCGATGGGCGCATCTGCAGATGATTATGTTACAAGCCAGAAGCGTTCCTCTCAGGCGCGCTATGTCAATGGCATGATGATCGCTTATAGTGTCATCATGAGTGGCGTTTTGCTTTTGGTTTATCACTATGGGCGTACGATTAACTGGGTGAACGGTTCTTTTATGAACCAGTTAGGCATTTTGTCTTATGGCCCGCTTTTGTATGTGATCTTATGGGGCTTTAGCGTCGTGGTGAGTATCATGAGCCTCTTGCGTTTTTATAAGCACCCACAGGAAAAAGTGAATGGTTTATACCTTGTTATTGGGATTATTAACTGTTTGGTTTTGTGGTATGTTTCACCGGCCATTTCACTATTAGGAATTGCGATCAAAGCGCTGCATTCATCCGCTTCTTATTTTGGAGCCATGTTTGGGATGATGAACCAGGCCAATATGGCTTTGGTGATGGAAGTCACCAATCATGCCGACGCTTATCGTCAGGCTTTAACCTTGATGGCGATCGTTGATGGCATCAGCGCGGTGGTTTGTATACTCATTTGTTTACAGATTCATAAGATTTATACATTTACTTCATTTTTTAATATCGAGGAATGAAAGGAGTGAGCATCATGAAAACATGTCCAAAATGCGGCTGCGAGGTCGATGATGAAGATCAGTTTTGTAAATTCTGCGGGGCGCCTTTGACTGATTTGCAGTCAAAGCAGGAAATTCGCCAGATGGAACATGTGAAAATTATTCTGATGCTCATTCTTTTTTTATGTATTGTATTAGGCTGTTACTATTTGTGGCGAGGGGGACATTAAATGCAAAATATTTCCACGGCGATGAGCGGTGATGCGAATTATCTTCATTTGCAGGAAATACCAGTCAAGAAAATCAGAGCGGATGTGGCATGCTTTCTTGTCCCTGATGAAACGTATATGCAAGCTTTTCAAACGGTCAGAGACCAGGTTATTTTCACGAACAAGCGGGTCATCGTTGTCAACGTTCAGGGGGTAACGGGAAAGAAAGTTGCGTATTTTTCTTACCCTTATGCGAAGGTGCAGTATTTTGGGGTGCAGACAGCTGGTCTGCTTTCGCTCAGCGGGCAGCTTCTGTTGCTTTTCGCTAATGGCATGACTTTGCAGTTTGCCTTTGAAACCGATGTGGATATGCGCACCATTTGTGCCACTATTTCGCAATATGCTTTGTAACATCTGCCTTTTGGCAGGTGCTTTTTTGTTACACAAGTTGTCACCGCTTTTCATCATGCCTGATTACAATGTTTGGTGAAAGAAGGTGTTATGATGAAAAAAAGTATTTTATTAGCCGTTTTGGTTATCTCATGTTTCGTCCTTTATGGAACGTATGTCTGTGTCTATGCGGCGGGAGAAGATGTTGAATTACTGTCAGCGCCGATGACGCCAAAGTTATTAACCACTTCGCTTAAGCAGAAAGGCAATAAGTACACGTATTCTTTTCCCAAGGGGACATCAAGTCATACTACGCGCAGTAAAGTGATTCCTTTAAAGGTTGATGTCAATGGTCCAGTGACGATTACGAGTAATAAGAGTAAACTCAGCTATGGCGTCTACCAGGATCAAAACTGTCATCAAAAGGTAGCGATTACGCAAAAAGGAACATACTATGTTCGCATTTCTCAGCCGGCTTATGCGATTGATTTACTTGATCATAATAAAGCCCAGTACAAGAAAGCGAGTATCATTCTTTATGTGTCCCAAGTGTATCATGATGATTTCACTTTAAAAGCGAAAACCTATGTCTGTTTTAGCGGTACGCCTGCTATTCATATCCACGCTAAAAATGGGTTATTAAAACTGAATTCCAGCTATCTTGATCAAACTGGTAAATATGTAAAAGGTGGCCATTATACTTTAGGATCAGTGACGGTAAAAGAGGATCCGGTCGCCTTAATGAAGGGGGACTATATTTTAAAACCTGATGGCAAGCATACCTATCGTCTCAAATACACATTCTCTAAGTTACCATCCCATAAAAATGTGAAAGAGAAGAAAGCCTCCACGATCAGTGTGCATAAAACAAGTAAAGGGGTTTTCCTCAATAATGATAAGAATGATCGCTTTTATAAGATGGTGATGGCACAAGCAGGCAGCTTATCCTTTGATTTGTCGTTATTAGATAGTGACGTTTCCCTTTACCACCGCGATGCAAAGAAGAATGTCGTTAATGATGCATTATCAAAATCGAAAGTAGATGCCCATACGATGCGCTATCATGCGCAAGTGAATGCGGGTACATATTATGTGAAAGTGCATAAAGCGGTGAAAAGTCCGATTGGTGCTTATTACACAATCACGCGTCAGTCTTGATCTTCTTTAACGACAAGTGTAAAATTGCCTTTAGGTGATTTTATGAAACAAATGAAAAATGCACTGATCATGGTGCTAATAATCTTCCTGACGGGTTTTCAGCTCCAGGCTAAAAGACCGCAAAGTATTCCTGTTTTAGGCTATCATGCGATTGTCCCTGATCAACTCAAAAAAGAGAAATATCCGCATTATATTTATGCCCAGAAAGTCTCTGCTTTTGCCAAGCAGATGCGCTATCTTTATAATCATCATTATCAAACGTTAACGATGAAACAGTTTGATGATTATTATCATGGTCGTTTAAAGGTTACCGGTAAGGCGGTGGTCTTAACCTTTGATGATGGTTATGAGAACTTCAACACGATTGTTAAGCCGATCCTGAAGAAATATCATATGCATGCGACTGCTTTTGTCATTGGGAAACATCTTGATCATCCGGTCAAAGGTTTCCTCACCCGCAGTGAAATTCATGATGATGCCACCGCCGCTTATTATTCACACTCTTTTAATATGCATAAAGTGGCACCAGGCTTTGATCGTAAGAAGATTCAGGATATGTCATTACAAGCCATTGATGAAGATTTTCAAAAAGATGGGGCTAGTGAAACGTATTTTGCCTTTCCCTTTGGCCGCACGCGTGATGATATTGGTCAGATCTTAAAAGCCCATCACGTTCATCTCGCTTTTAGCTATAATCAGTATCGCAATGCGACGCGAGATGATGATCCTTATGACCTGCCCCGCTATATGGTCGTTTCGCTCACACCAATGTGGCTCTTTCGGTGGATGGTCTCACGTTAAATGTTGATATTTTATCTAGTAAAGTGTAAAATTTAAAACATAGAGAACATGGGAGGTGCCCACAGGTGAGAAATACATTATCAATTTTATTAGTCAGAGCAGAAAATACCGATGTCAGAGTCGATATCGTATCCTCATTGCTGGCTGGTCAGACGATCATCGTCAATTATGAAGATATCGCTGGCGCTGATCGAAAATCTATTGAAGACTTTATCTCTGGTGCGGTGTTTGCGTCAGACTTACACGAAACACAGATTTCTGATGATATTATTATTTACGGTGCGGACGTTGAAGGCTATACTTATGCCGACGAAAATGAAGATTACGAATAAGGCCATTGCAAGGCCTTTTTTCTTTACTTCTATAGATCCTGTTACACTGGTTGTAACCACTTTTTTCATCATCCGATTATAATCGAAGGGGAGATGAGAAGGAGGGATCTGTGATGCGTACATTAAAAAACGAGCTGATCACATTGATCACAGACCTGGTCTGCGTCCTGGTTGAGGTTACGAAGAAGAATGATCCACTGTTAAGCCGTTTCTCGGCGGCTGCTCACGAATGTCTTGCGCTTATGGTGACAATCAAAAAGAACTGCGATCAGGCTGAAGACAAAATGAAAAATCTCTGTATGACGGCTTATGCACATATGAAAGCAATCCTCTTTCATGAGAGTGCTAAAAGCCTCGCGCAGGAGAAAGAATTTCAGGCGATGGTGAAACATCATTATTTAAGACGCGTCAAAAAATGTGCAAACCATCATTATTCTCCTCAGGAGATCACACAGCTTATTGCGAGTGCCAATCAGTATTGCGGGCTGATTGAAACGAGCGATGAATACTCATCCTTAAAGGTCATGATTTCAATGCTGGAAAGCTACAACAAGTTGACATACACAAACATTTCTTATGATCTTATTGTACAAATCATAGCGTTATTTGAAGGTCTAAAGACCCAAACGATTCCCATTTTAGACTTGTCGGGCAATCTCTATCTGATTCACTATTTATATGCTTTACACAGTGAAGCATTAGAGGCTTACACCGACTGGTATTTACATCCTTAACGCGCTGCTTGGCGAAGCGCTAGGCTCCTTATCATCTTGCGGAGAACTTCTTGATGGAAAGTCAATGTCATTAAGTTAAGGGAAAACTGATGATCTCGGTCGTTAAGCTCTCCTAACTTATAAACATTGACAGGCTTTTTTTCTTCACAT
>OCTW011610813.1_pt1 | contig 11213 bp, 2 predicted proteins | sample 1539671 | NCBI WGS metagenome assembly OCTW01 (sample SAMN02144230, study PRJEB22623) | gut metagenome | biome: sheep rumen | host: Ovis aries | place: New Zealand | reverse complement strand
TTCGCCGCCCGCGACCGCGATCTCGCCCGCCGTCACGTCGAGCGCGTTCGCCGCCAGAAGGCACTTCTCGAACCCGTCGCCGCGCCCGAAGTTCCACACCTCGTCCGGCGACGCGCACCGGCTCGTGCCGTCGTAGATCGATTCGTTCGGGAGCGCGGCAATCGCCTCCAGCGTGGCGACCTTCGACACCGGGCAGCGCTCCAGCGCCGCCTTCACGAACGGCCCCGCCTCGGTCTCGCCCAGCTCGTGCCCCGCGTACGGCGCGAGCGCGGCCGCGCGGTTCGTCGCCCGCAGCGCGCGCAGGCGCGCGGCGATCTCGGCGTAGTCCATCTCCGGCGTCAGGCCGAGCGGCTCGCCGCCCGGCACGAACGCGACGCGCGCGGCATCCGGCAGACGCGGCACGACGAGCCGCTGATCGGGCGCCTCGGCGGGCGGCGTCAGGAACGTGCGCAGCTTCGCCGAAAACGCATCGTACACGGTGCGCGCGATCGTCGCCTCGGGATAAAGGAGGTGGATGTAGCCCGTCGCGTGCGAGACGATGGTGACGCGCTCGTGCTCCAGCGCGCGCCGCGCCTGCTGCGAAATGACCGTGCCGTTCGCCCACATCGTGCGCGTGACGAGGCGACGGTTGTTCGTCAGGATCCCCTCGTCCACGTCAAGGAAGTTCTGGCTGTGCAGCGGCGTCGCCATCAGGAAGATCGATTCGAGCGGCAGCCCGCAGACGACGAACGCCGCCGCCGCGTAGAGCCCCGCAAGCGACACGCACTCGCCCGCGCCGACCGTGTGGCCGTCCTTGTGGCGGAACGCATCCATCGCCTCGATTGTCTCGGTCTTCCAGTAGGGGATCGTGTCCGACGTGTACTTGTCGAGCCCGAAATGGCGGCGGATGTCGATGTCGTAGTAGTAGGCGTCGCCCTGGTAGCCGAAGAGCGCGTTCGAGGCGGAAATCTCCTCGGGCGACAGGAACGGCGCGAAGCGCTTCAGCTCGACCGCCTGCTTCGTCAGGCCCCACGTGTCAAGGTCGAGGTTGAAGGTGTAGTTGTCCATGATGTGCTGCCGCAGGCGCTGCAGCCGCTTCTTGGGGCGCATCTCGCGGATGCCCGCGAACCATTCCAGCTCGCGCCACCGCCACAGGCGCGGCGAGAGGATGTTCGCGAGCACGAGCGAAAACATCAGTTCAGGAAAGACGAATATCTCCATGTCGGAGAGCGTCGTCGCCGCGGATTTCTCTTCATCGCCAATCGGTCTCATGTCTCTGTCGGCAGTCGTTCCCTGGGTTGCATTGTCCGTCCCTGCGTTCCGCCGAAGCGGCGCAAGGAGTGGGGAGTAGTATATCATATCTCAATTGCGTGCGGCGGCTGCGCCGCAATCCTTCTCTCGTGGGACTGCTGATTGAGGTCGCCTCTCTTCCTCCGCGCTGCCTTACTTCTCGACCTTGATGGAATAAAAGCCGCTCGTGCCACCTTTGACGGTAATGTTTGGCGTCCACTTCGCGCCATCGCCGACCTTGCTGTCGCCGTCGGTCATGCCTTCCAGCGTCGTTCCCTCACGCAACGTGTAGGTCAACCCCGGCTTCGTCTCGGCGGTGATGAGTTGCGGCGAGGCAGGATCGGCAATGTTGATCTCTGCGCCTTTCGCCGTATCAAGAGTTTCCTTCACGACCTCCTCCTTTACAATGGCCTTGGTCATATCAATAACTCCATCGACGGCGGCTGGAATGTCGAGGTGCGTAGTAATATCGCTGCCGTTCGCCACAACCTTCACCGTCGCGCCGTTGGCTTTGACCGACTCAACGGCGGACGAAACCTCGACCGTAACCTTGCTCGCATCGACCCCATCGGGAATCATCACGACGACATCCTTCTTTCCCTCACTCGGCTTGATCGCATAGCCGATCTCGGCATCGCCCTCGACCGTCGCGCCTTCGTCGCCCTCTATCGCGGGGGCAAGCGGCGTCCAGACAACCTCATCCAGCCACGCGCAGTCCTCGCCCGCCGTCTTGTCGTTCGCATCCTTGGCATAGGTCCAGACGAGCGTATGTTCGCCCTGGCCCGAAACCGAAACGGACACCTTCGTCCATTCGTTCGTCGTGTTGTCCAGATACGCCTGCTCCGCGCCGTCAACGACAAACGTGCACCCGTCGTGGCGCTTGCCCTTGACCGTCCTTTCACTCGACACCTTCCACCAGAACGAGAACACGCCTTCACCCGCCACCGTAACCGTCAGTACCGACGTTTCACCCTCCCCGATCGCCCCGCTCCGCAAGGCGGCAACGCCGTCGTGCGCCGCGCCGTCCAAAACGCGCGTCCACGGCAGATCGCCGCCCGACGACGCCGTCAGCGCCGCAACGCCCAGACATTCCGCCAAGCTCCACGGCTTGCGCACAAACGAAAACGTCGCGGCTTCGCTGTCGAAGAAATCGTCCCTGACGGCAACGGCCTTGACCGTCACCTCCATCGCCGTCGCTGCGAACGGGCCTTCGTAAAGCGTTCCGTTTTCGGCTGTCGGCGCCGTCCCGTCCAACGTGTAGTAGATACTCGCCCCATCCTCAGCCGAAATCGAGATTGTCGCGCCCGCCGTCTCAATCGTGCCACCGTCCACGACATCGGCGCTCGCAATGACAGGCGCGGAAAGCGTATTCGCCGTCCACACCGCCGTCAGTGAAATGTCGCCGTCCGGCACCACATAGTCCGCACCCGCCGCGTAAACCGCCATGCCGTCGCTCCAGCCCGCAAACGTGTAATTCGCACGGTGCAGGCCCTCGCCCGACGGAAGCACCACTATCCCGCCAGCCGACTCCTTGGCGACCACCGGCAGTGCGCCCTCAACGCCTTCGCCGCCCACCGCAAACGAAACGAACGTCTTGCGCGTCCAGACCGCCGTCAGCGTCATGTCGCCGTCCGGCACGGCATAGTCCGCGCCCGCCGCGTAAACCGCCGCGCCGTCGCTCCAGCCAGCAAACACATGGTCTTCGCGCACGAATCCCTCCGCCGTCGGCAACTGCACGACCGTCGCACCCAATTCCTTGACGGTCGGCGGCGTCTCGCCCGCGCCTCCGCCCAGATCGAACGAAACGAACGTCTTGCGCGTCCAGACCGCCGTCAGAATCGCATCGCCATCCGGCACGGCATAATCCGCGCCCGCCGCGTAAACCGTCGTGCCGTCACCCCAGCCGCCAAACACATGATTTTCGCGCGCGAATCCCTCCGCTGTCGGCAAGGCGAACACGCGCCCAGCCAAATCATGCACGGACTCCGGCACCGTTCCCTCGCCGCCGCCAAGGTCAAACGAGACGGTCGCTCGCCGCACGAAATTGAACGAGCGCACCCAGGCACAATCCTCGCCTTTCTCCAACTCGGGATCGTCCTCTGCATCCTTGCAATAGACCCAGCGAAGCGTATGCGCCCGCCCGTCGCTAAAATCGAGTTCAACCGGCGTCCATGCCGCCGCGCCGCCCAAGACGGCATTCGTCACGCCGTCCACCAAGAAGGATGCGTAGTCGTAGAGTTCGTCCAGATAGCATTCGCTCGACGCGCACCACTCGAACGATACCACACCGTCGCCGGGGAGAGCCACCTCCATCCACGTATTCCCGCCATCGCCAATACGCCCGCTCGTGTACACGCCGTCCGCGTCCATAGACCATTCCGCATCGCCGCCGGACAAAAAGGCGAAGCCCGTCGCCGTCTCCGAGCCCTCGATCTCGAAGCCCGCAACCTTCGCCGGATCGACCAGCCCCGCGAAACTCTCCGCGAACGCCTTGCCATAGCGCACCTTGGCCGCGCTCTCCAGCAGGCACGACGACGCCAGCCCTTCGGGCGCCGCGCCCTCGAACACGACCTCCTCCAGATTGTCGCACCCATAGAACGCCCCTTCGCCGATCTGCTCGACAAACGCCGGAATCGTCACGCGCTTCAGGCACGAACCACCGCTGAAGGCATACTGTCCGATGCTCGTCACGCCGTCGGGAATCGTCAGGTCCTCGACAAGTTCGCCATTCAGGTAGAGACGGTGCGCAAGACGTAGCGGATTCGACAGCGCATAGTCGTGGTCGGGCGCTTCTTCGTCCGGCTCTGGCTCGTAGAAGAAGATGCGGCACCACGCCGCCAGATCGTCGATCTGCACCACTTCCAACTTGTCGCAGCCGCAAAACGCCTCGTTGTCGATATGGCGGACATTGCGGCCGACCCTCACGCGCTTGAGATTGGTGCAGTCGAAGAACGCATACTCGTCGATGTATTCGACCCCGTCGCCGAGATCGACGCTCTCCAGTCCCGAGCAATCCTCGAACGCCGACTCGCCGATAAACTTCACGCTGTCGGGGATCGTCAGGTTCGTCAAGTTGCGGCAACCGTAAAAAGCTTCCGCCCTGATTCGCGTAACGGGAAGGCCTTCCAACTCAGACGGAATCGACAGCCAACCCTTCGTCGGCGAAACGCCAGTAATCGTGACTTCGCCGTTTCCGACTTGGTACCGATACGAGTGCTCGCCCCAATGCGCATAGACCTTCATGCCAACTGAAACGGGCGTACCGGCGGGCACCTCCTCCCCTCCGTCTTTGGCCGTATACCAACCCAGAAAATACTTGCCTTCCACCGAAACAGTCCCGATAAAAAATGCATCGAAGGGCAGATTCTCATAGCCATCGGCGCGCAATACGACATCGTCATCAATGAAAAACTCCACCGTCGCGCGGTGTGATGGCTCGTTCGTGTAGTAATAGATGGGCGGCTGGCCTGAACCACTCCACGCCCCCAATGAAACAATATCGGCGAGACTGGTGGAACTGAAACGTTCAGGAACAATAAAATATTTCAAATTGCGGCACGCATAAAACGCCTGATACCCAATGTTCGTCACAGAATCAGGGATAATGACACTCGTCAACTCACTAAGATTGTAAAAAGCATAATTCTCAATCCTCGTAACGGAATCAGGTATCGACACGTTGCCATTTACACATTTTATCAGGATCGCACCATCTTTTGAAAGCAACAATCCATTGACTGATTTGTAATTGGGATTATCAGCACCAACCACTATATTAACCAGCCTATTGCAATCCTTAAACGCCTGATTTCCAATACGCATTACCGAGTCTGGAATCGTCACACTCGTCAAACCGCTGCAACCGGAGAACGCGAAATCCCCAATACTCGTTACCGAGTTGCCTATCATCACGCTCGTAAGACTACTGCAATTGTAGAACGCCGAATCCCCGATGCTCGTCACTGAGTCGGGTATCGTCACGCTCGTCAGCTCGAAGCAATCGGAGAACGCAGAATATCCAATGCTCGTCACCGAATTACCAATCGTCACGCTCGTCAGTCCGCTACAGCCAGAGAACGCTCTTCTCCCGATGCTGGTCACGGAGTCGGGTATTGTCACGCTCCTCAAGCCACTACAAAAGCCGAACGCGAAATCCCCAATACTCGTCACCGAATCGCCTATCGTCACGCTTGTAAGCCACCTGCAACCGGAGAAAGCATGACTCCCAATTCCACGCGCACCCGTCAAATCTAGTTCTCCGACACGAGCACCATCATTCCCAACAATCCAACCGTCAACAAGTTTGAGGCCGGGGATTGTTACCGTGTCAAAGATTGCTACATTACAACCACTGAACGCATCATACCCAATCTTTGTCACTGAATCAGAGATAACAACATTTGTAATTGATTGATACGCAGATGGGAATATGCTTGAGAGTCTCGAATTGCAAACTGCCTGATTAATCGTCACGCTTTTTAGCCCGCTACAACCGTCAAACGCTCCGTTCCCAATGCTTGTCACCGAGTCAGGTATCGTCACGCTCGTCAAGCCACTACAGCCGTAGAACGCCTGATCCCCAATACTCGTCACCGAGTCGGGAATCATTATGCTTGTCAGTCCGCTGCAACCGAAGAACGCAGAAGACCCAATGCCCCGTATACCTGTCAAATCCAAGGAACCGGAAATTGAACCTGTATGCCCGATAGCCCATCCATCCACTAATGTTACATCGGAAACCGTAGTCGTATCATAAAGAGCATTATTACAACCAGAGAACGCAGAATCACCGATGCTCGTCACCGAGTCGGGTATCGTCACGCTTGTAAGACTACTGCAACCGGAGAACGCGTAATCCCCGATACTGGTCACCGAGTCGGGTATCGTCACGCCTGTAAGTCCGCCGCAACCACTGAACGCACGATCCCCAATACTCGTCACCGAATCAGAGATAACGACATCCGAGATTGATTGATACGCAGATGGAAATATGCGCGAAAGAGACGCATTACAAACTGCCTGATTGATCGTCACGCTTGTCAGTCCGCTGCAACCAGAGAACGCAGAAGACCAAATACTCGTCACGCCGTTGCCTATCGTCACGCTCGTCAAGCCGCTGCAACCGGAGAACGCACGATCCCCAATGCTCGTCACCGAATCGGGGATTGTCACACACGTTAGACCGCTACAACCAGAGAACGCAGAAGACCCAATACTCGTCACGCCGTTGCCTATCGTCACGCTCGTCAGACCACTACAACCATAGAACGCGTCATACCCAATGCTCGTCACCGAATCGCCTATCGTCACGCTTGTCAGCCCGCTGCAACCGGAGAACGCACGATCCCCGATGCTCGTCACAGAATCGGGGATTGTCACACACGTTAGGCCGCTACAACCGGAGAACGCAGAAAACCCAATACTCGTCACGCCGTTGCCTATCGTCACGCTCGTCAAGCCGCTGCAATTGTCGAACGCCCAACTCCCTATACTCGTCACACTGTTGCCTATCGTCACGCTCGTCAAGCCGCTGCATCCGTCGAAAACATAAGACCCGATGCTCGTCACCGAATCGCCTATCGTCACGCTTGTCAGCCCGCTGCAACCGGAGAACGCACGATCCCCGATGCTCGTCACCGAATCGGGGATTGTCACACACGTTAGGCCGCTACAACCGGAGAACGCAGAAGACCCAATACTCGTCACGCCGTTGCCTATCGTCACGCTCGTAAGACCGCTGCAACCTCTGAACGCGTCATACCCAATGCTCGTCACCGAGTTAGGTATCGTTACATCACCATTGACACCTTGGATAAGCGTTGCACCATCTTTTGAAAGCAACAGTCCGTTGACAGATTTGTATGCTGGATGACCAACGCCAACCGATATGTTCGTCAGTCCGCTACAACAGTAGAATGCGAAATCCCCAATACTCGTCACCGAATCGCCTATCGTCACGCTTGTCAGCCCGCGGCAATATTGAAACGCATAAGATCCGATGCTCGTCACCGAGTCGGGGATTGTCACGCTCGTCAAGCCGCTGCAACCACCAAACGCATAATACCCGATATTCGTGACCGAGTCTGGGATCGTCACGCTCGTCAAACTACTAAACCCATCGAAAGCCCTATCCCCAATGCTCGTCACGCCGTTGCCTATCGTCACGCCAGTCAGTCCGCTGCAACCGGAAAGCACATTAAAATTCATATTCGTCACCGAATCAGATATCACGACATTCGTGATTGATTGATATGCCGATGGAAATATGCTCGAAAGACTTGAATTGCAAACTGCCTGATTGATCGTCACGCTCGTCAAGGCGTTGCAAAAATAGAATGCAGATTGCCCGATGCCACGTATGCCTGTCAAATCCAAGATGCCTGAAAAGGAACAAGTGCTCCCGATCACCCATCCATCCACTAGTTTGACGCCGGGGATCGTCGTCGTATCATAAAGCTCATTATTACACCCCTCGAACGCATCAGACCCGATGCTTGTCACAGATTCAGGTATCGTCACGCTCGTCAAGCCACTGCAACCAGAGAACGCATAATCCCCGATGCTTGTCACCGAGTCGGGAATTGTTACGCCAGTCAGGCCACTGCAACCGTAGAACGTAGAAGTGCCGATACTCGTCACCGAGTCGGGTATTGTTACACTCGTCAGACTGCTGCAACCGGAGAACGCACGATCCCCGATGCTCGTCACCGAGTCGGGTATCGTCACGCTCGTCAAGCCGCTGCATCCGTCGAAAACATAAGACCAGATGCTCGTCACCGAGTCGGGTATTGTTACGCTCGTCAAGCCGCTACAACCGGCGAACGCAGAAGACCCGATGCTCGTCACCGAGTCGGGTATCGCCACGCTCGTCAAGCCGCTGCAGCCAGAAAATGCATCATAGCCGATGCACGTCACGCCGTTGCCTATCGTCACGCTTGTCAGCCCGCTGCAACCGGAGAACGCACGATCCCCGATGCTTGTTACCGAATCAGGTATCATCACACTCGTCAAGCCGCGGCAATCGGAGAACGCATAAGACCCGATGCTTGTTACAGAGTCAGGGATCGTTACACTCGTCAGCCCGTTGCAACCGTAGAACGCAGAAGACCCAATCTCTGTCACTGAATCAGAGATGACAACATTTGTAATTGATTGATACGCCGAGGGGAAAATGCTCGAAAGACTGGAATTGCAAACTACCTGATTAATCGTCACGCTCGTCAAGCCGCTGCAATTGTAGAACGCAGAATACCCAATGCTCGTCACTGAGTCCGGTATCGTCACGCTTGTCAGCCCACTACAACCGGAGAATACATTATAACCGATGCTCGTAACAGTGTCTGGTATCATCACACTCGTCAGTCCACTGCAACCACAGAACGTACAATCCCCGATCCTCGTCACCGAGTCAGGTATCGTCACGCTCGTCAGCACGCTACAATATTGAAACGCATAAGATCCGATGCCTCGTATGCCAGTCAAATCTAAAGAACCAGAAAGGGATCCTGTATTCCTGACGGCCCATCCATCCACTAGTTTGACGCCGGGGATCGTCGTCGTATCATAAAGCACATTATTACACCCCTCGAACGCATCAGACCCGATGCTTGTCACAGAGTCGGGTATCGTTACACTCGTCAGTCCGCTGCAATCCCTAAACGCAGAATGACCAATGCGCGTCACCGAGTCGGGTATCGTCACGCTCGTCAAGCCACTACAGCCGTAAAACGCATAATTCCCGATGTTCGTCACAGCGTCAGGTATAGTCAAATTGGTAACTATCACACCATCAAGATAAAGATTGCTCGCATAATAAAGCGGATTGGAGTCATCTGTTCCAAACACTATTTTTAACCATGCACAAACATCTTTAATGTGTACACTCGTCAACCCGCTGCAACCGGCGAACGCAGAAGACCCGATGCTCGTCACCGAGTCGGGTATCGTTACGCTCGTCAGTCCTTTGCAACCGTAAAACGCACATACCCCGATGCTCGTTACAGGATATCCGCCAAGAGTGGAAGGTATTGTTATATGCCCAGTCGTGGTATTAGGGATTGCAGGAGTGTAGTATGAATAGGGATAGTCAACCGAAGCCTTACCATCACTGCTGACAGTATACGTCCACTTAACGCCGTTGACAGTTTCGGTCGCAGCATGAGCTATAAGCAAAGACCCTGCGACCATAAATGACACAATACATACAGCCAGATTTTTGGCATCCATAATCGCAAGGCCTTTCTTTTAAGGTTGGAATGTAAACCGCGATTACTTGATTCCACAACCAAGCAACATCCGACAGAATTCCGAACCATTTACGAGCCGGATGTTTTTCTGCGCAGCCATATTTCTCGCATCATCCGAGAACGAGTCTGCCGTAGACACAACCCACTTCCAATAAGTCCATCCCGGTTCTTGATCCTCACGCTTGCTGTTTGAATACTCTTCGATCTGCTTCACGCCCCAATCATCAGTCGTACCCTCATGCTTCTTGCACTGCACAGAGACCACTAGGCAAAGTGTTGTAAAGGTCGCCTCAACGTCGCAATCTCCCTTCTTCCCCGCATAGTTCTTCGGCAAGATTTCCACTTCGGCGCCCATTGACTCAAAGACGGTAGCGACATATTCTTCAAGACCCTCGGGGCGCCCTTGCCTTCTAAGCGCATCAAGCAACGGAGTCGTCATGTCTCGAACAAGGTCAAGCGGCTCGCAAGTGCAGGCAAGAACGACATCATCCCTTAAGTCGTCAATGCAAAGAGTTGTTTGACGGCACTTCATGCGGCTCAGCAACCCAGCACGGGCGTACGACTCGCGAGGGGAACGCACATCTCCTATAAGTTCAACGTCCCGTTCCCACCCCAAATCCAAGCCATCTCTGTCGCGTTTAACCGCCGAACCCGCTATCTTGCAAATGTAGAACCCCCATGGGCACGGGACGACAACCACGTCGCCCTCTTTCATCTCCACGACAAAGCGCCACAGATTGTTTTTCGTGCGCTCGATATTTCCATTGTAAACCTTGGTATACTCTCTACAGAACTTGCCATAGTCACCATCGCCCGCAAGTGCAGCACACAATTCGTCAGAAGCGGCGGCATCAGCGTATCCAATGGTTAGTTTCTTTTCCTTGTCAAGAATACCTAACCCGCCTTCATAATTCACGCGGTGCATCCAATAGTGCTTTTGATCGTTCATCTTGTTTTCTCCTGATCTTCCGCGCCTTGTCTATGTTGGGTTCGCCGCTCCAGACGCAGAATAGAAGAGTGGCGTACCCTCGAAATATCTTGTCTTAAGAGAGGCTCTGGAATGCCCATGCTAAAACACGATATGAGAATACGCCACGTGTAATTGCACGTGACGCGTTCCCGTATGTCGCTTTAGCATTTGAAATTTTCCAGATTTCTCTTAAAGCTCGATACGTGAAACAGCGTTCACTGATGCCCTTCGGCTTGCATGACCCGCCTTATAGGCACCTCCATCCGCCTGTCACTGCGGCCCAGCCGGAGATTCAAATGGATTTCTCCCCACTGAACGCAGACATTTTATCAAATCCGCCCTTGACCTGACAAGCGCGATTTTAGAGCGCTAGGTTTTTCTAGGGGGTCTAGGGGATCTAGGCCGCTCGCGTTGCTCGCTGTCCTAGGCCGCGTCCTTGCGGACGCTATTCTAGAACGCGGCCTGAAGGCCGCTCATCTAGATTGGCTAGACTATCAAACCGACAAGCAAATTCAAAATGAGAACCCTGTGCGGAAAATCTTGGAGCCGTTCTTGCGGCTCTAGCGCGGGGCGCAGCAGGGACAGCCGACAACAAGGAGCGAGGCGAGTGGAGGGGCGCGACGATTTTGCGGCAGAACAAGCCACACGCCGCAAAAGTCATTCGGACAGGCGGAGGGGGCCGGAGCGCAGGATGTCGATCGTCCCGTCCGCGCCCACGCGCACGACCG
>OCTW011507636.1_pt1 | contig 11215 bp, 7 predicted proteins | sample 1539671 | NCBI WGS metagenome assembly OCTW01 (sample SAMN02144230, study PRJEB22623) | gut metagenome | biome: sheep rumen | host: Ovis aries | place: New Zealand | reverse complement strand
TCCGATTCCGGCAGCAGACGGCGTAAATCCTCCTCCGCAGCATCTTCTTCTGCGGAACAGGCCGCTTCCTACGGATCTTCCGTCGGCAGCAGTCTGTACGGGTCGGGATCCTACTCGTCCTATTCCGGCACCGGCGATTCCTATATTTATGACGGCTCCTTCAATTATACTGCCGACCAGGACGCAGTCAGTGACGATCAGCTCTTTACGCCTCCGGAAACCATTGAAGCCACCATCGTCAAGATGATCGAAGACAACAATGCGGAAGGAAAGGAGACCGGTCTGGGCGAGATCGGCTCCCGCCTGGTCAAGATCTTTCCGGATTTTGATATCCGCAATTATCACTACAGCAAGCTTTCGGAGTTTCTCAAGGATCTCCCTTCTCTGTCTGTCGAAAACCGGGACAACGCAGTCTGGGTCTCCCTGAGCAGCTCCCCTGACTCCGATATCGAGAGCCAGATCCTGAAGATTTTTGAAAACCATCATACGGACGATATTTACATCACGACCCTGAAAAAAGAACTGGAAGAGGTCAATGACAAGCTGGACGCCACGATCCGCAAAAGCGGCGTGACACGCTTCTCCGTCTACCTCAACCGCATGATTCCCTCTGTCCAGGTCAATGGCCGGCATGTAATGCTGCGCAAAAACTGACCCCGGACTTCTTCGGAAGACATCAAAAGTCCCCTGCCCTTTCCACAAGGCAGGGGACTTGCTTTTTTGTCAAATGCAAGACTCGCTCACGAGTCCTGCGCGATGAAGCGAGTTTCACTTTTTTGCGCGCGTATCCCACGACTGAAGTCACGGGTATTGCGCGATGAAGAATAAACGGATGGGGTTCTCTAATCAGATCACATCCACTTCCCCGGCATGAAGAAAACGTTCAATACGGGCCCAGTAGGTCTCCGGATCGGCATTGACTGCCTGTCCGTGTCCCGCCTCGGGAATCCACTGGAATGCTCTCGGACAGGACGCAGCCTTATAGAGAGCAGGCATCATCCGGGGCGGTACAAAGTCGTCCTCCTGTCCCTGGATGAACAGAGTAGGCGTACTCGAGCAGGCTGCTGCCTGAATCGGAGAAGCCTTGGCAAGGTCATAGCCGGCACGTACCATTACAAGTGCCCGCACGGCTTCCATCATGGCAGATGCCGGAAGCAGTTTCGTATCCAGATGGCTGTAGACGGATGCGTAGAGCTCCATGGCAGATGTATAGGACGAATCCGCCACAGCAGCCACCACCTGTTTCGGCAGGCTGTATCCGGTCGTCATCAGAACTGCAGCCGCACCCAGGGAGACTCCGTGAAGCACGATCTGTGCCGCAGGGTCTTTTTCCAGGATCCAGTCGATCCATCGCAGGATATCACGGCTGTCGTCATAGCCCATGCCGACATAGTCGCCGTCGCTTCGTCCGTGACCGCGCAGATCGGGCAGGAGGACATTCATCCCGTAACGGTCATAGTAAACAGCGGCATAGAGGCCCATGCCGTCGGAAGAATCCGCAAAGCCGTGAACGCAGACTGCAAACCGGTGCTCAGGTACAGACTGTGCCGGGGTCTTTCCGTCTTCTGAAGCGCTTTCCGGCCCTGCGGCCGGGTTCTCCTCCAACATCACAGGTTCCGCAGGGATATAGCTGCCGTGCATCTGCAGACCGTCATCAGCGCGAATATATACATCTTCGCGCTGAGGGTGGTTTTTTATCCAGCTGCTGCCTTCGGCAAACTCTTTTTCAAACTTTTTCCCGCCGCGGCGCGGAACAGGTCTCCCGGGGGTCATATACGTATTATAAAAATGTCCCGCCGCGCCTATAACAGCGCCGGTACAGGCACAGGCACCTGTCAGTAAAACCAGACCTGCTGCGTCCCGCAGGCCTTTTCCAGTTTTTTCAGCCATAAATTCTTCCTTCCTGTTGATATCTTTAAAATCGGTCCCGGCTTGTTCTCAGCAACGTTTTCAGGATCCTCACTTAACACGTACAGCGACGGTCAGCGAGAAACGGGTAATGCCTGCACTGCTCCGTGCATCGAGGCTTCCGCCCATGAGAGCGGCAGCTTCCTGTGCCGCATAGAGTGAAGGCAGCACCGCCGTGTCGGATTCTGCTCTCTGTCCGGCATCAAAAATTGCCTGCATTCCCCTCTCCGGAATATCAGCACCGTTATCATCAATTGTGAAATACAGATTTACGATCCCGCCGGATGGCCGGTCGGCCCGGCAGTGAATACTGATCGTACCGCCTGTCCGGGCACGGGAGATCGCATTTTCGATGATCTCGTACAGTGCACGGCGGAGCAGAGCCGCAAAACCGATCACATCGGACGGCAGTCTGCTGTCCTCAAAAAGACGAAGGCTGATCCCTTTTTCCGCGCAGACTGTCTCTTCGTACTCCACAAGACTCTTCAGAAATGCTTCTGGTGAAAACTTCTCCGCTTTCAGCACATTCTCCCGGGCGGGCGCTATTTCCGGGAAATCATCCACCGCCGGCTCTATCTCCGGAAAATCGTCCATGGCGGAGAAAACCGTCAATGCTTCCGTCTTCGCCATCCAGTCCCCTTCACGGCTTTCCGCAAAGGCAGGGATGACCGGAGCCGACCCCCGCTCAGATCTGGCAGTCCGGCTGGCCGCCGGGGATCTCACTGCAGTCGAAGACTGTGATGAGGTCACAGACTGCACTCCGGCCGCTGACTGCACTCCAGACACTGACTGTAATCCCGCCGCTGATTGTACTCCGGCAGCTGATTGTACTCCGGCAGCTGACTGTACTCCGGCTGCTGACTGTACTCCTGTCGCAGGCTGTATTGGAGCCGGAGAGGGCATTACCGCAGTGGACATCTTGGAAGTGCCCGAAGGCTGCATATCGGCTTTGATGGTCTCCGAGATCAAAACGGGAGCTGTATTTGCGAGCTCTTTTTCTTCCCTGCGCAGCTCATCGTTCTGCTCCTCGAGCAGTTTATATTTTTCTTCCAGGGTCAGAAGACGTGCCTTCTCTCTGCGAAGCTGCTGCTCAAGAGCCCGGTTCCTGGCCTGTGCTTCCCGAAGCTGTTCCTCGAGAAGTTGGCGGGCACCGACTGCCTCTTTCATCTGCTTTTGGGCACGCGCCTCGTAGTTGCGTACCCTGCGGGAGGCATCTTCCTCGATCCGGTCGCGTTCCGCAGTGACCTGTTTCAGCATAGATCTGGCTTCCTCCAGCTGGCGGCCCATCAGGACGCCGCGCTTCTTTTCCTCCGCGAGGCTGTTTTCCACCCGCGTGAGCTCAGAGGTATGTTTCTCCTCCGCCTTTTTCATGGCATCGGTCAGTTCATTCTGCCTGCGCGCTGCGGTTTCATTTGCCTTGCGAAGATCGGCGCGAAGCTGATCCTGGCCGGCACGTCCCATTTTAGAGGCGCGTTCCACCCGTCTTTCCATTTCCTGCTGATCGGATTCACGATTATAGTAAAACAGGTACAGGCGCGTCGTGCCGTCTTTGTCCTTAACACGCCGGATCACAAGCTCTATACGAATTCCTTCTTCGCCGGACTGCTCCGGCTTTCTGAGGCGGAAAATACCGCAGGAAACAGCTTTCCCGGTCGCCGCCTTCTCCGGATTCAGGACGTGGGACGACATCAGACGCTCACGTGTGATACTCGTGATCTCAAGACCGTAAAAAGGGTCCTCCAGGATATTCTTCATATATACACTGTTGGATACCCCGAACATAGACGGCAGATTCCTGCTCGTGTAAAAAACTCTGGGCCCGGTTTTGCCGGTTTTTATGTTGTTTTCTTTTCGGCGGCCCCGGTAGATTTTGACATCCCCGTCGCTCTCATCCGGCAAAAGCTCTGCCTTTTTCTTTTCATCAGCATCCTCTTTTGCGGATTCTTTTTGTGCAGGTACCTGCGGCGGATATTCGATTCCGCACAGGGCCTCCGGAATCTGACGAAGGATCTCTGTAGCGGAATCCAGACGGCTTTGCAGCTTCTCGGTCGTCAGATGGAAGCCGGTGGTCTCCTGAAAGACACAGTAATAGAGCGTACCGCCGTTTGCCTGATAGGCCGGAGCTCCCTTCATGCGGAAATAAAAGCTGTTGCCGTCCCGGCGATAAAAACGCAGATTGGCGGTAATGCCGCCGCCGTTTTTACGTGCCTCGGCAATCTGCTCATGGAGCCGGTCCCTATCCTCCTCTGCAGCCATGAAAAAGGGATTCCGTGCCATGGCGCGCGCAAATTCCTCCTGTCTGTAGCGAAGGCGGTGTGAAAAATAATCATTGTAAAAAATCGCTTCTTCCCTGCGCCCGTCAAGACAGGCGAGGATCATTATCCCGCAGGGAAGATTCTCCAGAAAGGCGCTGAGCTGCTCCGAGCTGTCGCGCTCCGATTTTTTGGAAAAATGCAGGAAAGTGATTTCGAGATTCTTGCCCCGCCGGCAGATCACCATGGAACACCGCAGATAAAGTGGCCTCTCTCCTTCACTCGATACGAGATTGATCTCATACGCCACTGTCATTATATTGTCCGCGCTCGGAGAACTCTTAATGGATATCAAATCCACATACATCGATTCCTTCTGTGCCTTGATCTGCCTGCGCAGATATTTGAGGACAGCTCCTTCCGACAGAAAGTGATGCATATTCTCCGGAGTAATCCATACCAGATCCCCTGCCAGCATCTTCTGACAGGCATCCGCGTCTCTTTGATCAAAAAATGTATTTAAAAAATCTTTTCCGAAATCAATAGGTGTTTTCATGTGTCCATTATAACAGAGCACGGGAAATAATGCGCTCTATTTTCACCTCGATTCACATACATGATGCAAGGATCAATCGTTGGTAAGAGGAACTCAGAGCCATCGCATTCCTCAACATCTTATATATAGAATCATCTATATTTTTAAACAGAAAATCGTATTCGCACCTGCCATTGAATTATCAGGCGAAAATTTTAGTGTTTATTGCGCTAAAACGTAATCCTTTGACCGCTTTTTGCTTATACTTTTTAAGAAATACAGAAACCGACGTTATTTGTATGTATAGGGAGAACCGTATGCGTTACAGAGAAAGACTCCGTTCTTTACGGGAAGAACGGGATCTTACCCAGGATCGTGTTGCGGAAATTCTTGGCATATCGCAGCGCACTTATAGTGATTATGAATCCGGAAGACTGCGCATTCCGGTAGACCGCCTGATGGCTCTGGCAAAATTCTACGATTGCAGCATCGACTATATATCCGGGGCAAGTGATATTCACAGGCCCTATCCCGGAAGGTAACAGAAAAGGATTTCAAAAAAATAAGATTCCGCAGCAGAAAGGACCGGCTCGACTGCCGGTCTTTTTTAGTTTATTTTGGTGCAGGTTTGGCCCGGTAACCTTGCATTCTAATTCCCGCCTTGCTAAGATAATCAGAACACCATTTACTTAGAGACAGACATGTTGCGAAAGGAATCAGATGATCAGGCTTTTGTGTGTCGGTAAAATGAAGGACAAGGCACTGCAGTCGCTTGCCTCGGAATATGTGCGGCGGATCTCGGCTTTTTCCAGGGTGGAAGTGTTCGAGGTAAAGGACGAGCCCAACACGCATACAGAGCGGGAGGCGGAAATGGTCCGCATCAAGGACAGCGAAGCGGAACGCGTACTCGCAAAACTGCGGGATCAGGATCTGGTCATCCTTCTGGATCTGGGCGGTAAAATGTGGGACAGCGAACAGTTCTCCCAAAAGCTCGACAGCTGGCAGCAGAAAGCTGGCCGGAAGGGCGGGGATCTTGTATTTGTCATCGCCGGTTCTCTCGGTCCGGGGACATCGCTTCTCAGGCGTGCGGATGAACGCTGGAAGCTGTCGGATCTCACCTTTACGCATCTTCTGACAAGAGTGCTGATCCTGGAACAGATTTATCGTGGATTCATGATCCTGCACGGCAGGACGTATCACAAATAAAAACAATGAAAAAGGGAGGTTCCTGAATGAATATCCGTGAAGAAGCAAGGAAAATGAAGCTTGTCGCTCCTGTGCTGGCTGCGTCCTCCAATGAAACGCGAAATCAGGCGCTGCGCGCGATCGCAGATGCGCTGTCTGCAAAAAAAGACGAGATCTTTGCCGCAAACGCGGAGGACTGCCGGGCGGCCGAAGAGAACGGGATCGCACCTGCGGTTATGAAGCGTCTCGTCTTTAATGAGGCAAAACTGACCGACGTCTGCAGGGGAATCGACCAGCTGATCTCTCTTCCGGATCCGATCGGCAGGTCACTTCTCAAAAGAGAACTGGATGCCGGTCTTGTTCTGGAGCGCGTGAGTGTACCGATCGGTGTCATCGGTGTGATCTTTGAGGCAAGACCGGACGCACTGGTGCAGATTTCCACCCTCTGCCTCAAGAGCGGCAACTGCGCGATCCTTAAGGGCGGCAAAGAAACCGCGCGGACCAATCGTGTCCTTTTCACCATCATCCACGAAGCCGCGGTCTCTGCCGGCCTTCCTCAGGAATGCCTGCTGCAGGCGGAGCTTCACAATGAAATCGACGAACTCCTGCAGTGCGAAAAAGATGTGGACCTGCTCATTCCCAGAGGCTCCAATCAGTTTGTGCAGTATATCATGAACAACACAAAGATTCCGGTCATGGGCCACGCGGACGGCATCTGCCACATCTACGTGGACCGCGATGTGGATATGGATATGGCAACAGATGTCATCATCGATGCCAAGACCCAGTACACCGCAGCCTGCAATGCAGTGGAGACCATCCTGATCCACCGCGATATTGCCCCCGTCTTTCTTCCCCGCCTTGCCGGAGATCTCAGGGCGGCCGGTGTTAAGCTCCGGGGTACACAGGAAGCAGAGGATATCATCGTCGGGTCATCGGAAGCTGCCGCCCATATCGAAGCTGTCGATATTATGACAGAAGACGATTTCCGCACGGAATATCTGGATCTGATCGTATCCATCCGGATCGTCGCAGACGTCGAGGAAGCTATTGATCACATCAACCGCTACGGTTCCCACCACACGGATTCGATCCTGACCCGTGATGACGCTGCTGCGGCACGCTTTATGCAGATGGTCGACTCTGCAGGTGTCTACCGCAACTGCTCCACCCGTTTCGCGGACGGCTTCCGCTACGGCTTTGGTGCCGAAGTCGGCATCAGCACCAGCAAGCTCCACGCGCGCGGCCCCGTCGGCCTCGACGGCCTGGTCACTTATAAATACCTGCTCAACGGCAGCGGCCAGACTGTGGGCGACTACGCCAGCGGCAGAAGCAGTTTTCACTTTAAAGACTTATAACAGGATTTCAGAGTCAACAGTCGGTTTCATCAGCTCGTCATGTCAAAAAGCGAATAAAGATCGTTTGACGCTTACAGCTCAGCTGCGCCCCGGTCCGATCTTTCGGTTTCGTATGATATCAAAGAGCCTCCACAGCATATATTCGCGAGTATATGCTGTGGAGGCTCTTTTTATCAATATACCGGCATTCGGGATTTATTGGAGTATCATGCGTATTGAACTTACCGGTTTTATGGTGTTTTCTGTTTGGATTCCGCCGCAGCCCGCACAGTGATATGGACCGGTGCGGAAGGGTCCGTTTCTTCGAAAGCAAAGGCATCGCTGATTTCCAGCGTGGAACTGCCGTTCGCATCGACCCTTTTCCCATTGATCTCCCATCCGGCAAAGCTGCAGCCTTCAGCAGGATGTGCGGTGACGGTAAAGGCTGTGCCGCGATAGTATTCATTGGACCAGGTCTCCCCGGGAGACAGGGTCATATTGTTCCAGGTGAGGGAGACACCTTCGCCCGCCTCGATCGTAACCTCATAGCGCTCTTCAAGGCCCATGTATTTGGCAACATCTGCCCGGTACAGGGCTTCTTTTTCCACGACATTGTTTTTGGTCGCAGAAATGGTGTCTTCCATCTCTTCCCAGAATGCAGGGCCGTAATCCGTGATATACTCCCGCTTCATGTCATCGTAGACGGCATCGAGAATTTTGCAGGCGTACTCCGGTTCAAAGCTTGTCCGGAGCAGGTCGTCTACGAAGGTCAGGAAGGTATCCCTGTATTTTTTGCATTGCATGACATGATGGAAGGTGTTGTCTTCATCCTTCATAAGGTAGTCGACTACTTCCGTAGACCAGTGTTCAGGCTTGCTGTGCAGACCGTTGGTGAGGATCTGGTCCATATCGTCCAGAAGGAAGCGGTATCGTCCGTCCGTATAAGGATTTTCCGGATCTGTCTCCCCCAGGTAGCGCCACATGGTCACATTGTTGAAGGGCCAGTCGGAATTGTTGAAGAGCGTCTCAAGCGCAAAATAGAACAGGTAATTGTCCATATCCACGGCTTGTTCCAGAGCTTTCTGGTTTTGCGTCATCGTCAGATCGGCCTCAAAAAGCGGAAGGATCTTTGCCGTCTTATAGGCTTCGTAATCGCTGGCGTCGTATCTTTCAATGGCATCCGGTGTTTTCAGCCCGAACAGACTGCACATATACTCCTTTGTAACACTCGGTGTGATATCACAGGCTGTATAGAACTCCCCGTTGAGGTAAGTGACCCCCAGCCGGGCTTCCGGAAGCCCGGGAAAACCGCAGCCATCCGAAAGTATCTTCGCGTACTCGCCGCGGGCGCTGCGGATCCTGTAGTAAGGTACGCCGTGGGTACGGAAGCGAAGCTTCCGGAAAGTATCAGGCTCTCGTTCAGAAGAGGCATCCGTTAGTTTCTCAACATTACCGGCCCGGCTGTAGGCGCTGCCCTTAAACATATCCAGTTGAAAGCTGTCGCCAGAACTTCCTCTCCATGTTGAAGCTTCCGCGCAGAGACTTCTGGTCGGAAGGATCCTTGAACTGAAGCCTCCCACCGAGATCCCCGCATCTTCTTCGAGAAGGACTTCTCCTTCAGGGGAAAACAGGGTCACATGTCCGTCCTTGACCCAGTCCTCTCCTTCGTGATAGAAGTTGCCGGAGCGGTCCACGCGCTTTCCTTCATCAATATCTTTCTGGTAATTGCTTCCTTTGACCATAATACCATGGTCATAATCAAAGAGATTTGCGGAATCTGTGCTGATACAGACAACGTATGCGTCATAACGGTCGGACACACCCGGTCCGATCACATAGGTACGGGTCACAACTGCCCCCATATCTTCTCCCTGCACGAGGCGGGCACGGACAGGCACAACGCGGATCCCGTCATCTGCGGCTTCCACAAGAGTGCCCTCTCCCGAGGCAAGAGCATCTTTTTCCTGTTTCCACTGCCGGTACTGTCCTTCCAAAGTTGTGTCTTCTTCCGCATCCCCGGCCTGCGTGGCTTTTGCCTCTTCACTTTTTTCCGCCTCGATCCGGCGGATTGCGCTTTCCAGGTCAATACCTTGGCCCGGATCATAAAGAGCACTGTCTGCTGTCGGCTCGTCCCCGTTGAGCGTATAGCGGATCTCGATGCTGTCCTCCTGCGGGATCGCGTCATCCGTTTTCAGCCGCAGGACAAAGGGATCCTCATAAAATCCGCTGTCAGCACTAAAAGAAAGAGGATCCCCGTCCGTCTTTTCCAGAGCGGTACGAAGAGTCCTCGTCTTTTCGTATTTAAAATAATAAAAAAACAGCAGGGCCGCCAGGAACAGTGTCATGCCCACTGCATATTTGATTCCTGTGTTCCGCCCTGCTTTCATCATTTTTCACTCTTTCCGATCATGCCGCTCGTAAGAGCGGCAGCGCGAGGAGAAAGCCCGGAACGGGTTTCTCCGATGCAATTATATCTTTCCGGGACCTTTTCCTCCTCCCGGCGGCTGTGCGTTCTGGATCTTGACTCTGGATTCAGTCGTACGTATATACCGGTCATCCCGCGCGCGAAGATGCATTCCTCCCTCTGCGACATAGGCAGAGGCCTGGCTCAGCTGTGCTACCGGCTTCATCTGGCTGCAGAGCACTGCATTCACGATAAAAGCGGGCACAAAGGAGAAAAGGGCCGCAAGGAGATAGGATGTCGTCGTGACATCTTCTCCGGTCAGAAGAAAAGATCCGAACACGATCAGAGAAACCGCAAAGACGGCAATAAACCAGAGTAACTGCTTGAGTTTGGAAACCGGAAGATTGCCGGTCATCTTTCCGGTCTGACCGTTCATGGCGAAGAGGAAGGTCTGATCCTCCCACTTTGTACTCAGGAGCCAGACAGGAAAAACCGCGTATTCGGTCTTCTCGTTGTAAACCTTTTCATGATGGGTTCGTGTGGATACACTTGTGTAACCTGTGACCGTAGCACGAAGAGCATTCCTCGCGCTTTTTACAGAGCGCTCCTCCGCGCGTTTTCCGCACTCCTGTTTACTTACATCATATTTATTTGCCAGATATCCCGGCATATAGGCCAGCGAGAAATCTGTAATGGCGCGATAGTCAAAAGGCTCGATACTGTCCATAAGATCATCGGGCATTTTGGATGATGCGTCGACAGGAACCCGGCTGAAGCTGATCGTACCTTCACGCGTGACCTCATAATGTCTGGACCTGGTGACTTCATACTCGCCCTGGCGATGGACCTCGTCCTGTCTGGCTTCGTAAAATCCGCTTGCATCTACATGACCGCTGTAGAGCCAGAAAGGAACATAGACACCCTTGATCTCTTCCAGATGATTTGAATTGTTGAAAGATCCGGGCAGCAGCATTTTTCCCTTATAGTAGTTCTTAAGGGCGTTGACCGCATCTTTCTTTTCATGCTTGAAAGGAATGACATAGTCGGGTTTGAGTGTCCCCGCAAACTGTCCGGGTATGATGGTATTATTGCCGCAGTAAGGGCACCGGGTCGCAGCGGTAGTCTCATCACAGATGAGCTCTGCCCCGCAGGAGGAGCAGTTGTAGGCCCGCATCTTTGCGGCATCGCTTCCCCAGCCTGTACTCCCGGAACCGGTCCCGGCTGTTTCTTCTTTTTCCTGTGCGGGTCCTTCTGTCTGCGGAGCGGCGGCCGCCTGCGCAGCTTCTTTTGCCTGCGCATCCTCTTTTGCCTGTGCAGCCTCTTTTTCCGCTTTCTGTTCTGCGGCCTTCGCAGCTTCTGCCGCAGAAGCATTCTTCGCCGCAAACAGCTTTTCAACTTCCTCAACAGAGTAGGTGCTTCCGCAGTAATCGCACTTCAGTTTTCCTGTTTTCCCGTCAAAATGAAGGGGACCGGTACACGCCGGACACTGATAATTGGTGACCTGATCTGCCATCTGTTCCTCCCTCTATTGTCGGTATATGTACAAGACTATCTCTCAATTTTCCGCGCTGAAACAAGTTCCTCTTTGTGCGCA
>OCTW013396590.1_pt1 | contig 11217 bp, 13 predicted proteins | sample 1539671 | NCBI WGS metagenome assembly OCTW01 (sample SAMN02144230, study PRJEB22623) | gut metagenome | biome: sheep rumen | host: Ovis aries | place: New Zealand | reverse complement strand
GTTGAGTACACTTTTATGAACGGTGAAACACATAGAGGGTATGTAACAGCTTTATATCCAGAACAAAACGCTCTTAATTTTCAAAGTCCAACAAAACACTGCAAGAAAGTTAACGCAAGAAAATGCAAAGTGCTTTGGAAATATTCTAAGATTTACTGGTTGGATGATGTGAGTTAGGCACATTTATCCACATTTAAACACAAATAATAATTAATAATGATTTAACTTAACTTCCCGGGTGTTTTTTATAAGTACAAATAATTGTTGATATAGATAATCTAAATTATACTGATATAATCGATATATTTATGTATATTTAATTGAATATTCAGCCCAAATAATGTATAATGTAATTAGAAAATATAATTATATGCACGCGAAAATAAAAGAGGTGAATATTCATGTATATTTCTTATAAAAGCACTAATAATGGACTCTATGCCTCTGCTGCCGTTTCTAAAAGAAATGGCAAGGATACATCAGTTTCGTATATTTATCTTGGACGTGTCCTTGATAAGGATAAAGGGATCTACAAAAGCCGCGAACGAGGTATTTTTACCTTTGATCCATCTTCTGGCAATTTCGGTTCCGTCAGTGAATCTTATGTGCCTCCAAAAATGACTGACAAGCGAAAGAAAAGAATTGTCTGTGTTGATTTTGGCGATGCCTTCTTTCTCAATGAATTCCTCTGCCGTTCTGGCATGTGGGATGTTATTGATTCGATTGGGTATGGAAATTCTGATACATTGCATGCTATGGTCCTCTTTTATACGCTGTCACATCTTGCCAACTGTGATGCCCAGACGTGGCTAGAAGGCAGTATTGCCAGTCTTATTTATCCTGACGCTAATCTCTCAAGTCAGAGAGTAAGCGACTTTCTCGCCTCAATCGGACAGCCAGAAAAGATCTTGACATATCAGCAGGCTTACATTCAGTTTGCTGTTGAAAGGTATAATAAGGATCAGAACATTCTTATCGACAGCAGTGGCTTTCCTAACAACATACATGGAAGATTTACACAATGGAGCAACCACAACGGTAAGATCAGTAGAGAAATGCGGCTTATATTTGTAGTTCAGAAATCCACCGGACTGCCTCTCTACTACAATACGGTAGCCGGTAATATTGTTGATGTGAACACGCTTAGGATGACCTTTGAGCACCTAAAGGCACTGGGCATTGATATCAGCTCCTGCATCATGGATGCGGGCTATAACTCAAGTGACAATCTTGATCTCTTTTATGATGATAATCACCAATGCAGGATAGGCTTCATTACTAGAATTTCTGCTAATGATGCAAGCTTCAATAAGATGATCAAGGAGGAGCTTCCTCATATTGAAGATCGTAAAAACTTCATCCAGTATGGCGACAGATATCTGTTTATTGTCCGCAAACAAATCATGGTCGGTAAAAATAAGGATAATCCCGCATGGCTGTATCTGGGCCTTGATCTTCAGAGAATGACGATGGAAAAGAACAGTCTTTTTAAAAAAGCAAAGAAAAACAATCTTAATCTGTCTGAAGTATATGAAGCTATGCAGTCTGAGGGAATGTTTGGCGTTCTTTCAGGCAAGGAATACAGCTGTGAAGAGATCCTTCCTGCTTATTATCAGAGACAGTCAGCCGAGCAGATTTTTGATATAATGAAAAATTACACCAAAGCATTACCTTTAAGAGCTAATAACGAGCAGTCACTAAGAGGTCACCTGCTTTTATCATATATCTCATCATGTATAGTAAGGATGATTTTACTGAAGCTCAAAGAAGTTGATCTTTTCATGGGAGCCCGGCTTGAATGTCTTCGCAATCAGAAGTGTACGATTTATAACGGCTGCGTGGTTACGGATGTACCGCAGAAGAATGCAAACGATACCTATAAGGCTTTTAATATTACAGTGCCAGCCTCAATTGATATTGAAAACGGAAAACTTAAATACATTATGCCCAAGTCAGATTCTGTTTCAAATAATGAAGGAAGTGAAGTCAGTAATAAACGTAAAAAGCGCGGACGACCAAAAGGCTCAAAGAATAAAAAAACATTAGAACGCGAAAGACTAGAGAAAGAAAATCCACCTATAAAACGTAAGAGAGGACGTCCGAAAGGATCAAAGAATAAGAAAACCCTTGAACGAGAAGCCATGGAATCGCCAAAATCGAAACGAAGACCTGGCAGACCTAAGGGTTCGAAAAACAAAGCGAAGATGAGTGGCGGCTAAAGCTGCCATTCATCTTCAGCGCTTTGTGCTTATAATTTATACCCGGGAAGTTAAGTTTAATAAGGAGATTATTTAATGAAAAAGAGTAAATTAGTATTAGGATCGATCGTGGCAGGCGCTGTGACAGGCGCAGCTGCAATGTACAAAGCAACGGTAGATTTTACCAAAAATATGCTTTATCGTAATGAAATTGAACGTACCAACGTGGATGATTTAGACGTTGATGTCATCCGTCTTAAAAATAGCCGAGGCTTAGTGCTCTATGGTTATTTAAGAAAACATGACAATGCGCAAAGAACGTTAGTGATGTGCCATCGCTTAGGCGAAAATGCCGGCAGTCTCAAAACCGCTGCTCAGGCCTTTGAAAAACTTTTACCAGAAACGAATATTCTTCTATTAGATGCGGCTGCGCATGGCACCAGTGATGGATATATTCGCGGCTTTGGTTATAAAGATGCCGATGATTTAGAAGAATGGAATAATTATCTGATCGAACAGTTTGGCGAAGATATGAAGATCATTATGTATGGTGAAGGGATGGGCGCTAATACTATCTTAAATGCGTCTGGTTTAGGCAAACTGAAAAATGTCACTGCCATTGTCTCTAATGGCGCTTATGATAATGTCTCAGGATATCTGGCTTATCATATTTTTAAGAAGTATAAAGTAACACCTAAGTTATCGCCAATTGTGATGAAGAATATCTTTAAGAATGAAGCGGGTATGGATATTGCGGATATGGATACGGTCCGTTTAGTGAAGAATAACATGATCCCAACCATTTTCATGCATTCGAAAGAAGATGCGGATGTGCCATTTAGAGATGTCTTTGAACTTTACAACAGCAATGGCGGAAAAGCCGTGCTTTTCCCAATCAAAGAATTACATTTCTATGATATGAACCAGGATGATGATTACTCAAAGATTTTATCGGATTTCTTAAAGGATAACGCCTAATGTATTTTGATACCAAACTCCCCAAAGACCTTCTTTGGGGAGTTTATCTCAATGAGGAATATAGCGATCTCAAAATCCTTAAAGAGATGCATGTGACCGCCTGTCAGATCGCCCTTCATCCTGGTGAAGATCTTCATGCCTTATTACAGGCATGTTTACAGGCCCATATCACCCCGATTCTAACCATTTCCTATGGCGATTATTTAAAAGACTTAGGCAACTGGGAAGAACGTTCTATTATTAAGCGTTTTGTCGATTATGTTGAAAAGGTTTATACCGCTTATAAAGATCAGGTTCATCACTTTGTGATCTTTGATCAGCCCCATTTCTTACCCGATACTTCTTTATCAAAACTGTATCAGGTCATGCATTATATATTTGTGGCGCAGGCCCAGGCTGTTTTATGTCTCAAAGCACATGATCCTAGCCTTTGCGTAGGCTCGATGGTTAATGATATCGTCGGCCTGCCGCATGCGCGTCCTCTTGACGCCTTAGCGTTAAGTGATTATAACGAGATTGAAAACTACAGTACGATGGATATTTACGGCTATGGCCGTTATCCGGCTTTGGTGCGCCGTTATCTTGCAAACCAAGATATTCAGTTAGATATGACGCTAAGTGATCGCCAGGTTTTAAAACAGGCGGCCGTTTTGACCGATTTTATGGGTCTGCATTATGAAATGTGCGTCTTAGTCGGCTTTAATTCTTTAAGCGGGAGTTATACTTCAGGGATCTTAGGAGCCTATCAAATCTCTTCGGGCCGTCGTGATCCATTAGGTTTGCGTTTAGCGATGCGCACGATCACTTCCCGTTATGACTGTCCGATTCTGGTTAATTTTCATCTTAAAGAGCATCAAGGGGATGATGATTTTGATACGATCGATGATTTACGGGAACATGTCAAAGAAATGAAAAAAGCGGTTGGTGATGGCAGTCAGATCTTAGGTTTTATGATCGATCAAACAAACAGCTTTAAGAAAAGCAGTGCTTATTATAAACATCTGATCATGTCAAACGGAGAAGAGCTATGAGACAGACGATTTATCCTGTAAGCGAATGCTCTTATCATTTTGAAGACTGCACCATCAGTCATCTCACGATCAAAAGACGGACATTAACTTTATCTTTTCTAGCGGGCTTTTATAAAGGAGAAGAGCTAGTAGGTGGAGCATTACAAATGACCAATCTGCATAAAGATAGTTTTCTCTATTATAAAAAACGAAAACATAGCTTATCCTCTTTGCATCATTTAGATCTCCATATTGATGGTTTTACTGTCGGAACGGGATATGTGATCATTTTAGGGACAAGCATTTATGGTGAAACCTGTCTTTGCGTCCATCATTTAGGAGAAATAATCATCGAAAGTGTTTCCTAAATCTCTTTTCTATGTTATAGTGACTAAGTCAACTGGTAGTAGTCACCCAGGATAAAAAAACTATCGAAGTGGCTACATGCCGCTTTTTTAGTTTTTTAGGGGGTATGTAGAAATGAAAAAGATTGACATCCAGACGATTGCCGTCAATGGCATTATCGCCGCTGCTTATGCAGCACTGACATTATTATTAGCGCCGATTTCTTATGGCAGTATCCAGATGCGCATCAGTGAATTAATGATCTTCTTAGCATTTTATAATAAGAAGTATATTCCTGGTCTGGTCTTAGGCTGTTTCTTATCGAATTTAGCCTCACCTTTAGGTGTTTATGATATTGTCTTTGGTACCTGTGCAACGCTTTTAGCGGTCATTGCCATGTGGAAAGTGCAGAACCGTTATTTAGGCGCGTTATTAGGCGGTGTCTTTAATGGTTTAATCGTTGGGGCGGAATTAACTTTAGTCTTTAAGGAATTACCATTCTATCTCAATGCATTCTATGTCTTTGTGGGAGAAGTTGTCATTCTGATGATCGGGGCTATCGTCTTTGGCCTAGTTGAAAAAAATAGTGCTGTCATGAAAGTTCTTCATGCGAAATAAGAAAACGCCACGCAAGTGGCGTTTTAAGCTTGAGGGAGATAAGCATCATCACTGAAGGCGATAATCAAGGAAAAGATTGGGGCTAAGAAAAGCAAACCGAAGCCAAAACCGAGTCCATGGCCAAACTTACGGGCTAAGTTAAAGCTGACCCGCACCGCCTGAACAAGGAAAATAAGCATCAGCACGCTGCCTAAAATAGACATCATCTCACTAAAAGCGATAGTCGCATAAGATAAGCAGAAAGCGCCTAGATAGCCAAAGAGGGATGTTACACCGGATAACCCGGCAATCGAAAAGAGCGTCCACGTATTGACGATGGGGATCAGGGATAAAATCCCTGAGCGTCCAGCTTTTTTAAAAATCTTCCACCAGGCGATGATTAATAATAGGGCGATGACCCAGGAATATTTAGAATAATCTGATAAGCCTGGCATTTTAAATAGCCCTTGTATAAATGGCCAGCCATTCTCTTTCTTCCTTCGTTAAATAAGGAGAGATGGTTTTATAAACCTGATCGTGGTAGCTGTTGAGCTGAGCTTTTTCCTGCTCGCTTAAGAGGCTGACATCTAAGCCATCTAAGTCTAATGGCACCATCGTTAATGGGACAAACTTTAAGAACTGACCATAATCAGTTTTTTCCGCTTTGACACAAAGCAGGAGGTTTTCGTGACGAATGCCATGACTGCCTTCAATATACACACCTGGTTCATCAGAAGTGATCATCCCCGGTTCGATTTTAACGCTTTCTTCATCAAATGGACGAATACCTTGCGGTCCTTCATGGACGCTTAAGAAGTGGCCTACGCCATGGCCTGTGCCATGTCTGAAATCCAAACCATAAGCCCATAAAGGCGCACGGGCTACAGTATCAACGTTGACCCCAGTCATGCCATAGGGGAATTTTAAATGCATTAAGCCTAACCAGCATTTCGCTACTAAGGTAAAATCACGCCGTTCTTCGTTTGTCAAATCACCTAAAACAAAGGTGCGGGTAATATCCGTCGTCCCTTCTAAATACTGACCGCCGCTATCAATCATTAATAAGCCTTCGGGCTTAACTACGCTGTTATGTTCCTTAGTAGCCTGATAATGAATAATAGCGCCATTTTCTTTATAGGCACAAATTGTATCAAATGAAGGTTCAATATAATTGACCTGCTCTTTTCTGAAGTCTTCCAGTTTTTGGGCTAAGCTCATTTCTGTATGAGTGCCTTCCTGAATGTTATTTTTCAGGTAATACATAAACTTTGTGACCGCGACACCATCTTTAATATGAGCCCAAGTGGTATTCTTGATTTCGGTTTCATTTTTGATCGCTTTAAACCACTGGGTAGGGTTAGGTTCATCATAGAATTCACAGTTAATATGATTGAAAAGCTGATAGTTAATATGGCTTAAATCAACCAAGAGCGTGCCATTGAGATTGGCGACGTCTTTATAAACATCTTCATAATCTTTAATGATCACATTGTCTTTGAAATGATCAATGAATTCCTGATCATATGTCCCTTTCTGCAAATACAATGTGGCGGTTGTTTCGTGGACGATCGCAAAGGCGAGGGCAACAGGGGTACATGGAATATCATTTCCGCGAATATTAAAGAGCCAGGCAATATCATCTAATGAGGCAATTAAATGATGATTGATCTCATTGGCATCCATATAATCACGCACCCATTCTAATTTGATCTTATAATCCATGCCATTATAAGTATCATCATATAAATAAACCGCTTCATGAGAGCGCTCTGGACGATCTTTCCAGATATAGCTGAGGTCGACATCTTCAAACTTTAAGTCAAAAGGTAATTCTTCTTCTAAATCAAGAATAAAAGAAGCGTTCATAACCTGGCCATCAAAGCCTAAGACATCATCTTCTTCTAAGTGCTGTGCGAGAAATTCACTTAAGGTTGGCACCCCCGGCATACGCATTTTCATGAGTGTAATATCATTTGGCAGCTGCTCCTGTGCCTGCAGGAAATAACGGCCATCCGTCCATAAATAAGCGTCATCCTGACCAACTAAAAGGGTCCCGGCAGAACCGGTAAAGTGGGAGAGGTAACGACGGAACTGATAGAAATCACCAACCATTTCACTCTGATGATCATCATCCGTTGGAATAATGTAATATTTAATATGTCTTTCTTTTAATATTTTCTGTAATTCTTTCATTTTTATCACCTGCCCCTATTATAGCACGCTATTTCTCGAGAAGGGCAGGGAATACCTTTTTTACATGCATATAAAAAATTGATATAATGAAGAGGGGGCTTATTATGCGCGATTGTCTGGAAATCTTTAAATACTATTTACGAGGACAACTGAAAAATGATCATCTTATCGTCACTGATCACGAATATCTTTTCTATGATCAGGACAAAGTGGGAAAGATTCTTTTCTATGATCATGGCTTTGTCGAAGAAATTATTTTGTATCATGATCAGGTGATCTTCTATTTATATTATCAGTTTTCCAGCTATGCTTATGCGAAAAAGAATTTCGATGGCATGATGCGCGTCTTTCGGAAAGAAAATCCGCTTAAGAAAGTGATTATCTGTTGCAGCGGGGGATTGACATCAGCTTATTTTACACAAAAGATGAACACGTTCTTAAAGTATAACCACGCCCCTTATATCGTGGAAGCGGCCGCTTATGATGAAGTCAAAGACATGGTAAACGATCATGAACTCGTGCTCGTTGCCCCGCAAATGCGTTATGCGCTCACGCAGATTCAGGAAAGTGTCCCGCAGGCGCACGTGGAGCCTATTGCTCCACAAGTCTTTGCATCCTATGACTGTGCGCAGCTTTTCAAACAAATTTTAGAATTTGTGAAAGGAGAAGATGATGATTCATCAAGCATTTGATTACAACATTTTAAAAGCGATTCATGCCTTTGCCGTAGCAACCCACGGTTTTTTCACGCCCTTTATGCGTTTTGTGTCCTATTCCTGTGATTTAAGTAAAGGTTATCCGGTCTTAATCTTAGGTATTATCCTTTTGTTTTTCAAGAAAACGAGAAAAACGGGATTAGCGTTATTAGCGGCTATTGCTTTAGGCGTTCTCTTCACCAACATTCTTATTAAAAATGTGGTTGGACGCAGTCGTCCGTATAATGCCCATATTGCCGAGTATGTGCGGTGGTGGAAATATACCGGGGCAACGGTCGAAGGAGAAATCTATTCCTTCCCCTCTGGCCATTCAACTTCCATCATGGCCGCAATGATGGTGCTATTCTTGAGTCTCAATAAGAAATACTCATGGTTATTTCTTCTCTTTGCTTTGTTAGTAGGCTTTAGTCGTAACTATCTGATGGTCCATTATCCAACCGATGTTTTAGCCGGTTTATGTTTAGGCGCAGTTTGCGGCTTATTTTCTTACTTTGTCGTCAATAGATTTGTGAAAATGAAAAACACGTAAAAAGGCCAGGTTTTCCTGGCTTTTAAAATGTCGTTAAGTTAATGTTTTTTAAAGCTTCTTTGATTTCTCTCTGACACCAGAAGGCAAGTTCTGTTTCCCGCTCTTGATTAAGCGAAGATAACTGCTTTAAGGTTTCATCGCAGTAACCAGGATGGGTCATAATTTCTAAAGTTTCATCATAGCTATTTAAAATTTGTCTAAACGTATCTAACTGCGCTTTGTCAGCGGTAAAGTGGACACACGGATAGGTGATCGAGCGTGCTGGTAAATGATACTGCTTCGCTAAGGCATCAAAAACTTCTGGGTAAAGTAAGTGGATATTGTGATGCGAGTCAATGTGATCTGGAAGATGATGCGTCAGGGCAATAAACTTTTCGATTTGCGCCTGCCATTCTGCTTTGAGTTCTTCTGCATCGATGATGATCTTTTCACCATAATCTTTAGGCTTTTTGAAAAAGCCTTCGCTATTGATAAAGCTGTGTCCTTTTGTCAATGGCTTGCCGAAGGTGACATTGAGATGTACTCCTAAACCATAAGAAGTATGCTTTAATAATATTAAATCCTGCGCAATTGTTGGACTATTCATAAAAGCGGTCGTTGATGTCAGGACACCATCGTGTAAGCCTTTTAGGATGCCCTGCGTTACACTTTCACACATGCCATAGTCATCAGCGTTAATAATCAGCTGTTTGATCATATATACACCTCCTGGTTCCATTCTTGCATAAAAAAGGGGAAAAGTGTAGAATAAATGAGATTAATAGGAGACAAAAAACAATGAAAGAAATTATTGTAGCGAGTACCAATCAAGGGAAAATCAGAGAAATTCAAGCCATGTTAGAAGACATTGGCATAACGATCCATTCCATCAAAGATGTGTTAGGACATAATCCGGATATCGAAGAAACGGGATCGACGTTTGTGGAAAATGCGGTGATCAAAGCCGAAACCGTGATGAAGATGGTCAATAAACCTGTTTTAGCCGATGATTCCGGCTTAGTCGTTGATGCGTTAGATGGTGCCCCAGGCATTTATTCTTCTCGCTGGATGGGAGAAGAGACATCTTATGATATCAAAAATCAGAAGATTATCGATTTAGTCAATGCCTCTGGTAAACCGCGCACTGCCCGCTTTGTCTGCGCTATGGCTTTAGCCATTCCGGGCGAAGAAACGATTACTATCGAAGAAACGTTTGAAGGGGAAATCTATGATCATATTGAAGGGGAAAATGGCTTTGGCTATGATCCGATTTTCTACTATCCGCCTTTACATAAAACCAGTGCGACGATGAGTATGGAAGAAAAGAATGAACATTCTCATCGTGCGAAAGCATTAAAGAAACTGTATAAGATTTTAAAGGAGAAATAAACATGAATCATATTGTTTTAGTACATCCGGCCATTCCTCAAAATACCGGAAATATCATGCGGACCTGCGTCGCCACGCATACCAAATTACATCTGATCAAGCCATTAGGCTTTTCGTTAGATGATAAACATATGAAAAGAGCTGGCTTAGATTATATTAAAGATTTAGATATGACAATCTATGAAAACTGGGAAGAATTCGAAGCGAAGAATCCTGGTATTTATCATTTCTATACCCGCTATTCTAACCGCACTTATACGGAAGAAGATTACACGATGCCAGGGGAACATTATCTCTTATTTGGCCATGAACATGATGGTATTCCTCATGATATTTTAAGAGCCCATCTTAATGAATGCGTGCGTATTCCGATGTACGCTGATTCTCGTTCTTTAAATTTATCTAATACGGTAGCGATTGGTATTTACGAATGTTTACGCCAGCAGGATTTCCCCGACTTAGTACGCCATGAAGTGCAAAAAGGAGAAGACTTCCTCGTTGAGGAATCAGATACTTTAAGACCATGAAAAACTATCTGATGACGTACCATAAACGGGATGTCGGGATGGCTTTTCTTTTAAGTACATTGATTATTGATGCAGCGGTGCTGTTTGTGACCTTTGTGCCGCTCATTTATAAGGCGAATATTGATGGTTTTGCCTTAAACCGGGTCACCGGTTTAAGCAATGACCAGATCGTCACCTCTTTTACGACGATCTGTCAGTATTTATCAATCTTCCATCATGGTCCTTTACAGGTACCTTACTTTACCTTAAGTAAGCATGCTTTGATTCACTTTGCGGATGTCCGCAAAGTGATGATCGTCTTACAGCTCTATTTGCCTATTGGTGCTGTTTTGGCCTTCTTTCTTATTCAAAAAGCGATTAAAGAGCGGGAAGTCAGTTATCTGAAACTGACGGCTATTATTTCAGCGTTGATTCTTATCTTTTTTGGTTTTGTCGGTTTAAGTGATTTCTCTTCCGCTTTTACGATGATGCATCAGCTTTTATTTCATAATAACTACTGGCTGATGGATCCCTTAGTGGATCCGGTCATCAATATCTTCCCAGAAGAGTTCTTTAAACTGTGCTTAATCGCTATTTTGATTATAATTATTGTGATCAATGCCTTATTAGTGGCTTTATATGCTTATTTCAAGCCACGTTTAATCAAAGATCCATTGGAGAAGTAGGGTCAACTACCCGCGACTAAAGTCGCAGGCTTGTCTCGCGCAAGTCTAAGACTGGCGTCGGTACATATGTACTAGCTGATTAGCCTAATGT
>OCTW011325680.1_pt1 | contig 11220 bp, 11 predicted proteins | sample 1539671 | NCBI WGS metagenome assembly OCTW01 (sample SAMN02144230, study PRJEB22623) | gut metagenome | biome: sheep rumen | host: Ovis aries | place: New Zealand | reverse complement strand
CAACCACGACAACAGCATCTACAACCGCTGGTGGAGCGAGCAGCACCACGGCATCCAGGAGAAGGTCTCCAAGGGAGACACCTCCTTCGTCTATAGCATCAAGACCAACCAGGAGATTGCCTCCCGCCTCAAAGGCCACCTGATGCTGGTGCACGGAGACCAGGACGACAACGTGAACCCCGCCAATACCATCCGCGTGGTGAATGACCTCATCAAGGCCAACAAGCGCTTTGAGCTGGTGATTCTCCCCGGCCAGCGCCACGGTTTCGGAGACATGAACGAGTATTTCTTCTGGAAGATGGCCGACTGGTACTCCCGCTGGCTCATCGGAGACAAACGCGAACGCCCCGTAGATATTCCCGAATTAAACAATGACTGATAATATGAAAAAGCACTTTGCCCTGGCAGCCGCCCTTCTTGTGGCAGCGGGCTGCTCTTCGTTCCGAACAAACGTCTATGAGGACAACCTGTCCCTGCCCCTGAGCGAGGGCCAGACAGACAGCCTCTTCTATTCCCTCTCGCTGGAATATGTGACCGGCGGCCTTCCCAAAGAGGCCTGCCAGCAGATTAACAACACCCTCGTCACCACGGCCTTCGACCTGGAAGACGGGCCCGGCACCGTGGAGGAATCGGCCATCCGCTATCGTGAGAACCTGATTGACGAGTACCTGACGGAGAATGCCAACCCGGAACTGTCCGGCGCCCTGCGCAGTTGGGGAGACGAGATTGAAGGCAGCTTCACGGCCGACTGGAACAAGAACAAATGCTATACCCTCACCTACTCCTCCTTCCGGGGCGGAGCGCACGGGATGTACACCATCACCTACCTGGTGTTCAATCCCAAGACGGGGGCCCTCATCACGGAGGACGACCTGCTGAAGGAAGGCTACCGGGAGCCCGTGAGCGAGCTCATGCGGGAGAGCCTTCGCGCCACCATGGAAGGTGACAAGGAGGCCCTGGAGAGCATCTGGCTGGACCAGGTGGCCCCCAACGGTAACTTCTGTCCGGACGACAAGGGCATCAGCTGGATGTTCCAGCCTTATGACATTGCCCCCTACGCCTTGGGCGCCATTTCGGTGGACGTGAGCTGGGAAAAACTGACACCTTACTTGAAGTAAAAGAATATGGACTGGATTGTGACTGAAGTGGACGGTAAGGTCGCATCCATCGCGGCCGATTACCGTCATCTGCCCCTCATCGCCTCCGAGGTGGCAGCCCTGCCCCCGGAGGAAGTGGGCTCCATCGGCACGCGGAAAATTGACACGGAAGACCTCATCGAGTTTGCCCATTACCTCACTTGGGAAGACCTGCGGCTCTTCGGAAGTCCTTTCCAGATTGCCGTCTGGAAAAAACTCTTTGAAATGGAGCGCCGCCTGCACAGCTACTCGGAACTGGCGGCCCTGGTGGACAATCCCGCCGGGGTGCGGGCTGTGGCCCATGCCGTAGCCCTGAATCCCGTGGCCTATGTGATTCCCTGCCACCTAATTGTGCCCAAGGAGACCATGGATCGCACCCGCGAAATCCGGGAATCGGCCCTGAGCACGCTGTTCCAGGGGAAGGACCTTTATCTCTTAGACAGCATCGACGTGGGCGCCTACGCCTATGGCCCGGAGCTCAAGCGCTTTTTTATCAAAACCGATCTCGCTTCAAAATGACCCTGGAAGTCTGTTGCGGAAACCTGGAGAGCGTACACGCGGCCGTAAAAGGCGGTGCGCCCCGCATTGAACTATGCTCCCGCCTGGAGTTGGACGGCCTCACCCCCGTGTGGGAAGAGCTGCGCGAAGCCCGCACCCTGTATCCGGCCCTCAAAATCCATGTGCTCATCCGCCCGCGGGAAGGGGATTTCTGCTACACCCCCGAGGAATGGGAGCAAATGGCCGATGAAATGGTGCAGGCCCAGGAGCTGGGGGCCGATGGCCTGGTCATCGGGGCCCTCACGGAAAAAGGGGACGTGGACCAGGAAGCCATAGAGGCGCTTCTGCGGGTGGTCAAGCCCGGCGTCGCCCTCACCTTCCACCGCGCCTTCGATGTTTGCCGATGGCCCTTTGAAGCCCTGCAAACCATTGAGAGCCTGGGCTTCCATCGCATCCTTACCTCCGGGCAGGCTCCCTCGGCCCTGGAAGGGACGGACCTGCTGCGGGAGCTTCAGCGGCGCACGACGCTCACCATCCTGCCCGGCGGCGGGGTCAACGCCTCCAACGCCCGCCGCATCCTGGAGCTCAGCGGCTGCCGGGAGCTCCATGCATCGGCCTCCACCCTCCTCCCGGACGGCAGCAAAGTGACGGATGCAAAAAAAGTGGCCGATATCCTGTCAGTAACGCTGAATCTCTGAAGGGAGCTCGATGCGGGCAGAGGCCGTGTTGACAACGCCCACAAAACCCACCCCGCCCTCAATATTGGAAGGAATGACAAGCGGCTCCATAATATCCGGACGGTAAGAGCTTGAAGAAACGGTCCGCAAGGCCCGGAGATAAGAGTAAGCCTCCTGCGTACAGTGACTCAAGCGAACTTCCAGCCAATGGCGGGCCGTGCAGGAAACGAAGCCGCGGGCTGCAAGTTTGTCAGAGTCATAAGTCCTGCGCAGCTCTTTGGCCAGATTCTCAAAATCGGCCCCCTCATTGTTCCAGGAAGAAAACGCATTCATTTTCAGATGGGCTGTCGCATCCCGGAACTGGCTGTCGGAGAAGCAGGCAAATACACCGTCCCCGGAAAAATCGAAGAGTTCAAAACCGCCGGAAGAGTTCCTGTTCCCATCCAGAAGGACGGGGTCGTCCATTTCGCTGATGTGTCGGGGCAAATCCACGGAAACGCTGATGTCCGGCCCTCCGTCCCGGAAAGCGTACGTTCCCTCGCTTATTTCCCGCAAACTGATACTGTACCAATTATCCTCTCCCTTCCGGTCAGGGACGTCGGCCAGCAGCTGAAGATAACGGTCGGTCCGGTCCACATAGCGGACGGTTACCCGGGCCGTGTCCAAGCGGGAAATCGTAACGGGCTCCGGCACCGTAAGCTCGGCAGATGCCGCCTTATATGCCCCCTGATTAGCCTCGAAGGACAGTTGAACCCTGTCTCCCGGCCGGAGGGAAAGCGGGAAGGAGACAGACAGCTGCCGGCTGAGCAGAAGCTCGGACGGTCTCATGCCGGGTTGGGGGACTTGACTTTCAAAATGCCTTGACACATCCGCCACTTCCTTTCCGTTTACGGTGCACACCACCCGGGCATCCTCCACGGGCTTCACCAGTCCGGCCTCGCTGAGGGAAACCCGGACGGTCTGCTCTTCGGAAGCCGTATCCAGCCAGCCCTGCACCATCAGCCGGGCTTCCTCCTTGCCGAAATCGTAGTCGATATAGTTTGTGCAGGCAGCCGTCAAAACGAATAAAAGGGGTATGAACTTTCTTTTCATGGTCAAAATGTCCTGGTATAGCCGATGGAAGGGAAGATGGGCAGAAGGGTTATTTTCTTGATGCGGACTTCGTGTATCAGCTGCCATTCCGCCGGGCCGTCCGCCTGGTATCGGCTGATAACGGACTCCTTGTTTTCCTTTTGCACCAAGGTGGGATTCATGTGGTTGTACACATTATAGACACTCAGGTTCCAGATGCTCTCTCCGCGGGTATGCCGGCGGTGAAAGTTGAAACCCAAGTTAAGGGTGTGGCTGGCAGGAAGACGAAAATTGTTCCGGGAAGAAACCAGGTCGACATACCTTGGCTCACCGGCAGGCGACGACGCAACAATTCTCCTTTCCGGAAGGGTGGTCACCCCGCCCGAAGCGAAATTCCAGACAAGGCTGATGTCAAACTTTTCGTTGAACCGATGATTGACCACCAGATTCACGCTGTGCCGCCGGTCGTAGCGGTAAGGAAAACGCTGCCCATGATTGATGGAGGGAAAGAGGCGGTCGCTCTTTGCCAGCGTATAGCCCAGCCAGCCGGTGGTCTTACCCGTAGTCTTTTCTATAAACAGTTCCACGCCCATCGCCCGACCGGAGCCCGCCTCCACTTTGCTTTCCCAGCCGGAAGAGTCAAAGAGGAAAACCGCCCCTTCCTTATACTCCAGCACGTTCCGGATGGCCTTGTAATACCCCTCAACAGAAAAATTCCACCCGGGCAGGCCGCCGAAATACAAGCCCAGGGAAAACTGGTCGGCCGTTTCCGGGCGGATGTTCCGGGTAATGGGCACCCATAAATCGACCGGAAGCGTAATCTGCGAGGAAGAAAGCAGGTGGACATATTGCGACATCCGGGAATAAGAGGCCTTGGCCCACCAGTCCTCCGTAAAATTCACTTTGGCGTTCAGGCGCGGCTCTATGGACCAGTACGTCTTTCCCTGCGTGTTAAAGAGGGTGGCGCGGAGGCCGGGATTCAGGCTCAGGTGACTTCCCAAGCGGATTTCATCCTCTGCATACAGACTGGCCTCGTGGCCCCTCTGGAGGCTGTTGCTTCTCATGTACAGGGTGGTATCGGCCTGCGGCGATTCGTTTACACGCTGCCTGCCATAACCCGTGAGGGTTTCCGGGACAAAGGTGTGGAACGTGTATTCTGCACCGAACTTGAACTTGTGGGAAGAAGTCGGCGTATAGTCAAAATCGGCCTTGGCCACCCAGTCCCGCATGCCGGACCTGTAATCGAACTGTACCTGGGAGTCTTCCGTATCTCCGTCCGCTTTGATTTCCCGGGTACGCATATCCGAATCCATGCGCATGTGATAACGGTTGAAAGCGACGGTGGTGTTCATAAAAAGGCGGGGACCCACAACGTGGTTCCAACGAAGGGCCGCCACGGTGTTTCCCCAGCGGATTCCCAGTTTCTGCGTATCCGTAAAGGGCTGGCCGGTCCGGCCGTCAAAGACCTTGTTGCTTTCCCGGTAATGGAATTTGTCCAATCCGTGATATACATTGAAATAGAGCCGGTCCCGGCCGGAAAAACGGTGAGCGAACTTGGCGTCCAGGTCATAGAAGAAGTAGTTTCCGTCAAAGCCGGTGAGCTTGATTACGGGTGTCAGAAGGAGGGTATGCATTCCCCTCGCGCTCAAGGAATAGGACGTCTTTCCCTTCCAGACGGGCCCTTCGATATGCAGTTTCTCCCCTATCATGCTCACGCCCACGCTCCCATGGGTTTCGTACAGGTTTCCGTCGTTGGTACGCACGTCCACAATACCGGAAATCCTTCCTCCATAACGGGCCGGAAAGGACCCCTTGTACAGGGTGACTTTCTTAACGGCTTCCGGCTGGAACACGGAGAAGATGCCCAGCATGTGCTCTGCATGGTACAGGGGAATACCGTCCAAAAGGAGCAGGTTTTCGTCCGGGCCGCCGCCCCGTACATACAAGCCGGAAAAGCCTTCCGTACCACCTTGAACGCCGGGCAAAAGCTGGATGGTTTTCAGGACATCAGCCTCCCCGAACAAGGCGGGCACGCTCTTGACGGCCGCAACGGGAACTTCGATGGCGCCCATTCTGGTAGAAGCGATGCCGGACTCCCGCGGGGCGGTGACCACCGCCTCTTCCAGCGAGGCGCCGGGGACCAGCCTTACATGTACCGTCGTATCCCTTCCGGCCGGAATGGTCAGGGTCTTGGGCAGGTAGCCCACATAAGAAAAGGTGACATCGACCCTGTCTTTTTCTCCCGGGATGGTCAGGGAATAGAAGCCGAAGCTGTTGGAAACCGTTCCATGTTTGCCGGAAGTGGCCCCGGCCCCAATCAAGGTCTCTCCCGTGGCCGCATCCGTGATAAGGCCGCTGATGGTCAAACGGGAGATTTTCCGCAGGATTACGTGGTCCCCTTTGAGCTCAAACCCTATATCGCTTCCCCAGAAAAGCTGCCGCAGCGCCTGCTCCAACGTAGCGGCATCGGCCCTTCCTCCTTGCTTTTCCAGCGGGAGGGAGGCATCATACACAAAGTGGACACCGAACTTTTCCTCCAGCAGGGCCATCCCGTCCCGAAGTCCGGTCTGGGCCCACAGTCCCGTTCCGGCAAGAAGGAGAAGTGTCGTCAGGATTATTTTCTGCGTCCGGCGCATTCCTTAGAAGGTAAAACCGACGGTGGGACCAAAAGAGAAACGGGTCCGCATCTCTTTATGATGATTATACTCGAACCGGACAGGCTGCATGTCCAAGCTGAAGCCAAAGGAGAATTTGCTTCCCCTTTTTCCCACTTGCAGGGAATAGCCCACGTCGATGGAAGCAAAAACAGGGCCTTTTACACCCAACGTGTGATCCAGGTCCTTCAAATACGCAAAGTCTTCTTTATCACTATCGTCATAGCCGAAAACAACGCCATAGCTCAACCGGGATTTGGCAAAGATTCCGAAGCCCAGGCGGGCGGCGACAAACGGGGTCCACTTGCGGGAAGGAAGAATGTCATAGCGCCCATAGACATAAGGGCGGAAAGCCCGGTAGTTATTGGTGCGCACATAAACGCGCTCGATTCCGCCGGGAAGAACGGTCCCGCCAAAATCTACATACTGAACGCCGACTCCTGCAGAAATATGCCTGTTGAACTTGTATCCGCCAAAAAGGTCGATATTGTAATTGTTGGCTCTTTCCCTGCCGATGGAAAAGCGGAATGAACCCTTTGCGCCGATTTCATATTTTCTGTTCCCCTGCGCATAAAGGGGCGGCAGCATACAAAGGAAAGCCAAAAGAAGTACTGTGATTTTTTTCATAGACTTATCGTTTTTCTATTTCAACGTCCAAGGCCGATTGAATCAGGTACAGGATTTCATCGAGGCTCCCGGTGGAGAACGTTCCTGTCAAACGCTTTTCCCGGGCATCGGACGAGAGAGAAACGCCATAATAAACCGACAGTTCCTTCAGGACCTCCTCCAACGGTGTGGCATCGAAGCGGAAAACGGACTTCTCCCTGACGGGAACGCCTTCCCGCAGTGAAGCCCCCTGGCCAGCCGTCAGAATGAGGCTCTCCCCCGCCGTTCCGCTGAACCGCACCCGTCCTTCGCTCACATCCACGCGGGTGCCATTGTCATCGGCCTCAACCTGAAAAACCGTTCCCAGAACCGTCACCGTGGCTGAGGGGGCCGATACCGTGAAGGGATGTGCCGGGTCATGGACCACCTCATACAGCACCTTGCCGCGCATGGACACCTGCCTGGGAGCCTTGTGAGGCTGATAGCGAAGCACCGAGCCCGGATTCAGGGTGGCACGGGTACCGTCGGCCAGCACAAAGGCCTGCACCGCATCGTAGCTGCGGTATTCCGTCCAGCAGTTCCGCCAGGAGAGGAAGATGCCCAGAACGAGGGCCGCCGCCACGGGAAGCGCCCACAACGGCCGGAGGGAACGGCCTCTGCGGCGGCCGGAAAGCTTCTCCCAGGCTGCCTGCGTGTCAAACGTTCCCGGCCGATAATGGTCCAGGACAAAGGAAAAAATCTTTTCGTCCACCTGATTCATACACCCACAAGACGCAGCACCCCGCGAAAAGTACCATCAGAAAAACAGAAAAATGAAAGAAAGAATTTGCGGACTGCCTTCACGGAGGCTCTCCAGCGCCCGGGAAATATGGTTCCGGACCGTGTGCTCCGAGAGCCCCAGCTCATCGGCAATCTCCTTGTAGGAGAGGCCGTCGCGCTTGGCCATCAGGAGGCATCGGCGGCGCATTTCGGGCAGGGCATCCACCGCCGTCCAAAGACGGGCTTCCAGGGCCGAGCGCTCGGCCGCCTCGTCATCGGAGATGGGGCCGTCCGAATCGGAGGGCAAAGGCTCCGTCCTGCCGGAACGGCGCAAGGTATCGATGCAGCGGTTCCGGACGGCGGCGTACAGCCAGGCCTTAACGCTTTTCACCGCCGTTTCCTGCTGCCACAGCGCCGTGAAACTTTCCTGGACCGCATCTTCCGCTGCATCCACCTCCCCCAGATAGTGAAGGGCATACAGGCACAAGGGACGATAATACATCCGGAAAAGTTCCTCTATTTCTTTGGCTTGCCGCATTCTGCCTGCAAAGATACAAAATAAAAGGCACCCCGGAAAACCGAGGTGCCCCAAGCTATGAAGTTATAATTACTTGGTACCGAAAATGCGGTCTCCGGCGTCTCCCAGGCCGGGAACAATGTAGGCGGCCTCGTTCAGGTGGCTGTCAAGGGCGGCCAGGTAGATATCCACGTCCGGATGCTCGCGCTGTACGCGCTCCACACCCTCGGGAACGCCCACCAGGCACATGAGCCGGGCATTGGTACAGCCCCTTTTTTTGAGCGCGGCCAGGGCGTCGCAGGCGCTGCCGCCAGTAGCCAGCATGGGGTCCGTCACGATGACCAGGCGGTCGTCGATGTCCTCGGGCAGCTTGCAGAAATACTCTACCGGCATGTGGGTTTCCTCGTTCCTATACAGGCCGATATGCCCCACCTTGGCCACGGGAACCAGTTCCAACAGGCCCTCAACCATGCCCAAGCCGGCACGCAGAATGGGTACGATGGCCAGTTTGCGGCCGCTCACCTGCTTGGCCGTCATCCGGCAGATGGGGGTTTCAATCTCAATTTCGTCCAGCGGAATGTCGCGGGTAACTTCATACCCCATCAGCAGGGATATTTCCTTTAACAGCTGGCGGAAATCCTTGGAACCGGTTTCCTTGTCGCGCATGATCGTGAGCTTGTGCTGGATCATGGGATGATTGATAAGATGCAATTGGCTCATATCAGAATGCTGGTTTAAGTTGTTATTTCACAATTTCACGTACTTTCCCGGCAATGTGCGCGGCGTCCAGGCCGTAGAGGGCCATGAGCTCCGCGGGCTTGCCCGTCTGGCCAAAGCGGTCTTCACCGTTCATGAACGCCAGGGGGGCGGGGCATTTCCGGGCCAAGACCCCGGCTATAGCTTCTCCCAGGCCGCCGGCCATGTTATGCTCTTCGGCCACAATGGCCTTGCCGGTCTTCTTGACGGAGGCCACGACGGCATCCTCGTCTATGGGCTTGATGGTGGCCACGTTCACTACTTCTACGGAAATGCCTTCAGCCTCCAGGGCCTCGGCGGCCTGCAGGGCCTCCCATACCAGGTGACCGCAGCAAAAGACGGTGACATCCTTGCCCTCGGTCATCACATAGGCCTTGCCAATCTCGAAGGGCTGCTCCGGGTCCGTGAAGTTGGGCACGGAAGGACGGCCGAAGCGGAGGTACACGGGGCCGTCGTACTTGGCGGCGGCCAGGGTGGCCTGCATGGTCTGGTTGTAGTCGCAGGGATTCAGCACCACCATGCCGGGAAGGGCCCGCATGAGGGCGATGTCCTCCATGGTCTGGTGCGTGGCACCGTCCTCGCCCAGCGTAATGCCGGCGTGGGAGGAGGCAATCTTCACATTGGTTTGGCCATAGGCCACTTCCTGGCGGAGCTGGTCGTACACGCGGCCGGTCACAAACTCTGCAAAGGAGCCGATGAAGGGAATCTTTCCGGCAATGGCCAGGCCGGCGGCGGCGCCCACCATATTGGCCTCGGCAATGCCGCACTGGATGAAACGTTCCGGGAACTCGGCCGCAAAGGCGTCCATCTTGAGGGAGCCCTTGAGGTCTGCCGTCAGGGCCACAACACGCTCATCGGCCTGTCCGGCCTTCAGCAGGCCTTCACCGAAGCCGCTGCGGGTATCTTTCTTTCCTGTATCGATGTATTTTTTCATAGGGCGCTTCCTTTAATAATCACCAAGGGTTTCTTCCAGCTGGGCCAGGGCCTCACTGCACTGCTCCTGAGACGGGGCCTTGCCGTGCCATTTGTGGGTGCCGGCCATGAAATCCACGCCGTGGCCCATGTCCGTCTTGAAGAGAATCATCGTGGGCCGATTCGTCTTCTTTCCCATCTCCCTCGCCTTGGCAAAGGCCGTGAGGATGGCTTCCATGTCGTGCCCGTCGGCCGTGACGGTGTTCCAGCCGAAGGCCTGCCACTTGAGCTGGAGGTCTCCGCCGCCGCACACGGACTCGGTGGAGCCGTCAATCTGCTGGCCGTTCCAGTCCGTTATGCCAATCAGGTTGCCCAGGGCATGGTGGGTGGCAAACTCGGCCCCTTCCCAAATCTGGCCTTCCTCGGACTCTCCGTCCCCGCAAAGGACATACACCACATGCTTCTTGTCTCCGTCCATCTTCTTGGCCAAGGCCAGGCCGGCGGCCACGGAAACGCCCTGTCCCAGCGAGCCGGAGGCCTGCGTGATACCCGGAAGGCCCCTTCGCACGGAGGGATGGCCCTGCAGGCGGGAACCCAGCTTGCGAAGGGTGCCCAGTTCGCTCACCGGGAAGTACCCGGCACGGGCCAGGACAGAATAGTAGACGGGGGCCAGGTGGCCGGCCGAAAGGATGAACTGGTCCTGTCCCTTGCCGTCACGCTTCCAGGTGGCGGGGTCATGGTCCATCACTTCGAAGTACAGGGCGGTGAGGATGTCTGCGGTGGACATGGAGCCGCCGGGATGCCCGGAGCCGGCCGCTGTCACCATGCGGACAATGTCCCGGCGCACCTGCGATGCAATTTTCTCAAGCTGTTCTTTTGTCATATCTGTCAAAGTTAATTATTTTTTTGCAATTGTCACTTCACTTCCAGCACCACCACGGCGGCGGCGGGCAAAGTGAGCGTAAGCTTCTTCCCGGCCACTTTCACATCCTTGAACGCCGCAGGGGCCACCCGGGAAGGATGGTCGAAATCGTTAAAATCCTGAACGGCGGCCGCTTTGAGGATTTCTCCGCTCACGGCTTTGGGCCTGAACCCGTCAAAGAGGAGTTCCACTTTCACGGCCTTGTCCAAATAAGGATTGGCCATGGAAATGTGATAACTTCCGTCACCGGAGCGGGAAACCGAGTGGCTGAAGGAGGGCATGATGCCGCCATCGGCCGATACGATATGGCCGCAGGGGGCCTCGGAAGGGACGAAGTGCGCATTCTGGTGCACATTGAACATGCGGAACACGTGATAGGTGGGCGTGAGAACCATCCCGGCCCCTTGGGTGAGCACCATGGCCTGGAGCACATTCACCATCTGGGCAATATTGGCCATCTTGAGGCGCTCCGTATAGCCGTTGAAGATATTCAGGTTGATGGCCGCCACCATGGCATCCCGCATGGTGTTCTGCTGGTACAGATGCCCGGGATTGGTACCCGGCTCCACGTCGTACCAGGTTCCCCATTCGTCCAGCAGCAGGGCCACTTTCTTCTCGGGGTCGTAGGCGTCCATTACAGCCATGTGGTTGCGGAGAAGCTCGTCAATGACATAGGTGCGCGTAAGGGTGTTGTAATAATCCTCCGCCGTAA
>OCTW011478622.1_pt1 | contig 11221 bp, 10 predicted proteins | sample 1539671 | NCBI WGS metagenome assembly OCTW01 (sample SAMN02144230, study PRJEB22623) | gut metagenome | biome: sheep rumen | host: Ovis aries | place: New Zealand | reverse complement strand
GCGCCTGTCGCGCATCGACATGAGCGAGATGATGAACATTTCGATCTCCACCGAGGGAGCGCCGTACAGCATCGAGGTCGGGGACAGCGCGAATCTTGACACGAAGCTGGGCCTTTTGCAGAAGCATTGGGATCAGATCATGCAGAGCGCGTCACGCTATATCTCGGACGGCTATTCGACTGCGACGATCTACTTGTACACCAAGGGCGGCGTTTCGGTCTCGCCGTATGAGCCGGGGTATAATCTGGCGATGACGCCGATCAACAACTATGCTCTGCCGAGCGGCGACGCGGTGGTCGTCACACCCGCGCCGATCACCGGCGACAATCCGGAGGAAACGCCCGATCCCGACGCGCCCGCGCCGGAGACGCCGACGCCCGCGCCGACGCCGATGCCGCATCAGGGCGGCACTTTCACAGGTTAAAAACAGATGGCACCCGCAGCGGGCTTATTCCGCGCGGGTGCGTTTTCGATAGGAGGACGGTTATGTTTGTGTATTCCAGAAAAGCGCAGTACCACGAAACCGATCAGATGGGCGTGATCCACCATGCGAATTACGTGAAATGGATGGAGGAAGCGCGGATCGGGTGGATGGACGCGCTCGGCTTTCCGTATGCTGCGGTCGAGCGGGACGGCGTGGTGTCGCCGGTCGTGTCGGTGTTGGCCTCGGTCAGCCTGACCGTCGGGATTTCCAAAATGTCGGGGGCCTCGTATTTCGGGGCGGGGGTCTGGGTTATACCGGCGGCGGCCCAATCTTTCAGGGCCTGTAATATGGCTAATTCGGCGTTCCTGAGGAAATCGTCGTTAGCTTGTGCGTCGGTCAGGTACGAGAGGGTCAGGGCCTCGTGGGAACCAACCGAACGGATCGAACGTAACAGGCGACGGAACAAATCGGCCATATATGGCGTACAGGACAAATCGAAAACCCAGCGGCCGCCGGCTCGGTCTGTGTGCGTTATCCTCATACGGCGGCGGTGTTGGTTTCCTGAGGGACGGCGGTTGAGGCGGCGACGCCCAGCGCCTCGGTCGTGCGGTTCAGGGCTGACACGACCAACAGGGCGGCAAGGATAGGCCCGCCGGTTTCATCGGTAGGCACGGATAACGATTTTTCGATAGTCGAACGGTGCTTGTTTAACAGGGTGTCGACCCATTCGCCGACGGGTTGTTTAGGCTTGTTTTTGGTTCCGACGGTACGGCCGCCTAATCTACCACGACCGTCGTTTTTAATTCTACCCATAAGTATTGAAATTTAGGTTTTACAACTACGTTGTAATTTACGCCATAAATTTACTACTATTTTACTATCGGTAATAGGATTTTGTGGCAAGACGGCGAGTAATTAACCACATAGTTTTCAACAGTTTTGTTAGTTTCTTTCCCCGTGAGGGCTGGCGGCCTTAATAACTTAATAACGCACATACGTTAATAATACATATGCCTTAATAAACTATTAAACGGGATCGGCACGAACGGCCGGTACTGTCGGCCGCCCCTTTTTTATGGTTCAAACTGTGTAATTGTGTGTAATCCCGACCCCCTGTTATCGGTGCTATTTCGGTGTTAAATCATCGCTATTTCATCGCTATTTCCTCGCTAACGATCCGGCCGGTATTAGTCTAATATTGTATCAATCCAGCCGACAGGATAACCCGCCGAATTACTGAGGGTTGAGGAACAGGCACGGCCGGAATACTATAACTATCCTATTAATTCCTGAACGGTGGCGGCTTTCCCTGTATTCACGGTTTGCGGGCCATTTTAGGGCCTCATTCCCTCGCGGGGTATAATCATACCGTCGGGCCGGTTTCTTTCGATTGTGGGGCCTTTCTCGCGCACGCGGTAAGACTTAACATATAGTCAGGATCTCGGCCCCAGCTGGCGGCGGCGGGGGGTCAGGCTGTGGCCGGTTATACCGTTATGGGGAAACAGGCCGTACAGGACTGTATAGGGCTTGTTTTGTCGGTACGGGGGAAAAATATTTTAGGTTATCGTGTCATTCCCGTTGAGGTCAAACAGGCCCTACGGCCCCCTGTATGCAGGTTTAACCCATTTTTAGGATTTGGGATTTACCGCATTTTCGTGCAGAAAAGGGGCCCAGGAGTTATCACGAAATAGGGGCTTAGAAATGCGACGCCCCTACCACATATAATTAATTATCAGTTAGTTACGTTCGTTCATCGCCGACAGTTCCACGGCGGCACGACACGAACAGGGGGTAACGCCTCAACGTCGGTTCATTCTATTTCAATCTATTTTAGTAACGCCAGCGGTCAGGCGTCAGGGCCTCGCCGGAACCGGCGGGACGATACTAAACGAAACTATTAGTAGTTTGGTGGCCTGTCCTGAACGAGAAAAAAAAATATTTGGGTTGACAGGGTGCGCCGTTGGTCAGGACTGTTTACCCCGCGCCCCCCTACCCGCCGGACGGTTCCGGCTGTTCGTTAGGTTCTCGACCTCAACGGGAATAGGAATAAATGAACAAAACAACGCGGGGTTGCGTTAGCAATAACCCCCGCGTGGATTGTGTTATCAACACTATCAAATATATCAGTAATATTTGACCCCTTTGGCGACGTAGGTAATTAATTTTGTATCAATAGTTTATAAAAAGGTCGGGGAATGTAGTGCCATAAAATAATACCCGAAGCGCCATAAAATAATACCCGAAGCGCCATAAAATAATACCCGTAGCCCCTGTTTTTAATAACTTAATAAACTATTAAGACAGGGCCGCCAACGCCTCGTTTACTTGTCCGTTTTGGGCGGTCTACCTCGCCGTTTCGGTGGCTGTGGTTTAGCTTGTTCCTGTTCGGTCAATACTCGGTTTATCATTTGTTCGACCTCGGCCCAACGCAAGTTTTCCACGAGCTGGCGAATACGCCGTAGTTCCCGTTCGTATTCGATTTTATCCTCGGCGGTCATCTGAATACCGGCCTTTTCCAAACGGTCGTATGCGTCGAATAGTTCTATTATTGCGCCCTCGATCCTGTTAGCGGCAACGCCGAAAGCGGCGGCTAATATACTGTTCATATAGTTTGTTTTATTGTTCGTCGGGTTCTTGTATTAACTGTTCGGTCGGTCGTATTTCCTCAGGTTTGACACAAACCCACGACAGCACGAAATCGCCCTTTTGGGTTTTGCTCGGTTCCCGCTTGTATTCGGTCAGTATCCCCTGTTCCACGTAATCGGCGAACCAACCCAGCATTTCCCGCCGTCGGGCCGAACGGTTGCTACGTATGTACTTTTTAACCTTTGGTAATTCGTCGTCGCTGGCGTGCCTCAACATATCAGCAAATCCGAAACAATCGTCGATTAGGTCGTTTTCGCTTTTGTGCGATTTCTCGGTTATATGATAATTGAACCGAGATTGTGCCAGCCCTTTCGACCGATCCCTTAGCCGTTTGAAAATATCGGCCGTTATCAACGTCGGGTGTCCTTGTAGGCTTTCGGGGTAGACCTCAATAAACAGGTCGCCCGTTTCATCGTATTGGCGTAAACTGAGGAATTGCATAGCCGTTACCCCGCCCGTTTTTTTCGTCTTTTTTATCCCCTTAGCGGTGGTTCGTTCGACGATTTTATAGGGCCGTTGAACAATGAAATAAACGTTATGTAGGGTTTTCAGGCCGCCCAATAGCGCCAGCTTTTGCGGCTGGCTGGCGTCCACGTACCCGCAGATTTCCGCAAATTCCGATATGTTCGTATGGTACGAATAGCGCCCGTTCTCAACTTTCATTGACTTTTGTAGATACGTGGGTAATAGGCTGACGCCCTCGAATACCTTTTGTATCGTCATCGGCGTTATATTGACGTTGTTAAACGACGGTTCGTTCCGTTTGAAATCGTCTATACGTGCCTGAATTGGTAGTACGTCGGTTATGTTTTTCCCTTTCGTCAGGTTGACGGGACGGGATAAAATGCTATTGAAACTTGGGAACCGTTTAATAATTTGCCTATTGGTGTCGTCTTGCCAGCTGTTGCCAGCCCGTCGGGCCTGTTCCCTTTCCTGTTCCGTATCGGCCGCCGCCGCCGCGAATTTCTCGGCCGCCCTGTTGAGGATCTCGGCGGTTTCCTGTACGGCCTGTTCGCATAGCTTGGCTATCGGTGTCGTCGTGTTGAGGAACGGCGGGGCCTCAACGTCGGCGAGTTCCTCAGGGGTAGCGGCCAGCGCCAGCCGTGCGATCGTGTAATATGTCGAGTATTCGCCTAATCCGGCGAGTTCCTGAACCCGACCCCAAAAACGGCCCATTTCCGACGGATCGAACCCCGCGAAATCGGACGGTTCCACGTACCCAGCCGCTAACAGCCATTTAATAGCCATCGCGTCGGTCGCTGGGTAGTATGCGTCGATATATGCCCGTTTCGTTTGCTCGGTGGCGTCCTCACCCTTGACCGCCTCGGTATATTCGTGTAGCCTCAACAGGAACCGCGAATAATTCATTAATAAACCGAGATATAGGCCGTAACGGTCAATATTGAACGCCACATACGGTTTTAGGGCTTTTAACGCCTGTTGCATTTGCTTTGGCGTCGCCTCAAATATGTATACCCCATTCAGGGCGCCGACGTAATCGCCCAACACGGTGTTAACGGCGTTGTCGGTCATTCCTGACTGTTTCAGTTTCTCGGTAATCGTACCAACCCGTAGGTTATAGTACGTTTCGCCCCTCAGTATCAGGGCCGCCGACGGGATAACTTGCCAAATGCCAGCCCGTAACGCCTCGCCTTTCGATATAGCCGCGACCCTTTCGGCCAGCCATTCGCGGGTTTTCGGCTCGGTCGTTTCTTGCCCGTTTCCGGCCGTTTCCTGAGGTTCCAGCCCGTCGAATAGTGTAGGCTCGGCCTCAACTTGTATTTTGTCGTTACGTGTCATTATTGGGCCATTTTAGCGGTATCGTTTTCGCCTATGTATCCACGTTCCCCGTTAAACTGTAACAGGCCCCAACCGCCCGTTTTTCCGTCGCGGGCTTTCAGCTGTTCGATGTAGAGATAACCTTTTTTCAGTTCCCTATCCTCGTCGTTAACTCGGTCGGTAAATATACGGTTGGCCCTGTCGCCGGCCTCGGTGTATTGCCATTCAAGTTGACCCTTTTTGTTTTTCCTTAAATACTTGTCTTTCTTAGTCTTGTCAACTTGCCAAACTAAATAAACGTCGTGGGCTATTCGTTCAATGTCGGCCCCCTCGCCTATATTGGCTACGGTTACCTTATCTATTCCGTCCCTGTAAACCTCGCGGTTGAGCTGGGCCGCTATTATAATCGGCAATTCCAGCCGTCCGGCGCAAGTGTGCAAGGCTGTGCAAACGTCTTTCAGTTCGTCGTGCCTTGAAAAATTCTTCTTGTCCGACGTCAGTAGTTGCATATAATCCACGAACACGCCGCCGACCTCGACGCCCTCGGCCCTCAGTTCCTCGACGTAGTGGTAGATATTGGCCGCGATACTTTCGATTGACGCCTCAGTGTGTACGAGTTTCAGGCGGGGGCGTATATCCTTACCGTAACGGGCTACCCATTCCTTGACCCGTTTGGCGAGCTGTTCGAAATGCTCGGAATTACCCATATACTGTTTATATTCATACGGCGGGACGTCGCCACGTAGTACGGCCTTTATGGTCTTTTTGCGGGTTCCTGAGATAAAACAGTATTTGCCCGTTTCCTTTTCCTTTCCGTCGTCGGTTGCTGGTATATCCATATAGACGTTTAGCGCCCGTTCCAATAGCTGGCGCTTGTTTTCCTCACAACTGACGTACAGGTACGTTTTATTATCGGGGTTTTTAAGAAGATCCAACACGGATTGAAATAGTATCATAGTCTTACCGTGCGACGTGGGGGCGCAAAATACCGTAATATCGGCGGGCCAAAACTCGATTTGCTCGTAGGGAATAAAATTATTGTTCTTATCGAGGTTCCCAATTTTCCATTTCGATTTCAGGGTGTCCGGCTGGTTCCGTATCGCGTCGAGTTCATCGTCGAACGTTTCGTTTAGCTGGCGTTCCCATTCGTCGCGGGTGTTGGTAGCCTGAGCCTCGGCGAGCTGGTCGACGATCCGGCCGACGACGGCGGGGTTGGCCCCGTCCTCAACGGCTTTTGTCAGGTCGGACGCCGCCGCCTTAATCCTGTTATTATAGTCCTTACCCCTGTTCCATTCATCGCGGTCGTTCAGGGCCTCGCGGGTTATACCGTGCTGTTTGAACGCCTCGACGTGGTTGGTTTCAATATACTGTTTAATCCGTTCCCGTTCGTACACGTTGGCGCAACGGTTATAGATTTCGTCGAATTTAGCTTGGAATACGGGCGTTGTCGTTTCCTGTCCTAATAGGGTTTCAATTTCCCAAGCCCACCAAGCAACGCCGAACCCGACAGCCTCGGCGAGTACGTCCCCGCCGTTGGTCTTGGCGTAATCGTTAACGTCAACTTTCAACCCGTTGAGGCTGGCCCCGCTGGGTGCGTCCAGCTCGGCGACGAACAGGCTGTTAACGACAGGTTCGCCGTCTACCTTAGCGGTCAAAAACTTGTTAATCGCGTTCCGTACTATGTCGGTTTTCCGCTGGCCCTGTTCGTTATATTCAAGGTCAGGGACGTACGTTATTTGTGTTATGTTCCGGCCTTTCAACAGGCGGGCCGCTTGGTCGTTCATCGTAGCGCCGCCCATAGCCACGACGTTGGCAACGCCCGCTTGAATTAAGGTTATGGCGTCGATTTCGCCCTCGACGATAACGGCGGGATCGCCAGCGGTCAGGCGGTCGCAATAGCCGCCACGTTCAACGCCTGAGGCCGCCCAATATTTCGGGCCGTTGTGTGTCTTTTTGATATTCCGTAATATCAACCCCGAAACGATCCCGTTACTGTATTTGGGGATAACGAGGTTATACCCCGCTTTGGCGTTGTATTCAGTCAGTCCCAGCGCCTTGAAATCCTCAACGTCGAAAGTCTTACCACGTAGTTTGAGGGCCTCGGCCGCCTGTTGTATTGACTGTTCGGTAAGCTCGCCGAAATGGTCGTCGATCCTGAGGCCCCGCCCCTTGACGTAACGCCCTGTTTCGCCGTCAGGGTTTCGCCTCAACGCCTCGATTAACGAGGGGGCGACCTCGCGGGCCAGCTTTTGGCGGTTTATCCTTTCCTTTGCCTCGGCGGTGTATTGTAGTTCGATACCGTACAGTTCGGCGCAACGTTCCAACGTTTCCCGAAATCCGGCGTTTAGTACGTAATCCCCCAAGTAAGTGAATACGTCGCTTTTCTCAGGCCTTGACGCCCCGTTATAGAATACGGCTATATTGGAACCGTCGGGATATAGACGCAAGCGGATTTTACCCCGTTCGTCATATTCGCCGCCCCTGAGGTTTTCAAGGTACTCGCCCCGTTGAACAAACGGACAGCCGAACACGCGGGCCGGATCTTGCCATATTGCGCTAACGACGGTTTGTTTATTGGTGTTATCGTTTGCCATATTTGTAAAACGTAGTTATCTATAATTTCCGTATAGTTTTTTAATAGTTAAAAGAATTTCCGTAATGTAATATTTTCGGAAATATAGGGCTAATCTTGGGGGTGTTCCCGAACGGGTCGGTTGGTTCCCCTGTCGTGTCGTACGCCTACAACTTGCGGGGCTTTTCCTGTGGGGCCGGTTTCCATTCCGCGATATAGGCGGCCAGCGCCTCGGCTATAACCCCCGATTGGGTTTTACGGTCATAGTACGCAATATACTTGACTTTCTCGGCGGTCGTTTCATCGATAGAGAAAGATAACACGACCTTGCGGCCTGTGTGTTCCTCGGTTGCGCTGGGTGCGTTGTTGGTGCTGGTTCCCTGTACGGGGGTCGGGTTCAGTAGACCGCTGAGGCCCGCCGCTATTTCTTTCTTTGCCATATCTAAATTTGTTTTTATTGTTCTACTGTCGTTATGTTTCCTATTAGCTTAATAGGTTATTAAGTTATTAGGTTATTAAATTATTAAGCGCCTCAACGGGTGTTGTGCTTGATATGTCGCAACCGCTGGGCGTTGAGGTATTCGGCCGTCAGGTCGTCGTAATCGGCGGCCCCGTTGGAACGTGGGGCGTAACTGAATATATCGCGGCCAGCGGCTGGGGCCTCGCCTAACGCCACGTTATCCCGTATCTTGGTCGTGAACGTACGGAACCCCGCCCCCTCGACCTGTTCGACCGTCAGGCGGTGCAATCCCTTGCGCCTGTCGTATTGCGTGAACAAAACATATACTTTTAGGTTGAGGCTCTCGCGGTTTTTGTTGACCGTGCTAATTGCGTCGTTCAGGGTTAACAGGCCCTTGACGGCCAAGTATTGGGGCTGTATGGGTATTATCAGGTCGTCGGCGGCGTACAGGGCCGAAACGGTAAGCAATCCCAACGTTGGGGGCGTATCGACAATAATAACGTCGTATTTGTCGGTATACTTGGCTATAACTGTGTTAAACCGTGTCAGGCGGTCGGACTGTTCGGCCATTCCGATTTCAAGGGCCGACACGTCAGGACAGGACGGCAACACGTCGAGAAATCCGGCCTTACCGTCAGGATCGTACACGCAGGCGGGCTTAATGTACGGCGTAACGCGGGCTTTCATCGCGTCGTAGGTCGTGCCGCCTGAGGTCGGAACCCTCAACGTATCGGTAACGTTCGCTTGGCCGTCGTAATCAACAATCAGGACGTCGTACCCCCTGAGACGGAGGGACGCCCCCAGCGAAACGGCGGTGGTGGTTTTCCCTACCCCGCCCTTATTGTTCGCTACGGTTATAATTCTCGCCATATATGGGTTATTTTAGATTTCGTCGGGTTCTATGCAGTTAGCCCAATAATTGATATTGTCGCCAATCTTTTGGTTGAGGTAAACCCGCACGGCGTCGAACAGCTGGTCGAGTTCCCCCATTTCATTTTGTGCGAGATCCTCGCCGAACAGGTCGACGTAGGAACGAAAAGCGTAATCGCGTGCGGCCTCGACCGAACGCAAGGATAACAACAGGTTGGCCGTTACGGGGCCGACCGTCAGGTTTTCGGGTGTCTTGAATTGTTTCATATCCTAAAATTGTTTGATTGTGTGTGCTGGTTAAATGGCTATCGTATTATAGGCCCTGTCGATTAGATCCTCGCCGCCGTTGGTTAGCCGCCGTTCTTTCAGGGCCATACGTACGTATATCTCGGTCGTCGCTGGGTTGGCGTGCCTTAGTGTCATTTGTGCCTGTTCCAGCGACCCGCCGGCCCTCAATATGTTGGTTCCGACGGTATGGCGCAAGCTGTGGGCCGTGAACGCCTTATTATCGAGGCCGACGGCTTGCAATCCCTTTTTGGCAATAGCTGACACGGCGCGGGTACTTAGGCGGCGGGGGTCGAAATCGGTGTCGTGTTCGTGGTTCTCAGCCTTACCGATATGGTAGGAATTAGACACGAACAGCGGGGCCGTTTCCGGCTCGCCCTTTCGTTCGGCGTTGAGGTAATCCCTAATCGGGAAATAGGCGGCGTCGGTCAGTTTAACGTAATCGTCTTTTTCGTCGTGGCCCTTACCCTGAACGAGTAGTACGCGGGTGTTATCCTCGCCCATATAGACAATATCGCCGATATTGGCCCGTACTACCTCAACACAGCGCAAACCCGTGCGGGCCATAAGGTTGACAATCGCGTAATCGCGTGCGTTGGTCGTGGCCTCGTACGCCAGCAATTCCCCGACCTTGCGGACGGATAGCGGGCGTTTCTTAAATTCCTGTTGGCGCTTGGGTGCGTGAACGTCGGCGGCTATATTGGGGTATATCTTGTTAGCCTCGGCCCACGTATAAAAACGGCGTATTGAATTTATGTAGCTGGCTACGGTAAGGGTCGTTTTCCCCTCGCGTAGTAACTGTTCCTTATATGCGATTATGTCCGCTACGGTAAGGTTGGAAATCGTGCGGCCTGTGGTGCTGACCCAATGGAAAAACGCCGATATGGTGCGGGCGTACAAATCGCGGGTCGTGGGTTTGCGGTCTTGGGACGCCGTGAACATCTCGACGACGGCGTTGAGGTCGGCCCCGATCGTCAGGGGGGCGGCGCTGGTGGTGGTTAATGCTGTGTCCATATCCTAAAATTGTTCACAACAAAAATAGTCAATAAATCTTAATAAACAAATAATTTAATAAAACATAGTTATTATTAGTTTAATAACGTAATAATTTAATAAACTATTAACCTAATAACTTATTAAGCCACGAACAGCCCCTAAAAAACCCCGCGTCGTTTCTCAACGTGGCGGGGTCAAACAATTTTAGGATAGCCCGATTTTACGGGCCTATCAGGGGCAAAGGTAGGGAATTTATCGTATTTGTCGTAAAAGTGTCGTAAAACGCCCAAAAACGGGCAATACGGGGACGTTTCGCCGTGCCTTTCAGTTCGCCGCCGTCGTGGTGCTTTCATCTAACAGGCGGGCCAGCTTTCCGACCTTGCGCCCGTACGGTGTTAGGCGTCCCCTGTATGTTTCCCGCCGGAACCGCTGGTATACCAAACCGTCGGCGTTGAGGAACGCCCGCCAAACCTTTTGTTCCTCGCGCTGTTTCCTTGACAGCATTTGCTGGGGGTACAGGGGCCGGAACGCCTCGCGGCTGACGAAACGGCCGTTAACCAAATACAGTTTGCGGCACAGCTGGCCCGTCGACGGACAAACGAAATAGTAGTAGCCGCCGGCGCTGTCGTGCGTCAGGTTCGACCGTTTCCACCTGAGGGCGACGTCGTAGGTTACGGGCCGGCCGTTATACTCGTACGAGAAACGGGCCATTGGAACGCCCGTCGTCTTGGTGGCGAACCCGACCGACGCGATAGTACGCCCGTTCCGCGTCCAGCCGATCGACCCCGAACAGGTCGCACGGGGTACGAAATAGCCCAGCCGTTTACAGTCCGCTACGGACAGGCTCAGGTAATCGTCTATCGTCTTATCGTACATAATCGCCTAAAATATTTGAGATTAGCCGTATTTGTGTGTAGTTAGAAATCCCAACCGATAGTAGTATGTTCGGAATAGTTCAAGGCGCATTTCTCGACCCTTGGGGCCGTGTAGGGTAGTATCGCCAGCACGAACCGCACCCGTTCCGGCGGTGTCAGCTGTTCAAGGTGTTCGGGTAGCCGTGCGATCTCACGGTTAGCAATCGCCAACAGCTGTTTGTGGATTTCTTGGGTTGTTACCCGTGCGTCGGTGTCAGTATTTGCCATATCCTGAGGGTTAGAAATTGTCGCGTTCCCAATAGTACGGTTCCCGT